>Ga0156395_1115_pt1 | contig 10623 bp, 7 predicted proteins | sample RifOxyA3_FD_108039 | JGI IMG/M metagenome (GOLD analysis project Ga0156395, IMG submission 108039) | Deltaproteobacteria bacterium RIFOXYA12_FULL_61_11 | reverse complement strand
GGGAGCATCGAGACCCGGCACGAAGACGAGTTCGAGGTTGTGGTCGAGGTCGTGGAACTCGATCAAGGCCTTGGCGATCCAGAGCGGCTTGCGGGTATCGCGGAAGGATTCGAGAGGCCCGAAGTGCCAAGTCTCGTCGACCGGGTTGATCACGTCCAGGAGCCGGTATTGTCCGGTCTCCCCCCAGGTCACCTGTTGCCGTCCCAAGCGGAAGGAGAGCCAATCATTGGGGTACAGATCCAGGTAGAATTCGCGTAGCTCGAACTCGTTGTAATAGCGGTCGCTCACCCACTCGGGGCGGTCGGCCGGGTCGGTGAGGATCGGGGGTTGGGCCCAGACATCGCTCTCGAGCGGCAGGGATCTGACCCCGCGGACCACGCTGTGGAGTTGCACCGTCTCGCCGGCACGCCAATCGAATTCGAGTTGCAGGGTGGAGCGGAACATCGAGAGTTGCCCGGCCTTGTCGCCGTGATCCTGGGCATAGCACGTCGTCGGAGCGAGACGAGGGTCGCAGGGTTTGGTCAGGTCGAGGGTGTCGGTGCCGAACTTCATGTAGCCCACGTTGTGGTGGTCGGTGAAGCCGTTGGAGAGCAGGGGTACGAACATGCCGCTCTGCAACTGGATGTAACCATTTGCCTGAAAGGCCGGTTCGGCGGTATCGGTCATGGCCGCCGAGCCAAGGGGGAGAAGGGCCAACAGGAGTATCGGTAGCAACGTGCTGGTCATGACCTACGACTCGATGATGGGTTGGACGAAAAGGAGGGGAGCGGGAAAGACCGCTCCCCTCGCCGGTTCGATCAGAAGGTTGCGCTATAGGCCTCGGTGCAGGTCGTGGTGGTGCTCGGGTTGGCGTCACCGGAGGCGTAGATGTTGCCGATGTTGATGGAGTCGGCGAAGTTGAAGAACGTGGTGCGGCCGATCTCCGTCGTACCAACCAGCGCCCGCACGGTTATCTCACCGGGTTCCATGTTGGCGATGAGGTAGTAACCGTTGACGCGGTTGATGCCCTTGTACAGGGTTGCGCCGTCGGTCATGCCGGTGAAGCCCTCGAAGGGAGCCGGGAGGTTGTTGTCGCCAAAGTAGCGGATCTGACCGGCCCCGCCGTCGACGATCTCGACCGTGGCGCAAGCCACCGGCTCTTCGACTTGACCGTTGACCCAGTACACACCGCCCGCGGCCACCGATTTGCCGGCTTGGACCTGGAGACCAGCGCCCATGGGGGCTTGGCTGTACACGGCCTCGGGCACGATCCAGAGGACCTCGGAGGTAGCTGAGGCATCGATGTTGAACTGGTAGGTGTCGCGGAAGAGCCGGACGCTGTCGGCGCCAACGACGCCCGCGACCTTGAAGCCGATCTTACCGGAGGGCACGTCGGCGAAGGTCACTTTTCCATCGGCGGCGCTGGTGGTGGCGGTGAAGTCGGGAACAGTCTCTCCGGTGGTGTTGGAGAGGACGGTCACGGTCATGCCCGGGACCGGAGTGGCCGGATTGCTGCCGAAGGCAATCAGGGTGCCCGCGAAATCGACCGGCACGCTGTCCTCGGTCGGGTCAGTGGTCGCGGGGTCTTCGCTGGGGTCGGTCGTGGCCGGATCGTCGCTGGGGTCGGTCGTGGCCGGATCGTCGCTCGGGTCGGTGGTCGCGGGATCCTCGCTGGGATCGGTCGTCGAAGGATCGTCGCTCTCGTCGTCTCCTGCAGGATCCTCGGTGGACGGTTCGGTGATGGGAGTTTCGCCGTCGGTCCAGGTGCCGGTGCAACCCTGTTTGATCGCCGCGCCGGTGGCTCCGGTGAGTCCGTAATAATAATAGGTTACGGTGTAGCCTGCGTTGACCATCTTGCAATTGCCGTTGGAGTTGGTCGCCGGACAACCCGCCTCGAGCCACGTCCCGGTGGTGCAGGCGTTTTTCGCAGCGTCGATCGAGGCTGCGGGATAATCGTCGCCGTATTGGGTGCAGGTGGTGACGCCGCCGCTCTCGACTTTACAGGCTCCGCCGCCGCCGGTCGAGGTCGTGTCGTCGTCGTCACTGCAACCGGACAGTCCGGCAAGGAGGAACACCAAGAAGAGTACGCTCAGGGTCCGCATGATCATTACCTCCGTTCTCCATTGTTCACGCGCTCCCCGGGGAGCGCAGCGGTTGATGCCTGGGGCGAAATGCCTCGGTCGAGGTTTTTGCCTGGGGCACATCGTAGCAGGAGGGTGGAGTCTGTCAATCGCTGAATTCGAGAGCAGAATTCGAGAGGCAGGTTCAGGGGTGATTTCAGCCTGCGGCGCACAGCACGGGTAGCTTGAGCGTGGCGCAGAGTTCGAGGAGACGCTGCAAGCGTTCGCTGCGGAGCGCGGGGGTATTGTCCTTCGCGGACCAGAGCTTGTGGTGCTCACGAGCGGGCAGCTCCAGCCCGAAGTGCAAAGGATCTTTCTCCAGGGCAGACCCAGGGGTGACCTGGAGCACGTTGGCGTTGTGGACCTCTGTCACGTAGGGACGCAGGTCGCGGACCAGGGAAAGGGTCTGCAAGAAATCCTCTTCTTCCTCGCCCGGGAAGCCGACGATGATGTTGATGCACAACTTGATCCCCTCGGCGGCCAGGACGGGAAAAGCGGCCAGAGCGTCCGCCCTGGAAAAACCCTTGCGCATGGCGCGGAGGACGCGATCGGAACCGGCCTCTAAGCCGAAGATGAGCAGGTCGCAACAGGCCTTCCGGAGCTGCTTCGCCAGAGCGGGATCCGCCATGCTCGGCCTTACCAGCGCGTTAGCCGCCCAGGCCAGGTTGCGATAGCCCTTGGCCGCGATGCCGTCGAGCAAGGTCTTGAAGGCCCTCATGTCCCCGTTCAAGGCAAGATCGTTGAAGTGGAGACTCCGGGTCTCGAGAACGGTATAGTGATGTTCGAGTTCGGCCAGTACTGTCGCGACCTCTCGACTGCGAAAGCGTTGCCAGAAGGAGACATCGGTACAGAAGGCGCAGCGCCGGACGCACCCTCGCGCGGTCAAGACCGGTAGGACCCTGTAGCGTCCTTCATTGTAACGGTCCAGCTCGAAACCTCCGTAGGTCGGCCAGGGTTCGGCGTTGACATCGACCAGGAGCTTCTGAGGTACGAAGGTCTCCGGAGTGGTTTCTCGGGTCCACACCCCGGGCAAACCTTCGGGGAGGGTTTCTCCCGCGGCCAGCAGGCGGAGGACGTTTTCGAACGCGGGTTCGCCCTCGCCGATGATGAAGCAATCGACCAGGTCGAGCAGGTACTGGTAATATTCGTAGTCGACCTTGCCCTCCACGAGGACGCCGCCGTCGAGGTAGAGTCCCAGGCCTTCGGCGACGCGCACGGCGAAACCGCCCACGACGACCGGGAGACCGGGGCGAAGGAGTTCGAGCCGTTCGATCAGCCGCAAGGTCACGAGCTTGTTGGTGCTGTTGATCGAGAAGCCGACGACGTCGGGATCCTTGGCGAGGATCTGTTTCAGGGCGGTGCCGAGTTCCGCATCGTAGCGGGACAGGAAGCGTTCGCAGTAGTCCAACTCGAGCAAGTCGCTATGATCAGGCCTCCAGGCCGGCCGATCTTCCTCCCACGCGGTGGAGTATAGGGTGAGGTTCAGATCGTGGATCGAGGCGGAGATACCCCTGGCTTCGAGGTGGACGGCCAGGGTGCCGAGGGTGATCGGAGGGGTGGTCACCCCCCAGGGGGGACACAGGACCAGGGCGCAGCGCGGTGCACGAGGAGGCATGTACGTCCTTCAGGGGAGCCAACGAGTAAGGATATACCGCTCGTTGAGGGGGAAGTCCATTCTCTACCGGTATTCACTTTACTTTCCCGCGAGATACTCCTCAAGCTTGGCTTGGCCGTGCAGGGCCTCGTAGGCGTCGGGCAGGCCGTCGGCGTCCTCGTCAGGGCACGGGGTGCCAGGATCGACGGCCAGCCAGCCCCCAACGTCCGAGGGATCGTCGATGATGGCTCCGCTCCGGGAGGTGACGCTCTCGACGATTCGGGTATCGATGGCATCCCGGCGCTGGTACCACGTCCCATCGCAGGCCAGGGCTGCGCTGTTACCTGCTTCCCTTGCCACGAGCTCGAGCGTGGCGTTCGCGGCATCGACGGTGGTCGAGTCGCCTGGATGCGGGGTCGCGACGAGGTAGGGCCGGGCATCGGGATCGACCACGTCCTGCCCGGTCAGGGTAGTCCCTTTCTTGCGCAGGAGCAGGTTGTCGGTCTGATAGATCTCGGCGCCGAGCGGAGTCTTGTTGCAAATGTGGATGCCGTATTTCCCACCCTCGGAGTCGGGACCTTCGATGAAGACGTTGCCGAGGTAGTTGGCCAGCACCGGCACGAGTTGGTGTTCCATGTCCACGTGGCTGAAGGTCCAATAGGGGTTGTACACCACGTTGTTGATGACGGTCGCGAGCCCGGCCGTCTTCACGAGGGGGTTTCGCTCGCCGTTGTGCGCCATGAGGTTGTGGTGGAAGCTGATCAGCTTGCCACCCGGTTCCTCCGAGTCTTCTCCTTTGCGCGGACCCCCGAGCATGACTCCTTTCGAGTGGCAGCCCTTCGGGTGGGTCGAGCAATCCAGGGCCTCGGCGATGAGCGACCACTGGATGGTGACGTGCTCCACCGCGTACCAGGTCTCGAGGACTTCGTCCGTGCCCCAGGAGAGGGAGAGATGGTCCAGCACGAGGTTGTTCAGGAGGTTCTTGTTGCGGCAGAGCTCGGCGCCGTGATTCTCTCCCCCTGGCCCGGGCCGGAGCGTCAGGTAGGAAAGGATGACTTCCGAGGTCATAATCGCGAGAGTATCACCTCCGTTGGCGGTGCGGAGCGTTATCCCGCCGCCGGGGGCCGTCTGTCCGGCGATGGTGATGAAGGGGTCCTCGATCGATAGTCTTTTCTGGAGGACGATTGTGCCACCGGTCCTGAAGAGGCAGTAGCGGGGACCGCTCGCCTCTACGCAGGTCCGCAACGAACCTTCTCCGCTGTCCTCGAGAGTGGTGACGAGGAAGACCTTTCCCCCGCGGCCGCCCACCGTGGCGCTTCCGAAGCCTTCGACCTTCAAGGTGGGGTCAAAGGTGCCGGTCGGAGGAGGGATCGGAGGGGTTGGGGGCTCGGTTGTTGGAGTCTCGGGCGGTGGCGAAACCGGATCCGGAGGAAGGTCAGGAGGATCGTCCTCCCCGATGGTGGGATCAGGTGCAACTATTTGATCGGTAGTAGGATCGTGCAGTTGGGGCGTGGGAGAAGCCGGAAACCCTGCTTCTCCAGGGCGTTCGACTGTCGGTTCTGTTGTTGGCTGTGCCGGATCGGTGAGGGTCGGGTTCTTTGAAGGTTCGGAGGTTCCGATCGACGGTTGCATCGGTCCGGTCGGGTTCGGGTTGTCAGTGCCGGTAATCACCGTTTGGTCCTCGCACGCTCCACCGAGGACCACGATCAAGAAGAGACCGGAGAAGCCCAGACCCGGGAGTGCGCGGGCCGCTAGGTGTATGGTGCAAGCTCTCATGTTCCGGAAACAAGAGGAAACCCGTTGCAATGTCACGATCCGCCCTCGTTCGCGTCTGGTGCCCTGCCGTATGATCCCATAATCACAGAGAATCACAACTACGCTTCCACCGGGCGAGTGAGGAAGTTGTGCATGACTTTAAAAACCACTTTGGAGTATCCTCTCCTCCTCCCACCGACGACCTTGTGTTGTGGTACAGTACAGGCATTGCCCGTCTCGGTTGGGACGAGCGTATATGAAGCTCACTCGAAGAACGATCGACCATCTGGAGTGTGTCCCATGCTGTTCAAACTACCCTTGATCCTCACGCCTCAACCCGAGGGCGGGTTCACCGTGACCTCGCCTCTGCTCCCCGAACTTCTCACCGAGGGCGACACTGTCGAAGAGGCGCTGGCCAACACCCGGGATGCGCTTGAAGCGACCCTCGAGCTGTATCGCGAGCTCGGTCGTCCCTTGCCGAGTTCGATCCAGCTCCCCGCTGCACCAGCTCCACTGTGGTTCGAGACCGTTGTCGCCACCTCATGAGGTATCGCGAGGTCAAACACAAACTGGTTGCCTTGGGTTGCCAAGAATTGCCGAGAACCGGCGGGGGCTCACATCGGAAGTGGTACAATCCCTCGACGCAGAGGGCTACGGTTCTTCCCGATTGGGGTAAACGAGATCTCAAGTGCGGAACGGTCAAGGCTGCACTCAAACAATTGGGGATATTGTGGGCAACTTTTGAACAAGCATGAGATAGGCGTGTAGCAGATCGCCATCGTGGGGCTACAGATTTCGAGGAATGCGGGTCTTGGTGATCATGCTCATCATTGCATTTCCCAACCGTATTCAGTATCACGAGCAGTCATTTGGGTGGTGAGGAGCGAGAGGACGGTGGTGGTGCGTATCGGAACTCGCGGCAGCGCATTGGCATTGGCCCAGACCGCCACGGTCCGTTCGTTGTTGGAGGCCCGGGGGGCGACCGTCGAGGTCGAGATCATCAAGACCACCGGCGATCTCGTGACCGATCGGCCCTTGGTGACGATAGGCGGCAAGGGGTTGTTCGTCAAAGAGATCGAGCAGGCCTTGACCGAGCGACGCATCGACCTCGCGGTCCACAGCCTGAAAGACGTTCCCCATACCCAGCCGCCCGGATTGACCCTCTGTGGCGTGTTGCCGCGTGAGGAAGTCCGCGATGCCCTCGTCCTGCGTCCGGGTGATGATGCCGCTAGGTTGCTCGACGGAGGGCGCATCGGTACCGGCAGCTTACGGCGCGAGGCCCAGTTGCGGGAGCTGTTCCCGGCTTGCGACATACTACCCTTGCGCGGCAACGTGGATACCCGCCTGCGCAGGCTCGACCAGGGCGACTACGACGCCGTGGTGCTGGCCGCGGCCGGTCTGCGGCGGCTCGGCAAGGCCGGTCGTATCACCCGTTTGCTCGATTGCTCCGAATGCTTGCCCGCCGGCGGCCAGGCAGCCATCGGTCTGGAAATCAGGAGTGAGGACCAGGAGATGGCCAGGTGGGTCGCGTCCCTCACCGATGCTCGGTGCTGGGACGAGGTGCGCGCCGAACGGGCGTTCTTGCGCGAGCTGGACTGCGATTGCCATACCCCGGTCGCGGTCTATGCCGCGTTGCAGGACGATGGCCGGTTGTGGTTGCGCGGCGCGCTCTTCGAACTCGTTTCCCGGCGGCGTTTAGACGTCGAGTCCTTCGGGCCTCGCGCGGATGCCGCACTCCTGGGACGGCGGGTGGCCGAGCTGGCGCTCGAACGCGGCGCTCGCGAACTGCTCCGTGCCGCGGGACCAGTTGGTACCGACAACTGATTGCTACCAAAGGGAGATCAGCCATGCAACACTCTCGGGCCATCATGGAGAGGGCCAGGAAGGTTTTGGTCGGCGGAGTGAACTCACCGGTGAGGGCCTTCAAAGCGGTCGGCGGTGAGCCCGTGGTCTTTCAACGAGGGCAAGGCCCTTGGTTGTTCGACGTCGACGGTCGGCGGTACCTCGATATGGTCTCGTCCTGGGGACCCCTGATTCTGGGGCATTGCGATCCCGAGGTCGTGGCCGAGGTATGCGCCCAAGTCGGCCTGGCCTCCAGCTTCGGGGCGACCTGCGAACTCGAGGTTTTGCTGGCCGAGCTGATCACGTCGTTGATGCCCTCGATCGAACGGCTGCGTTTCGTCAGCTCCGGCACCGAAGCGACGATGAGCGCGGTGCGCCTGGCCCGAGGGGTGACCGGCCGCCGCTTCGTGGTCAAGTGCGCTGGTTGTTACCACGGGCACGCGGACGGTTTCTTGATCAAGGCAGGCTCGGGCGGACTGACCCTGGGAGTTCCGGACAGTAAGGGGGTGAGTCCCGGGGTCGCCGCCGATACCCTGGTGGTCGACTACAACGCGCTCGGGGCCATGACCGCGTTGCTCGACGAACGCGGCGCGGACATCGCCGCGGTGATCCTCGAACCCGTGGCCGGGAACATGGGCGTGGTGCCGCCGGCACCGGGGTATCTCGAAGGGGTGCGAGCGGCGACCCGCAAGCACGGCATACTCCTGATCCTCGACGAGGTCATCACGGGTTTCCGGCTGACCCCAGGGGGGGCTCAGGCTTATTACGGCCTCGAACCGGACCTCACCTGTCTCGGCAAGATCATCGGGGGCGGGTTCCCGGTCGGCGCGTACGGTGCCTCGGCCGCGATCATGAACCACCTCGCGCCTCTGGGAGGGGTCTATCAGGCCGGGACTCTCTCGGGCAATCCCGTTTCGATGGCCGCCGGTCTGGCCACGCTGCGCAAGCTGATCAGACCGGAGCAACAGGCGCGACTCGCCGAGAACAGCCTCACCTTCAGGAACGGCCTCTCCGAGATCCTCGAGCGTCGCGGTTGGAGAGACAGAGTTACGATCAATGCTATCGAATCAATGTTCACCGTGTTCTTCTCCTCCAAGCCGATCCGGGACAACAATGACCTCTCGCAGGTCGACACCCGGGCCTACGAACGCTATTTCCAGGCCATGTTGCAACGCGGGATCTATCTGCCGCCCTCGGCCTTCGAGGCCTGCTTCGCCTCTTGTGCCCAAGGCGAAAGCGAGGTAGGTCTCTTCCTCCAGGCTTTCGAGGAAACCCTGACCGAGGTTCTGGGGTGACTTTTCTTCGTGCTGTCCTAACCCATTGACTATTGAGGATCTACCGATGAGCAATCAGAATACCGCGATCAGTCCCCGCCGGGACGAGAACTATCCCGAGTGGTATCAGCAGGTCATCCGCGCCGCCGAATTGGCCGAGAACTCCCCAGTGCGCGGGTGCATGGTCATCCGCCCGTGGGGTTATGCCCTCTGGGAGAACATCCAGCGCGTCCTCGACGCCAGGTTCAAGGCCACCGGGCACAAGAATGCGTATTTCCCGCTCTTCATCCCCTTGTCCTTCCTGCAGAAGGAGGCCGCCCATGTCGAGGGATTCGCCAAGGAGTGTGCCGTGGTCACCCATCATCGCCTTGAGGTCGACGCGACCGGCAAGCTCGTTCCGGCTTCGCCCCTTGAGGAACCCATGGTGGTGAGGCCGACCTCCGAGACGATCATCGGTGAGATGTTCTCCCGTTGGGTCCAATCGTACCGTGACCTACCCCTGTTGATCAATCAATGGGCTAACGTGGTGCGCTGGGAGATGCGGCCGCGCCTGTTCCTCCGCACCTCCGAGTTCCTCTGGCAGGAAGGCCATACCGTGCATGCCACCGAGGCCGAGGCGAGAGAAGAGACCTTGCGCATGCTGGAGGAGTATCGGCGGTTCGCGACCGAGTATCTTGCCATGCCCGTGTTCGAAGGCGAGAAGACCGCCAGTGAGCGGTTCCCCGGGGCCGTGGCTACCTATTGCATCGAGGGCATGATGCAGGACGGCAAGGCCCTGCAAGCCGGGACCTCGCACTTCCTGGGGCAGAACTTCGCCGCGGCCTCGAACATCTCCTTCCTGGATCAGCAGGGCAACCACGTCCTGGCCTGGACGACCTCGTGGGGAGTCTCCACGAGGCTGATCGGGGGTATGATCATGACCCATGCCGACGATGATGGGTTGGTGCTGCCCCCGCGCCTCGCTCCCACGCACATCGTCATCCTGCCGGTGCTCCACAAGGAGGAGACCAAGGCGAAGGTCCTGGAGTATTGCACGGCCCTGGCCGAGGAACTGCGCGCCGTGCAGTGGGACGGACGGCCCTTGCAGGTCGAGGTCGACACCCGCGAGGGGCGAGGCGGGGACAAGGTCTGGTCCTGGATCAAGAAGGGAGTGCCGCTGCGCCTCGAGATCGGTCCCCGCGACATGGAGCAGGACGCTGTGTTCCTCGGCCGCCGCGATCTCGGACACAAAGAGCGGCGCAGTCTGAAGCGGGCGGAGTTCCTCGCCGAGGTGCCGCGCCTCCTTGAAGAAATCCAGGCCAATCTCTTGGCCCGGGCCACGGCTTATCGCGAGGCCCGCTTGATCCGCGTGTCCAGCGAGGCCGAGCTGCTCGAGGCCTTCAAGGGCGAAGAGGGCGAGGAAAGCACGAAGGGACGTTTCGTCCTGGCAAACTACGCCGAGGACAGAGCGGTCGAGGAACGGCTGCGCCGCGACCTGGCCGTCACCGTGCGCTGTATCCCCCTGGGGGACTTTCCCCGCGGCGCTTGTATTTTCTCCGGGCACAAGGATGCGCCGACTGCTATCTTCGCGCGGGCCTACTGACTCGATCCTGTAGCATTCGGGACTGGGTGGGATCTAGCGCAGGGGAAGGTAATTGAGCGTGGCGTAGAACATCTTGCGCCCGTCGTCGCCGACCTGGTCCTCGAGCCAGACGTTGCTGCCCCACACCACATAGCTTTCGCTGACCGAGGGCGAGGACATGGACAACCCACCGTCCTCGAAGACGCGCAGTTCCTGCCCGGTCTTCGGATCGAGGACGATCAGGTGTTCGGTGTTGTTCTTGACCAGTAAAGCGTTCTCGAGCAGGGTGGGCGAGCTAATGAAGACCGTGTGTTGCGTCTTTTGCCAGGTCGTCCAGACCGTTTGACCGGTCTGGAAATCCAGGGCCCATACCCCGTAACCCGGAGTGGTGGTGTAGAGCAACCGGCCGTCGGTGACCAGGTGGTTGCCGTTCCCTTCGTCGAGGTTGCGGGCCCACAGGACCCTACCGGTGGCGTACTCGTGACAGGTGATCCTGCC
>Ga0156395_1016_pt3 | contig 10657 bp, 1 predicted proteins | sample RifOxyA3_FD_108039 | JGI IMG/M metagenome (GOLD analysis project Ga0156395, IMG submission 108039) | Deltaproteobacteria bacterium RIFOXYA12_FULL_61_11 | reverse complement strand
CGCACCTCGGGTCGCGGGAGCCCGCACTTCCGCCCACGAGTCCCTCCCCCGCCATCGCCGAACCCTCGCCCTCGGCCTCCCTGGACGAACTGCTCGCCCGGGTCGCCGCAGGCACGCTGAGCGTGGATGACGCCAAGGAGTTGCTATGACTGTTCCTCCCCTGGACCTGACCGGTTGTTTCGGTCCTTACTTCCGGGACCGGACCGTGTTCGTCGCCGGCGTGGGCACCGGGATCAACCTCGCCTTGGCCCGAGCCTACGCCGCGGCAGGGGCTCACGTGGCGGTCTGCGGCCGCCGCGAAAAAGTACTCCTCGAGGCTGTCGAACAACTCACGAGGGCCGGAGGTTCGGCCGAACACGTCGTCCTGGATGTCACCGACCAACCCGCTGTATCGGCTGCACTTTCGGAACTGGTCGGCCGACGCGGCGGCCTCGACGTGGTGGTCCATGGTGCGGCGGTCAACACTCCCTACCCGGCCGAAGACCTAAGTCTCGCCGGGTTCGACCGGGTCCTCGACAGCGATCTGCGTGGAGCCTTCGTGCTCGGCCGTGAGGCCTTCCCGCATCTCCGCGACAGTAAAGGCACCTTGCTCTTCATCTCCGCCCCTCAGGCCTTCCTGCCCACTCCCTATCAAAGTCACGTATGCGCCGCCAAAGCGGGTATGGACGCCCTGATGCGTACCCTCGCCGCGGAGTGGGGCCGCCACGGTATTCGCTGTAACAGCCTGGTACCCGGAGCTGTACGGGCAACCGAGGGTTTCCGCCGTTTAATCCCGGAAGCAGCCGCGGAGAGATTGGCGGCCCACCTTCCCCTGCGCCGTTTTCCCGAACTCGACGAGCTCGCGCGGACCGCGCTCTTCCTGACTTCTCCCCTCGCCTCCTGCGTGACCGGAGCGGTGCTCGTCGCCGACTGCGGCCAATCGCTCCTGGGCAACGGCTTGTTCTCGGCCTTGCTCACCGAAGAGGTTTGACCATGTTGCACCGAGGAGCACCTCGCGGATGAAAGACCTCAAAGAACAGATCTTGCGGTTGGTCGCCGGTGGCGAACTCGGGACGGGCGCGGCGAAGAACCTGCTCGAGACCATGCAGGCCTCGTCGGCAGTCTCTTCCGGTCTCGGGAACAGGACCACGAGCCACGCCATTGCGGTGATAGGCCTGGCCGGACGCTTCCCCGGGGGAAATACTCCCGAACAGTTCTGGGAACTCCTGGCCTCCGGCCGCTCCGGCATCACCTTGGTGCCGGCCGAGCGTTGGCCCATCGAGCGGTACTACCATCCCGATCCCTCGGTCGAGAACACCACCCCCTGCCGTCACGGCGGCTTTCTGACCGACGTCGACCGCTTCGATCCCCTCTTCTTCAACCTCTCCGGCCGGGAAGCCCGTTTGATGGACCCGCAACAGCGGCTGTTCCTGGAATGCGCCTACACGGCCCTCGAGGACGCCGGCCAAGCCCCCTCGGCCCTCGGACGTCGCCGAGTCGGGGTCTACGCCGGAATCAGTGCCCAGGATTATACCCAACTCGTACGCCAAGCAGGCTTGCCGGCCAGCGCGGCCTTCTTCCTCGGGAACGCGCCTTCGATCCTCGCCGCCCGGGTGGCCTATTTCCTCGATCTCCGAGGGCCCTGTCTGACCGTGGACACGGCCTGCAGCTCTTCTCTCGTCGCTCTGCATCTCGCCTGCCGCGACCTGGCGTCCGGTGAGTGCGAACTGGCCTTGGCGGGCGGGGTGAACCTGCTGCTGACCCCGCTCTTCCACCTGCTCTATGGCAAATCCGGGATGCTCTCCCCCAGCGGCACCTGCCGGGTCTTCGACGAGGGCGCCGACGGCTTCGTCCCCGGTGAGGCGGTCGGGGTCGTGGCCCTGAAAACCCTGGCTCGGGCCGTGGCGGACGAGGACCGGATCCACGCCGTGATCCTCGGCTCGGGGATCAACCAGGACGGCCGTTCCAACGGGATCACCGCCCCCAACCCGGCAGCGCAGATCGAGTTGCTCGAAGGAGTGTACCGGAAGCTCGAGGTCGATCCCTCCACGGTGAGTCATCTCGAGGCTCACGGCACCGGTACCAAGCTAGGGGACCCGATCGAGGTCCAGGCCCTGCAACGCGCCTTCCGCACCTTCACCCCCAAGAAGGGGTTCTGCGCGCTCGGGTCGGTCAAGTCCAACATCGGGCACACCATCGCGGCCTCGGGCATCGCCGGTTTGATCAAGACCCTGCTCGCCTTCCAACATCAGGTCCTTCCCCCGACCGTGCATCTCGAACGTCCGAACACGGCCATCGATTTCGAGAGCGGTGCCTTTTTCCCCCTCACCTCGGCAAGACCCTGGCCGGCGCATCCCGGCGCCTTGCGCCGAGCAGCCCTCAGCTCCTTCGGTTTCAGTGGCACCAACTGCCACATGGTGCTCGAGGAAGCTCCTCGACAGACGTCACACTCAGCCGTTCCCGACGATGGCGAGATGGTGCCGCTGCTCTTCTCGGCCCGTTCCGAGGAGGGGCTGCGCCAACGCCTCGAACACTTCGCCGATTGGCTGGAGCGCCGCCCCACCACCGTAACACTCCGCGAGGTCGTCAGGACTCTGGCCTGCGGACGCGATCATTTCCAGAAGCGAGCCATCCTGCTCTCCTCAGAACTCGGCGAGGCCCTCACCCTCTTGCGCCGAACCCTCGCGGGAGTATGGACCTCGCGCTATCAAGACAACCTCGGGAATATTCCTACCTTTGTGGAGGGTTTGACCGATACTCCCTGGCGCGAGTCCGTCCTGGCGTACCTGCGAGGAAACGACCTCGATTGGGGTACCCTCCTGCGACCCCTCGGAGGACGGCCGCTCAGTCTGCCCACCTATCCCTTCAAACGCGAACGCTACTGGGTGTCGCCGGAACCATCGCCCCCCCCCCGCGTTGAGCAAGTTCCTCCGGCAGAACTGGAACTCGCACCCGAGGACCCCCTGGTGGCGGATCACCGCGTAGACGGCACTCCGGTCCTTCCCGCGGCAGGCTTCCTCGCCCTCGTCCTCGAGACGGCCGGGACCACCTTTCCGCTGGAACTCGGAGAAGCGCGTTTCCTCAGCCCTCTGCTCTGCGATCGGCGGCAACGAATAACGTTGACCCGGGACAACGACGCCTCCGGTACCATCGTCTCGGTGCGAACCGGTCTAGACCATGCACCAACCACCCACGCGAGCGTCCGACTCCGTGCTGCCGGCAGCGTGTTCCCTGAGGGTCCGATTCCGATCCTCAGTACCCCCGAGGAAGGCACCGAACTGCCGATCGAGCAGTTCTACACCGCTCTCCATTCGCGCGGCTTCGTGCATCGCGGGGTCTATCGCGGCTTGAAGAGCCTGTATATCCGGGGGGAAGAGCTCGTGGCCGAGCTGCTCAAGCAGGAGGCGATTCCCGAGCCTTCCCATGTCCTCAACGCTGCCGGAGTGCTCGATGCGGCCTTCCAAGCAGCCCTGGCCCTCGTTGTGGCGGGGCGTCAGGACCTGGCGCCGGTGCCGTACCTGCTCGACCGGTGTACGCTCCACGCTCCTCTCATCCGAGCGGCCACGGTCCATGTCCGCAGGACTTCCTCTGCACCAGAGGCAGGGCGGGTCTGTTTCGACCTGCACCTGTTCGAGAGCTCCGGTGCGCTGGTAGCCAAGCTCGAAGGTCTGCGGTTCCAAACCAGGCTGCGGCCGTGGAACTCCACGCCGGACTATCTCTACGACCTGCGCTGGAGCGCTTCGCCAGTCCAGTCGCGAGCGCCGGAGGGGGCTTCTCTCTTCTTGCACTATGGGGAACGATATCCGCTCTTGGCCGAGGCCTTACGCGAGTTCCACGCGGACAGACCGATCGAAGAACTCACCGATCCTCTCTCCCCGGACGATCCCCACCTGGAACAAACCCTGCGCTCGGCCTTGGAACGAGTACCCGCCGGCGGCACTGTATACCTGCTCCCACCTCCACCGCGGCCTCCCCGGCTCTCGTCGGACCTCGAACTCCAGGCCGAACGCACTGCTCTGCTCGGGCTGCAGTTGGCAAAGGTCCTGGTCGCACGTTCCTCTGAACGCCCCCTGCTGCTCAAGGTACTCACCTTGGAGCTCGCCGTGCTCGACGGGCGGGACCAGATCTGCGACCCTGGACCTGCGACCCTCTGCGGTCTGGTAAAAGTACTTGCCCAAGAGCAACGCGCCATCCGCACCATTTTGGTGGACCTGGCTTCTCCCGAGTTGTCGAAGGAAAGCCCCTACCGCGAGGCGACCCTGGCCTCGGTCGTCGCCGAACAGGATCCCGCGACGGAGCGCGAGTTGGCCTTCCGCCGCGGCCGACGCTACGTCAGACGGCTGGAGGCGCTGACGCTCGCTCCGGCAGAATACGCCCCCTTTCGTGACCGGGGATGTTACCTCATCGTGGGAGGTCTGGGAGGTTTGGGCCTCGAGGTCGCCCGCCACCTCGCCCGCCGGTACCAGGCCAAGCTCGCCCTGGTCGGACGCAGGCCCCTCGATCAGCGAGGCCGGACCGAGCTGGAGGAACTGACAACCCTCGGCGGCCAAGCTCGCTATTTCCCCGCCGACGTTACCAACAGCACAGCCCTGGCAAGGTGCAGGGAGGAGGTCGAAGCCGCGTTCGGTCCCGTGCACGGGGTGATCCACTCGGCCTTGGTCCTGGCCGACGCGACCCTGTTCCGGCAGAACAAGCAGAGATTCCTCGCCGCCTTGCGGCCGAAGGTCCACGGCAGCGTGAACCTTGCTCGGACCTTCGCGGGAGCCGAACTCGATTTCCTCTGTTTCTTCTCCTCGGCGATCAGCGTGTTCGGCAACGCCGGTCAGGCGAACTACGCCGCGGCCTCGACCTTCCAAGACTACTTCGCCCAGTTCCTGCGCACCAACCTCGGGCTGCCGGTCAAACTCCTCAACTGGGGTTTTTGGGGAGAGGTGGGATCCGTGGCCCGGCCGGAATACCGCACCGCCCTCGAACGCCAGGGCATCCTCTCGATCGGCGTGGCAGAGGGTCTCGATCTCTTCGAGGCCTTCTCCGGTTCCTCGCAATGGCGGATAATCCCGTTCAAGCTCTCTCCCGTCCTGCGCGGTCAGCTCGGGCTATCGCAGGAAGCCCAGCGCGTCGCACTACCCGCGCGTTTCCCGACCTCGGCAGGGTTCTCGGAAGTGCCTCCCCCGGTGCCCCCACCGGAGGCCCTCGATCTTGCGCCGGGCATGAACATGCTCCAACACCTAAGTCTCGTGTACTTCCTGCGAGCGGTCGGCGCAACCACAGCCTCCCCGCCACCCTCACCGGACAAGGCCACCGAGTACGCAACAGCCCTGGGAGTTATCCCTGCCCTGCACGGGCACGTACACGCCATGCTCTCGCACCTCCACGAGGCTCGGCAAGGAAACCGGCAAGACGCGACCACAGGGGGATTCTTCCAGACCCAGTCGTCGGTCGAATTGTCGACCCTGGCCGACCGGCTCCGCGATCGCCTCTCCACCGAGCATCCCGCGCTCGCTCCCTTCTTGCCGCTGCTCGAGGCTGCGGCAACCAACTATCTCTCCATCCTCCGCGGAGAGCTCCCCGCGACCCAGGTATTCTTTCCCGAGGGATCCCCTCACCTGGTCCGGCCGGTGTACGAGGGAACCCCGGGCGCCGATTACCACAACGCTCTCCTGGCCTCGCACCTCGCTGCTATTATCCGGGTTCTGCTCACCCGACGCGAGGAAGTGCTGCTCCTGGAAGTCGGTGCCGGCACGGGTAGTGCTACCCGGGCGGTGCTGGCCTCTCTCGGGGACCTTGCTCCACGGGTGCGCTACCGGTACACCGATCTCTCCAGAGTCTTCCTCGAGCACGGCCGTACTCTTTTCACGGACAACGCCTGCAAACCCGAGTTCCGACTGCTCGACCTCGAGAAAAGCTTGGCAGCTCAGGGTTTCCGACCGGGTGAACACGATCTGGTGGTAGCCTCGAACGTCCTGCACGCCACCAGCTCGCTGCGCCACACTCTCGAACAGGTTAAAGCCCTGCTCGCCGCGGGTGGGGTTCTGCTCCTCAACGAGGTCGTAGCCTCGCAAGCCTTCGCCACCATGACCTTCGGACTCCTGGACGGCTGGTGGCTCTTCCAGGACAAAGAGTTGCGGCTCCCCGGAGCCCCTCTAACAAGCTGCTCCGGCTGGAGAACCTTGCTGGCCGAAGCAGGGTTCCTTGCCACCGCAGTGTACGGCATGCCGGGAACCAAAGGCGAAGACGACTTCGCCCAAGCCGTCCTGGTCTCTGTCAGCGACGGCTCGCTTCCCCTCTCGATGGTACAGGAGAAGGAGGTATCGACCCGGCCCGCTCCCGAGCCCTGCTCTCCCCAACCGTCTACCGGGCGGCTCCAAGAGCTGCGCGCCATGGTGGCCGAGCACCTCGCCCTCCCACCCGAGGAACTCGAGCTCGACAGACCTTTCAGCGAGTTCGGAGTGGATTCCCTCGTCGCGGTAGAACTGGTCCAACGGCTGCGGCAACGCCTCCATGTCGACCTGACGCCGACAACTTTGTTCGATCACCCCACCCTGCGCCGTTTAGCCTCCCAGCTCGAACACCTCTCGCCGGTCCAGGCACCGGTCTCGCCCTCCGCGGTCGCTCGACCTGGAAGGCTCCCTTCCGAGGGCCTGGAATCGAAAGGCTCCGCCTTCACGTTTCTGCCCTTTCCAAAGAACGAGGGCGACCTCGCGGTTCTGGCTTGCAGCCTCGGACCTGATACCGACGTCTTGACCCGCGAACACGCTCTTGGCGAAGGCGTGGCCTTCCTCTCTCTCGATGCCCTGGCCGAGTTGATCTTCGAGGCAGGCGCCGGCCTGTTCACTCCCTTCGAAGTCAGCCTCCGCAACGTGCAGATCCGTACTCCCGTGTTCTGCATGATCGGGCTCCGAACCGACCTCCTCCTGCGCTTCCGCGCGAAGGTCGGAGGATTTGGCCTGACCCTCGGGCTCCTCGGACCGGACGGTATTGAAGCCCCCTGCCTTACATGTTCTCTCTCCTACGAGAGACCAGCGGTCCCTGCAACACCTCCCTGGGCCACCATCACCGCGTGCAAGGACGTGCACCTCGACAAACATGCGTTCTACGGCAACCTGCGCGGCGCGACCTTCGGTCCGGCGTACCAGGTGGTCCACGACTTCCTCCTCACCAACGGCAGTGCCATCGCCACCCTACGGCACGCTCCCGAGCGCGCTCCCGAACGAGCCCGGTACCTCGTCGATCCCTGGGCCTTGAACGGATTGCTCCAGATCGGCCAATACCTGGCGAACCTCCCCATCGACCCGGAGCAGAGCTTGTTCGTGCCCGTGGGCGCACGCTCCCTGACCATATACGGGCCTCTGGTGTCCGAGCGCTATCGCGGCCACGTCGCGACGATCTCGCAGCAGCCGACTCACAGTGACTTGGACTTGGCTCTGTACGACGAACAGGACCGTCCCCTGGTGGTCCTCGAAGGTCTGCGCACCAGCCGTACCAACCTCCGCACCTTGCTCGCCGGAGTGCCCGAGCGCATGCGCCCCCGCCCTTCCGCGGTCGAACGTCCGGCCTCAGCAGTCCGGTTTTCGACCTCTGGTGCCCGCCCATCCGACGAACCGATTGCGGTCATCGGTATGGCTGCGACCTTTCCAGGCAGCACGACGCTAGAACAACTCTGGGCTAATCTCGCTGCGGGCGTCGATGCGGTCGGTCCTCTGCCCGAACACCGTTGGTTCGAATGTTATCCCCCGGCCGAACGGAAAGCTGCTCTGGCCGCCCTGACCTGCACCGAGGGAGGTTTCCTCGCTTCGGTCGAACACTTCGATCCCCTCTTCTTCGGGCTCTCCGGAGCGGAGGCTCTCTACGCGGATCCCCAGCAGCGCCTTTTCCTCGAGACCGCGTACCATGCCCTCGAAGACGCGGGCATGGTCGGCGAGGGTCTTCACGGTTCGGCCTGCGGGGTGTTCGTCGGCGCCGGCGCAGGCGATTACGGCGAGGTCCTGCGACGCAGCCGAGAACCCCTCAGTCCCTTGCTCTACACCGGCAACATCGCTTCGATCCTCTCAGCTAGACTGTCTTACCTGTTCGATCTGCACGGACCATGTCTCCCGGTCGATACTGCGTGTTCCTCCTCCCTGGTCGCCTTGCACCTCGCCTGTTCCGCCCTGCGCGCGGGAGAATGCGACCTGGCCTTGGCGGGCGGGGTCAACGTGTACAGCTCACCCATGTTCTACCTCCTGGCTTCCAAGGCAGGGATGCTTTCTCCCAGCGGTCGCTGCAGGACCTTCTCCCGCTCGGCCGACGGTTTCGTGCCCGGCGAGGGCGCCGGAGTGGTGGTACTCAAACCCCTGTCCGCCGCGCGGCGGGACAAGAACCCGGTCTACGCCCTGATCCTCGGCTCGGGTGTCAACCACGACGGCCGCACCAACGGCATGACCGCTCCGAGTTCTCTGGCCCAAGAACGCCTCGAACGCCAAGTCTATGAGCGCTATAGTATCGACCCGGCCACTCTGGGCTACGTGGAGGCCCACGGCACCGGCACGCGCTTGGGAGATCCCGTGGAGTTCGAAGCCCTGACCCGGGCCTTCCGCATGGCTTCGCGTCGCGACTTCCGTTGCGTCCTCGGCTCGGTGAAATCCAACCTCGGTCACCTCGGCGCGGCCGCCGGCATCGCGGGTTTGATCAAAACGGTGCTGTGTCTCTACCATCGTACCTTGGTCCCTTCCCTGCATAGCGAACCGCTCAACGACTTACTGGAGTTCACCGGTACTCCGTTCCATATCGGGTCCGAGAAGGCTCCCTGGACCATCGGTCGGGAGGGTATTCCGCGGCGGGCCGGCGTCAGCGCTTTCGGCATCAGCGGCACCAATTGTCATGTCGTCCTCGAGGAAGCTCCCGAGGAGCCCTCTCGCTCCAAGCCTGCTGCCGGGCCCTGGTTGCTCCCGCTCTCGGCAAAGACCGCGCCTCTCCTGCAGGAACAGGTGCACACGCTTCGTGCATGGTTACAAGGCCCCGGCGCCACCGCTTCGCTGTGTGATATCGCTCACACCCTCACCCTCGGACGCAGGCATCACGAGGTACGACTCGCGCTGCTCGTACAGGAACGGGCCGACTTGATCGCCGAACTCGAACGCCCCGACCTCCTCGGGCTGGCACGTGCAACCCGTCCCGGTTGCAACGAAGACCAACCTCGCTCCGGGGAACCAATCATCACGTCATTACCTTCGAAGGATCGCAAGGCGGTCCTCGAGGACCTTGCCCAAGCCTACGCTCGTGGGGAAACCCTGCCCGGGGATGCTCTCGCCGAGGCCGATCAGGGCAGGACCTTGCATCTTCCTGGCTATCCCTTCGAGAGGATGCGCTACTGGCCGGCACCGGCTGCTAGCACGTCTGAACCTTCCGCCCAGACCACGAGCAGCGAGAGCTTGGCCCTCTGGCGTTTGGACTTGGAACAACGTGAACACCTCCCCGGCCTACAGGTGCTCGAGCGTCCCCGATTTATACTGCTCACCTCGGAAGAGGACCGGACTTCCCCGCTCCTGCAAGCGTCCGCGGAGGTCGAATTCGTGGTCCTGGTCCTCGGTCCGGATGCGTCCCGAGGCCGGATTTCCCTCGAGGACCCGCTAGCAGCCGCCACCGCGATACTCGCCCGACTGGACGAGGAACCGGACTGCTGCGGGTTGGTAGACGCCTGCGACCTCTCCCCCGACAACTCCGTATCGCTGCGTTGCAGACTGGAACTCCTGCGCCGGCTGGCCGGCCGGGACCGCACCGAAACCTTCCATCTGGTTCACCTCTCACTGACCGAGAGGGACTGCTCGCCGCTCGAGGGCGTCTATAGAGTCCTCGGCGACGAGTACCGCTGGCTGCGGCCGCGCAACCTGCAACTCGAACGGTTGGACCCCGGTGTCCCGGCCCTCCTGGTGAGGGAGATGGTCGGAGGGCACCAACCCGACGCCGTCTGGCGCAACGGTAGGCGCCTGGAACCCCGCATGGCCCTCCAGGCGATCCCTCCACGCCCTCGAGAAGAGGCGCGGTTCGATCCCGAGGGCTTGTACCTGCTTGCCGGGGGCACCGGCGATATCGGCTTCCTGCTCGCGGAACGCCTCTTCCGGCGAGGGGTCCGCCACCTGCTGATCGTGGGGTCGGCCGACCTCGGCGAACCGGGCACCTGGCGCGACCTCGCCGCGAGCCTCCCGGCCGGGGATGCACGTCAACGCTCCCTGCGCCGGCTCCTCGCGCTGCAAGGACGTTTCGACAGTGTGACCTATTATACCGGGGATGCTGCCGGACTGCTCCACCTCCGCTCTACACGCCTCCGCGATCTACCGCTGAGAGGCCTGATCCACTGCGCCGGCCGGATAGACCTTTTGCATCCGGGCTTCGCGAACCACTCGCTCGGCGAACTCGAAGCCGTGTTCGAGGCCAAGCTCGGACCCCTCGCTCTCTTCCGAGCTTTGCTCGAGCACGAAGAACCCGACTTCATCCTGCTCTTCACCTCCCTCGCTTCTTACTTGCCCGGTCTTGGTTCGGGTTTCGCCGCTTATGCCGGGGCCAACGCCCACCTCGATCGCTGGGCTCAGCAGGGCAGGGGGCGTCGCCTGGCCCTGAGTTGGCCGGCGTGGCGCGACACCGGCATGGTCAAGGGCATGGGAGAGTATCTCGATCGGGCCGGTCTCCCCTGGGTCGAACC
>Ga0156395_1124_pt2 | contig 10863 bp, 8 predicted proteins | sample RifOxyA3_FD_108039 | JGI IMG/M metagenome (GOLD analysis project Ga0156395, IMG submission 108039) | Deltaproteobacteria bacterium RIFOXYA12_FULL_61_11 | reverse complement strand
AGAACACGAGTACCTCCCGCGGAGCTGCCGCGAGGGCGGCATTGAGCGGCGTTGCCTTGCCGCTCCCTCCGGTTTCCCTTGGGAGGGAGAGCAGCCTCACCGTGCCGATCGGCATCGAAGCGCCGAACGCGCGGATCAACTCGGGAGTAGCATCGGTCGAACCGTGATCGACGAAGAGGAATTCGAGCTTGCCGGGAGGGAAGCGCAGGCCGGCCAGCGCCTCGAACAAACGCGGCAAGACAGGCGCCTCATCCCGCACCGCGATCACCGCGGTGACCTCCGGGGTTCGGGCAGGTTCCCGGGGGCAGAGCAACCCGCGAACTCCGTACAGGTACTGGCGACTTGCGAGGAGCAGCAGCAAGGTCTTGCCCGAGAGGACGAGGACGAGGACCCAGAGCAGCGGGACGAGGGCTTGCATCACGTCCCCAAGAGATAGGTGTAGGCCTTCGCCAGGGCCTCGTGGGGACCCGCCACATAGAGGATGTCGCCCACGAGGAGCGGTTCGTCGGGTCCGAGATCCAACTGCAACACGCCGGCTCGGCGACGAGCCACCACCAGAGCACCGGTGCGTTCCCGCAGCTCCAATTGCCTCAAGGTTTTCCCCTGGGTCGGAGTGCCGTTGGTCAACTCGATCGGTTCGAGTTCGAGGGAACGCAGATCGGCATTGGCACTAAGGGTCACAGGGGGTAATTCGACTGGTCTCGAGGAATGCTGAGTCTCTTCTCGGGCGAGGTGGAGCTGTTCTTCGATGCGGTTGCGTGGCAGTTGTAACTTACGGAGGAGACGGGCCGCGGTTTCGAGCCCTGCTTCAACCTCGTCGACGACCACGTTGGATGCTCCTAACCGACCAAGGCGCGGTAAATCGGCAAAAAATCGGGTGCGAATGAACACGGGGACCTGAGGGGCGAGCCGGCCGATGGCCTCGACCACGCGTTCGCCCGCGAGGTGATCATTGATCAAGACGACCGCGGCCCGGGCTCGCAGCACGCCTGCGTGGCTCAAGGCTTCTTCGCTGGAAGCATCGGCATACCAGATCGGTTCGCCCTCGGCCCTGGCTCGCCGTACGGTCTCGACGTTCAATTCGAGGATCACCCGTGGAACCTCACAAGCTGCCAGGGCTCGCGAGACCATGCGCCCCGCAACCCCATAGCCGATCATGACGACGTGGCCGGACTGTTGGTCGAGGTTGTGCCCGGGTTCGAGGGCTCGGACCCGCAACAAATGGGCCAACGGGCTGAGGATCTTTTCTCCTGCGGCCAGATGTGGGGCAAGCCGGATCAGCAAAGGAGTCACGAACATGCTCAGCACCCCTGCCGAGAGGATGATCCGCGCTTCGGTCGAGGTCACCAAGCCGTGGCTCTGCCCCAACCGCAGGAGCACGAAGCCAAACTCGCCGAACTGGGCCAGGGCGATGCCGGCCAGCCAAGCGACTCGAGGGGGAAAGCGGAGGATCACGGCGCAAAGGCCGGCGATCGCCGCTTTACCGAACAACAAACCCGTGAAGAGGAGCAGGATTGTCAGTGGGTATTCGAGCACGATCCTGGCGTCGAACAGCATGCCCAGGGAGATGAAGAAGACGCTGACGAATGCGTTGCGCAGAGGGATGAGCTCACCGAGCGCTCGTTGGTTGAAATCACTGCCCGCGACCACCAAGCCGCCGACGAAGGCGCCGAGGGCCAGGGAGAGACCGGCCAGAGAGGTCAACCAAGCCATTCCCATGCAGAGTCCCAATACGGCCAAGAGGAAAATCTCGCGGCTGCGGCTGGCATCGACCAGGTGCAGGAAGGTGGGCACCAAGTATCTGGCCGACGTCCAGGCGAGGGCGAGCACGAGTACGGCTTTGAGGCCGACGAGGCCGAGATCCGTGAACACGCTCCCGAAGCCGCCGGAGAGCGCCAGGATTGGTACGAGGAGCACCATGGGAACGACGCAGAGATCCTGGAAGATCATGATGCCGACGATGAAACGGCCGTGCGGGGCATCGAGCTCCCCGCGTTCACCGAGCGCGCGTAGGACGATGGCCGTACTCGAGAGGGCGACCACGAAACCGAAGAACACCGCTTGTTGCAGGGGACGGCCGAGGACCAGGAGCACCAGGACCGTGGCTCCCAGGGTGAGGAGGACCTGCAACCCACCGCCCAGGGTAATGATACGCACGATTGGCCGCAAACGTTCCGGGGAGAACTCGAGGCCGATGGTGAACAGGAGGAGCACCACGCCGACCTCGGCCAGGACCTCGATCGTGCCGATCGATTCGACGAGGGCCAGTCCGGAAGGTCCCAGGAGCCCGCCGGCTACGAGCAACCCCGCGACCGCGGGTAGGCGCAGCCTCGAGAGCACCACCAGGATGATGACGCCCAGGGCTGTGATGATCGCCAGTTCAGTGAGAATGGGGAGGTGGTGCATTTCAGGCTTCAATCATGGGTCGCAAGGCTTGATGGCTCCAATGCGATGTATGCGGAGGGACCGAAGAAAATGCAACGAAATAGTCGTCCGGCGCCCCCAGTGGAAACCAGCTTGACAGTTGTGGACCTATGTCCAAAAATGGCGAAAGAGGTGGACGTATGCCGAGACCTTTTCATTCGCGGCGCGTCGCGGGGCGGCCTGCCGCGGCGATCTTCAAGCCTATCGGCATTCCGGTGGCTGAACTCGAGGAGGTGGTGATGACCCTCGATGAGTTCGAGGCCCTGCGCTTGGCCGATCTCGGAGAGCTGTATCAGGAGTTGGCCGCCGTAGAGATGGGGGTCTCCCGTCCGACCTTCAGCAGGATCATCGAGTCCGCCCATCGCAAGGTGGCGGATGTATTGGTCCACGGCAAGGCCTTGAGGATAGAGGGCGGACCGGTGCTTCCTCACGGACATCGTTGTTGCCGGCTGCACGATGGGACGCGGGAAGCCCAGGAAACGCAAGGTGACCGCGGGGCACCTCGCTCCGGGGTAACAAGGGCGGAAGGGCGAGGACCAGCCGAGAAGAACCTCACATCGAAGGAGTAGGACATGGCGAAGATCGCGGTGGTGTATTGCAAGAAGGTCAAGGACTTCTCCTGTATCGCGTGCGCAAAATGCTATAAAGGCATGGCCGAGAAGAACGGCGAGTATGGTCGGCACGACACCATCGAGTTGGTGGCCATGACCGACTGCGGCGATTGTCCGGGTTTGGTCGTACCCAAGGTCAAACTCCTGACCGAAATCACCTCGAGCCTGAAGCGGCCCATCGAGGTCCTGCACCTGGGCACCTGTATGAAGTTGGCCATGGAAACCGCGCACTGTCCCATCGATTTCGACACCCTCAAGCTTACGCTGGAGAAGAAGTTCGGTATTGAGGTGGTTCTTGGCACGCATGCCTATTGAGTGATTCTCGAAAGCGATTCGCGTAGCCGAACCGAATTCGGCATCCCGCCACAGGGTTTCCGCAAGTTGTTTTCAACTCTATGATAATATATCCTATCGCTGGATACTTCCCGTTGGTACGGAGTTTGATACAGGCTGGGCCCGACACTCCATGGGCGGAGGAACAGGTATGCCTCGGGAGAGAGCGAGCCGGAAGATGCCGGTCCTGGAACCGGGCATGGTGGTCGAATATTTCTGGGCCACCCATCAGGGGAGAAAATATTTTCGGACCGACCGGAGCCGCTGGTTGCTGCGCACGATCGTCCACGAGGAGAAGCTGCGGTACGGCATAGACCTCCTCGAGTTCATCCTCGAGGACGACCACCTCGGGGTGCGGTGCCGCATCTGCGATCCGTGGGCTTTCCATGCGTTCAAACATGTGCTGCTGACCAGGATAGCGTGTTGTTACAACAGCGCCTATGGCCGGAATTCCTCGCTCTTCGAGAGGGGAGGACCGCGCATTCTCCTCGAAGAACCCGGCAAAGAGGCTGTGGTCTTGAGGAACGGACCTTCCTTCCTCGCGGCGTTGATCCTTCGTCGCCGACCCGATCACCTCGGCACGAAAGCGCCGAGGAAGAAGGCGACCCGCGGAGGATCTCGGGAGGCAGTCTGGGTCGAGTTGCGCTAGTTCTGGCAGGTGGTGGTCAAGGTGAAACCGAGGACCGCGAGCTCGCCGGGGGCGAGTTCGAGCGGCCATACCGGGAGGATGCCCGAGCACTGGTAGACCCGTTCGAACCCGGCCTCGGACATGGAGACGGTCTCGATTGGGTGGCGCCAGACCTCGGTCGGGGCGGGGAAGGCCAACTCGAGGGATAGACCCTCCCATTCGAGGACCATGGTCAGGCTGCGCACCGTGTCCGTGCCCGTGGAGGCTAGGTTCGAAGCCTCTGGCGGTTCGCCGTCGAGGAGAAAATAGCGGTCCGGGGAATTGCCGCCGAGCAGGGAGAAGTTCCACTCATTGGCATAGGTGGCTTCCAAACGCTGGTCCGAGAGGTTGCGTACCTCGATGACTACGTTCAGACCGACAGCCCCGAGGGTGATCCGTTTGATCACCTTCACGGGTTGGCCGTCGACCGAGCCCTGACGAGTCAGCACTGCTCCGGTATCGCTCACCGACAGCTCGTAGAGCCCCTTCAGGAAATCCCCCCGTTCGCGGTGTTCGTTGCGGTGGAAGGCGGCACAGGTGGCCGTTCGGTCGAAGAAATGGTCTTGCAACATCCAGCGCTGCTGCTGGTCCTGGAAGACGTGCCGGTCTAAGCCGGGTTCCTTGGCCAGGATCAGATCGTGGATCGAGGCCGAGTGGACCTCACCCGGGTCGAGCACGGCCTTGGCCAACTTGGCATGGTAGGTCTCTACGCGCCGAGCCAGGGTATTGGTGAGGTTGAAGCGTTTCTCGAGAAGATCCAGTTCCCGGATGGCGCCCCCGTGTTTGGTCAGGTAGAGGCTCAACCCTTTGGAACGCAAGACTGCCTCGTCCTGTCCATCCCGGTCGAGGTCGAAGACGTGGTGTTGCAAGGAACGGGGCTGCAGGGCCTCGGCCTCGAGCAGTTCGGCATAGATGGCATGGCGCAGGTGGGGGAGGTACAGACCACCGAAGATGCCGTGCCAGTAAGCACAGTTGCACTGAGCCTTGAACAGGGCACGTCGGGCAGGGGCTTCCCGCGGCAGGGAACGCAGCTCCTCCGATACGGCCAAGGCACGCTTGTGCATCCAGTTGGCCTCCTCGTACTTGGTCAGGAAGTCCCGCCAGAAACCGCCGCGCAGGAAGGGCCGCCAGCGCTCGAGTTGGCGGCGCTTGCGGAGGTCCTCGAGATGGTGCTCATAGCGACGGCCCAGCGCCGTCGGGAGAGTCCACTCGCTCATTTCGAAATAGGAGGAGGTAGGCAGGTAGACCCGGCCGAGCGGCGCATGCCGGTCGAGGAAGGCGGAGAAGGTCGTGGTCTGCAGCCAGTCCCGGTGTTTCTCGAGTTGGGTGCAGAACCGTTCCAACCAACGTCCCCGGCCGAAGACCTTCTCGGCAGTGCGCGGCCAGACCCCGAACTTCTCGCCGTCATCGGCCATGACCATGACCGCGCCCTCACGGTCGTGCTTGCGGAAGATGGCAAGGGAGGTGCCGGGAGGCTCGAAGGGGATGGCGTACCGGAGTTGTTGCGAGATGGGGAACACGGCCAGGGTGTGGCCTTCGTCCTCGGTCAGGAAATACCCATCGAGTTCGGCTCCGCTCCGGCCTGAGGTCGAGAAGTGGTAATCATCGACCGCGACATAGCGAATACCGGCTTTGCAGAGGGTCTTGGCCAGGGAGGGTTCCCAAATCCGCTCGGTGAGCCAGAGCCCCCGCGGACGATGCCCGAAGCGATGCTCGGCGTAGTCGGCCATCAGGGTGATCTGCTCGATGCGGTCTTCTTCCGGGATCGAGGCCAGGATCGGTTCGTAGTACCCCGCTGCCAGGATCTCGACCCTGCCGAGTTCGACCAGGGCGGCGACGCTGTCCAGGTACTCCGGGTGCTCCAGCTCCAACCAGTCGAGGAGCGGACCGCTGGTGTGCATGGAGAAGGTGATGCCCGGATAGCGTTCGAGGACCTTGAGGAAGGGCAAGTAACTGGTTTGGTATGCCTTTTCGAGGACCTCGGCGAAATTGCCCACGGGTTGATGGTTGTGGACCGCGAAGATGAAATGCATGGGAGTCACCTACGGGTGGATGGCCGTCTCTTCTCTCTATAATGAAGGGGGTGCGCGCTTGGCAATGCCTTTCGGTGCTCGATTCCGGGGTCAGGCCGGTGAACCGCGAGCGGCGGCACCGGGAGGAACGGAAAAAACCTGTAACCCATGGGTAGGCCTCAGGACAGTGGCAGGGCCTTCCTCTCGTTCAGTCTATGCCGAGCACGGTGAAGATGGTTTTTCCTGCTTGGATCGCCGCTTCGTTGAGCGGGTAGTACCGCAAGGTGGTCTTGTCGTGTCCGGCGTCGAAGGCATAGCGATACGCGAGACCGTCGGCGTCGCGCACGGTGAGGGTGTTGAGGACGTGGGTGGTGAGGAAGAGGTTGCCGATGGCGCCACGGCCTAAACCCGGGATATGTTTGACCACCTCGTCGAGAGCCCGGGCGTGGTCGCGGCAGAAGCTGCGCAGGTTGCCCTCGGCGCTGTGGCCGCCGCTCCGGTATTCGTGGTGGTCCATCAACCAGCGGTGCACCGAGCCGCTGGCGCAGGCTACCTGCTCGAAGGGATCGTCGGAGAGTTCGGCACAACCGTTCGCGATGGTCCTGGTCGCGGTATTGGGGAAGTCGTCCAGCAGGTAGAGCAAAGGGTCGTCGTAGAGCGGTTGGACGTGCTCGTGGAACCAGGTTGGTTTCGCGCCCATGCCCTCGACGTAGTAGTTCTGGAGGCGTTGGTCGAAGGGCTCGCCGAGCGCATAAGGTAAGGAGACGATGGCGACCTCGCCGAGGTCGGTTCCTGCTCCGAGGCAGGAGGGACCTGCTCCGGCGGCGAGCAAGCCGAGCAGCGGGAGTTGCACCAGGAGGAGAGCGTACCGGGAGTTCATGTTCTTCCTCACGTGTTCAGGACGGGAACGGCAACTCCACGAGTTCTGCTGCCATACCATGCAAAGGCCGGAAGGGCAAGGGGTACCGGCGGTGGTTTGTAACTCTTCAGTCTTAACGATGTGCGGGGTCCTGTCACCTCTCACCCCCACCATGCTCATCCTTGCGCGTGGTGTGGGACCCCCGTCGGTGCCACCCCAACGTGGTGACAATCAACCTGCAATCCACCAAAGACTGAAGCGTTACGGTCGTTCGAACTTCCGGAAATTCCCGCGAGGACTCAGGTACGCTCGCGCAGGTAGTGCGAGGCGAGTAGGGACAGGCGGAGGAAGGGGAGGAGTGGGACCTGGTTGAGCGTCTTGACGGCATAGGCGAAGGCCAACTCGAAGAGCAGCGGGTGCAGCGCGGACCTGGGCAGCCGGATCACATGCCGCATCACGGTAGTCGGCAATCCGAGCAGGATTCCGAGCGTCATCAGGGATTGGAGGTTGAGCACTGCTTCTGGGGTTGCGCAAGCCTCCCCCGGGCGGAAATAGGCGCTCGGCTCCGAAGCGGACCCCGCACCGAGCGTGCGCTCGATCTTGGTCCCGGGATAGGGCGTGAGCACCGAGCACCAGGCAAAGTCGGTCCCCAGTTCGCGGTTGAGCGCATAGGTACAGAGGGCTTGGTCCGGGGTCTCCTCGGGCAGACCGACCATGTTGAAGGTCTGCAGGTTGATGCCATGGGCGCGGATCAGGGTGGTCGCCCGACGCAGGTCGTTGTCGCTGACGATTTTCCCGAGCAAGCTCGTCCGGCGCTTCTCGTCCCCGGTTTCCAGCCCGATGCGCATCGAGCGGCAACCCGCGCGGGCGGCGAGGGAGATCCTCTCGTGGTCGATGGAACGGGCAATGGCCTGGCAGGTGAAGGGAAGGCCGACCTCTCGGTGGTACAGAGGGGCGAAGGCGCGGAACCACGCCGGATCGAGGAGGAAGGCATCGTCCTCGAAGACGAAGTGGGTGACGGCATAGCGGCGGTGCAACGCGGTGAGTTCGGCCACGGAGCGCTCTGGGCTGCGCCAGCGGACGGCGCGGCCCTTGCCCCGATAGAGTTCGCGGTAGCGCTCGTTGAAACAATAGGAGCAGGCCATGGGACAACCGCGGCTGGCTGCCACGGGGAACATGTGCCGGTAATACTCGAGGATGGCGGGATAGCGGCCATAGGCGTGGAGCTCTCCGTCCGGGAGCGCGTCCAACGCCGCACGTTCCAGGAGGGGACGCAAGGGTTCGCACAGGATCGTGCCGCCGGGACCTCTTCGCACCAGATTATGAAGGCCCTCGACGGTGCGACCTCGCTCATGGGCGTCGAGCAGTTCGAGCAAGGCCTCTTCGCCTTCGCCGCGGATGAGGTAATCGAAACCACCCTGGTCCAGGAAATCGGGACTGAAGGTGCAGTGCGGCCCCCCGGCGAGCTGCAAGGCACCGGGCACCAGTTTCCTCAGTCGACGGGCTGCGTTCGCGGTCCAGGCAGCGTGAGCGCTCGTCACCGAGAAGGCAATGCAGTCGGGTGCTGCGGCGGCCACGACGGCCAGGGGCTCGCGATGGGCGCTTTCGACCACCACCTCGCTGGCATGCCCGTGACGGCGCAAGAGGTTGGTGAGACTGATAACTCCCAAGCGGACGAAGGGGTCGTGCTGGTAGAAGACGACGCGCATGGGCTTTCGATCACTCCCCCGGTTCCAAGGAGCGATTCCCGGGGCGATGGGGCAACCCTGCCTTGGTCAGGAAGCGCCGGGCTTCGATCCTTAATAAGTACACGAGGTTATGCAGTACTTTGACACTGACGATACGGGGCGAGAGCGCGGTCAGCATGCTCGGCAGGCTGCCGGGATGCGTGAGGGCCTGATGCAAGTATTCTCCGAGGACGAAGGCAGGGAAATCGAAATCGCAGAGGTCCCGCGGTACGTATACCCGTTCACCTGAGACGTAGTTCCCGGGCCGGGTCGAGGTGCGGATTTCACCGGAGGCCACTAATTCCTCGAAGACCGGGGTGCCGGGTAACGGCTGGAAATTGTTCATGTAGAAAAAGTCGAAGCGGCAGTCTCGGAGCAGGCGGCGGGTTGCCTCGATGTCCTCCCGGGTCTCTCCGGGGTACCCGAGGATGAAGAAGGCGTGGACCTTCAAGCCGGCGGCCTTGATCTCCCCTGTCCTGGACCGGAAGAGCTCGGGGCTCACGTCCTTGCGCATGCGGTCTAGGGTTTTTGGGGAACCGCTCTCCGGAGCGACGACGACATAGGTCCACCCCGCTCTGCGCATCAGGGCGAAGAGCTCGGCATCGGTATGTTGGAGCCGTATGCCGTTGGGAGTACTCATGCGCAGACCGGGAAGTCCGAGTTCGATGACAGCGCGGCAGAACTGTTTGGCGAACTCCAGGTCATAGGTGAAATTGTCATCGATAATATTGATAAGCCGGATGTCGTGTTCACGGTAGAGGGTGCCGATGAGCCTCAGCAGATAGGAGAGTCCGTGCCGGCGGATCTTCCGGCCGTCTTTGTGCGGGGTCGAACAGAAGGCGCAGCGATAGGGACACCCGCGACTGATCCAGACCGGGGCGTTGTCGCGCACGGTGGTGTGCAATCCGTAGCCTTGCCGGATATAGCCATCGAGGTCGATGGAGCGGTAATCGGGGAAGGCGAGTCGATCGAGGTCCTCGAGCTGGTTCGGCTTCGCGAGGATCGTGGTGCCGTCAGGCCGACGGTAGCACAAGCCGGGCACCGTGGCCAGCTTCTTACCGGGAGGCAGACCGTGGGGAGTATGAGCCAACAGGTCGAGGAGGTCGGGCAGGGCTCTCTCCCCATCGCCCCGGAGGACCAGGTCGACCTCGGGCCAGGCCAGGGTGTCGTTGGGCAAGAGGGTGGGATGGATCCCTCCAGCGAGGGTGAGACTGTCCGGGAAGAGTAGCCGGCACAGACGGAACAGGTCCCGAGCTTCGTCGCGGGTCTGACTCCAAAAGCTGATCCCGATGATCCGCGGCGAATGGGCTAGGAGCGCGCGTCGCAACCACCGCGAGGAGGCATTCGCGCGATGGAGGGCACAGTCCACGATTGCGGTTTCATGGCCGCGGGCGGTGCAATTGGAGGCAAGGTATGCGAAGGCGAGGGGGAGGACCTGAACGGTTTCGAAGCCCTTGGGCCAGAGGAGCAGGATCTTCATGTGCCGTCTCGTCGACCTCGGAGTTCGTGCAGGGTGTTCCGTGACAAAACAGATCCTAGTCCTCGACCGCGCTTGCGTCAATCGCTCTGACCGGGTCGGGACGGCAACCTTCGCAGGGACTTGCATCTGTGCTCGGAGCGGGCTATAGCCTGATCCCTCGACGATGCAAAAGAGGCGAGCGGTGGAAGGAGCCGAAGAGAGCCGGTCGGCTTATCTTGCCAGGCAACGGGAACGCGGCCGGGCAGTGGTCGGGGTCGCGCCGGCGATCTATCCGCGGGAACTGTTCTGGGCCTGCGGGGTCCTCCCGGTCGAAATCTGGGATCCCCCGGTCGAAGGGAGCGAGGCCGGGATCCATCTCCAGCCGACCGTGTGTCCGATCGTCAAAGGCGTCCTCGACTTGGTGCTTTCCCGACGGGGAAAACTCCTCGACGGGTTCCTCGTGCCGCACACCTGCGATTCCCTCCAGAACCTGGCTACCTTGGTGCACGACTCCCTGCTTCCCGAGTTGCCTACCTGGTTCCTCGGTCTGCCCCGCGAGCGCGGGCCGCTTGGCCGCGACTTCCTCCTCGCTCGCTTGGAGATTCTCGCCGCGGAACTCGGCCGTCGTTTCACGCCGATCGAGGCCCTAAACCTCGCCCAGGCGATAGGTTGGGCAAAAGAGCAGGACGCCCTGCTGAGCACGCTACACCGACGGCGTCGCGACGATACCCTGGGACTCGACAATCGGCAGTTCTATCGCCTGCATCGGCT
>Ga0156395_1064_pt2 | contig 10886 bp, 12 predicted proteins | sample RifOxyA3_FD_108039 | JGI IMG/M metagenome (GOLD analysis project Ga0156395, IMG submission 108039) | Deltaproteobacteria bacterium RIFOXYA12_FULL_61_11 | reverse complement strand
TGTGGAAGCCTAGGCAGGCTCGTCCGGGGACGTGAATACCCACAGGGGCATCGGTCACCCGGAGATTGCATGAGCTACCTGCTCGTCGCCGTGCTGTTGCTGAACTCGATGAGCGCGTTCGGAGCTTCGCCCCCGGAGCCCCGCCCCCCGCTGGACGAGGTACTGGCTCGCCTCGATCACCTCTTCCGCGGTACGACCGCCTACGCCGAGCTGCGTATGTCCATCGTCACGCCGAACTGGGAGCGCACGCTCGAGGTTAGGTGCTGGAGCGAGGGGCTCGACAAGACCTTCATGGTCCTCGATGCGCCCAAGAAAGACAAAGGTATCGCCACCTTGCGTCTCGGAACCGAGATGTGGAACTACTTCCCCCGGATCGATAAGGAGATGAAGATCCCTCCGAGCATGATGTTGGGGAGTTGGATGGGTTCGGACTTCACCAATGACGACCTCGTCAAAGAAGCCTCGCTGCTGCGCGATTACCAGGCTCGGTATGCCGAGAGCGAGGTGCCCGGGCGCTTGGTCCTGGAGCTCACCCCTCGCCAGGGCACGGTTTCGCTGTGGGGCAGGATCGTCACGACCCTCGACGCCGCAACCTTGCTGCCGCTCCGCGAGGTCTACCATGACGAACACGGCAAGGCCGTCCGGGAGTTGGTCTTCAGCGAGCCCCGGGACTTCGGGGGAAGGACCGTGCCCACGGTCTTGACCCTCCACCCGCTGACCAAACCCGGACACAAAACGGTAATCCGCTACGAGAAGCTGAGCCTCGATCAACCGCTCCCGGACGGGGTCTTCAGCCTGCGCAATCTGCGGGCCAAGCACTGAGGGCGGGATGGCCATGCTCCTTCGCCTCGCCCTGAGGAACCTCTCGCGCCATCGCCGACGCACCGTGCTCACCGGCCTGACCATCGTGGTCGGGTATGTCCTCATGTCCTTCATGCTCTCCCTGGATGCCGGCACCTACGGCGCGATCATCGAGATGTTCACCGGCGATCATACCGGCCACGTCCAGGTACATGCTCGCGGCTACCTTGACCGCCCCGGGTTGCACAAGACCGTGCAGGACGGAGAAACCTTTGGAAATCTCCTCGAGAGCGATCCACGGGTGCAAAGGGCCGCGCCGAGGATCTATTCCTCGGTCCTCGCCTTCGCTGGCCCGAAAACCACCGGGCTCCGGTTGATCGGCATCGATCCCGATCGGGAACGTTCCACCACGCGCCTGGCTGCGAAAGTGAGCGCCGGGAGCTTCCTGCCCGCCGAGGGGAACGTGATCCTCCTCGGGTCGGACACCGCCGAGGTCCTGGGAGTCGGACCGGGCAATGAGGTGGTCCTCGTCGGTCAAGCCGCCGATGGTTCTGTGGCCAATGACCTCTTCACCGTGGCAGGGCTGCTCGGCAGCAGCGCCGACCAATCCGAGCGCTCCAACGGCTATCTGCCCCTCCGAACGGCTCAGGAGTTCCTTGCCCTGGGAGGAAGGGTGCATGAATGGGCCCTCCGGCTCACCCATTACGGACTCGCGGAAGAGGTCGCACAAGCTCTCGAGGGAGTGCTCGACCGCACAGGCTTCTCCGGTCTGGAGGTGGATCCCTGGCAAGTGGTCGAGAAGGAGTTCACCAAGACCATGGAGGGCGATCGCAAGGGCAACACTGTGATGCAATTCATCTTTGTCCTCATCGTGGCCCTGGGGGTGTTGAACACGGTCCTGATGAGCCTGCTCGAACGCACGCGCGAGTTCGGGGTGCTGCGAAGCCTGGGTACCTCCCCCGGGTTGCTCTTCACCCTGCTCGTGCTCGAGACCGGACTCCTGACCCTGGGGGCTCTCGGCGTGGCCCTGGTGCTCGCCGGTTGCCTGAATCTGTACTTCCAGCACTACGGTATCAGGTACCCCGAACCGATGAGCGTGGCCGGCATGCTCATGGACCGGATGGAGGGGGCGCTCGAGCTGCACGTCTTCCTGCTGCCGGCCCTGACCATTTTCCTGACCGCGCTGCTGGTCAGCCTGTATCCCGCGATGCGAGCGGCGACGATCCGGCCGGTCGACGCCCTCCGAACCTTCTGAGGAACCCCGGCATGCCGCCACGATTCGGAGCGCTGCGCCTCATCTTCCTCTTGGCCCTGCGCAACGTGTTCCGGCACCGCCGCCGTTCCGTGCTCACCGGGATGGCCATCGGAGTGGGGCTCGCCACGGTGATCTTCGGCGATGCCCTCTGGCTGGGTATGTTCACCCGCATGATCCGCGGAGCGACCCATACCTTCGTCGGCGAGGCTCAGGTCCATCGGGAGGGGTGGAGAAAACGCCGTGAACTCGAAGCGGTGCTCACCGATCCGGCGGCGCTCCTGCAACGTCTCGGGGCCGACGAGCGGGTGGCGGCGTTCGCGCCACGAGTCCTGGGCTCGGGTATGCTCGCCAGTCCGAGAGATCTCCGGCCGGTCTTGTTGGTCGGGGTGGACCCTGCGCTCGAACCCGGGGTGTCGGCCCTACACCGGGTCCTTGCTGCCGGGAGGTATCTCACGGAGGAGGGGAGGTCTGAAATCCTGCTCGGGGCAAAACTGGCCGAGGACCTCGAGGTCGCCGTGGGCGACAAGATCGTGGTGACGACGGCTCGGGCAGGGAGCGGCGAGCTCGTCCAGGAACTGTTCCGGATCGGAGGGGTGGTCCGTTTCGGCATCCGCCAGCTCGACGAGGGCGCGGCCTTCACCACCTTGCCGAATGCCCAGGGCTTGTTCGGACTTGGTGAAGGCTTCCACGAGGTCGCCCTGCGCTTTCGCGAGGAGACCACCGCGCTCGAGGTAATGGCAGGGTATTGGCCGACCCTGGCAGGGCCGGGCAACGAGGCCGTGGGTTGGCCCGAGCTGTTGCCCGAGGTGCGCTCGATCCTCGAGCTCAGCGATTTCATGCTCTGGATCGTCGTCCTCCTGCTCTTCGGCATCGTCTCGGTCGGGGTGATGAACACGCTGTTCATGTCGATCTACGAGCGGCAGTTCGAGTTCGGAGTCCTGGCCGCGCTGGGGACCAGCCCTCGCTCTCTCGGTCTCCTGGTCATGGCCGAGGGGGGCTGGTTGGCCTTGCTCAGCGCTCTTCCCGGAGCGCTCCTCGGAGCCTGTTTGGGGTGGTGGTACGGATACGTGGGGATCGATTACAGCGGTTCGGAATTCGCCGGCGTGACCATCCTCGAGCTGATCAGGCCCGAGTTACACCCCCGGCAGTTCGTGCTCTATCCCCTGGCCCTGGTGGCGATCACCCTCTTGGCCAGTGCCTATCCAGCGCTGCACGTTGCCCGACGTCCTCCGGCGGAGACGATGCGGCGTGGTCTGTGAAGCGGAGGAGGAACAAATGATGGGCAACACGCTGCTCCGGGCGGAAGGGGTCGAGAAGACCTTTCGCAGCGGTGCGATCGAGGTACAGGCGTTGCGGGGGATCGACCTCGACCTCAGCCAGGGGGAATTCGCCGCGTTGAAAGGTCCCTCCGGCTCCGGGAAATCGACTCTCCTGCACCTGTTCGGGGGACTCGATCTGCCGAGCAAGGGCACGATCACCCTTGGCGGTACCCCAGTCACGTCAATGTCGGGCCGGGAGTTGTCCGACTTCCGGCGCGACCATATCGGGTTCGTCTTCCAGGCCTACAACCTGATCCCGGTCCTCACCGTGACCGAGAACATCGAGTACGTGATGATGCTCCAGGGCGTTCCTCGAGAAGAGCGCCGAGAGCGGGTGGCGGCAATACTCGCCGAGGTCGGCCTGGCCGGCCTTGAACGCCGCTTCCCGCCCCAGCTCTCCGGCGGGCAGCAGCAACGCGTGGCCGTGGCCCGAGCCATCGTCGCCCGGCCCGACCTGATCCTCGCCGACGAACCGACGGCGAACCTCGATTCCCTGAACGCCGCGGCCCTGCTCGAACTCATGGCCGCACTCAACCGCGACCACAAGGTGACGTTCCTATTCTCTACGCATGATGAAGCCGTGTTTGCAATGGCCAAGCGTCTGATAACTTTAAAGGATGGTCGTATCGAAGCCGACCAACGGCGGGAGGGGGCGGCGTGAGGAGGGTCCTTGGCGGGATCCTGCTATGGCTGCTGCTCCTCACGGTCGCCGAAGGCGAAGATGGGCGGGTCGAGATTTCGGGCCGGGTCAAGACCTTCGTGCTCGGCTATCAAATGCCCGAACACGCCGAGGTATTCGGACTCGAGCCTGCGTCTCGCCATGGTCAGGTCAACCAGGTGTGGAGGGGGCGGGCCCTGCTCGTGCCCTCGACTTTGCTCGATCTCGAAGTGGCCTACCAGGTCGCCCCAACGCTCGAACAGGGAGGGCTCGCGACCCTGGCCGACGGCCTGGGCCCATCCCCCTCGCCGTACCGGTTGGTCGATCTCCCCAACGATCTGCTCGGTCCCGGTGCCGGCGGCACTGCCCGGGTAAGCCAGGACCTCGACCGCCTGGTCGCCTCGTTGCATCTGCCGTTCGCCGATCTGCTCCTCGGCCGGCAACCCCTCGCCTTCGGATCGGCCCGGGTGCTCAATCCCACCGATGTGCTGGCTCCGTTCTCGTACCGAGAACTCGACCGCGAGGAGCGGGCCGGAATCGACGCCCTGCGGTTGCGCTTGCCGTTGGGCTCGCTCAGCGAGGTGGATCTGGGCCTGGTAGCGGGAGATCATGCTCAGCTCGCTGATAGCGCGGCATTCGCCCGGGTCAAGGCCTCGCTCTTAGGCCTCGAACTCGTCGCCCTGGGGACCGCCTTCCAGGGCAATCTCCTCTTCGGGTTGGACTGCTCCGGGGAACTCTCCGGGGCCGGCCTCTGGTTCGAGACCGCCTACACCCTGGCAGGAACTCTGGAGGAAGGGCAGGACGAAGAGGACTACCTGCGGCTGAGCCTCGGCGCGGACTACAACGTCGCGCTGCGTTCGGGCCTCTATCTCGCCCTCGAGTACCATTACAACGGCGCAGGGGACGCCGACCCCTCCGAGGCATTGCAGCACCGCCTCACGAGCCCCGCCTACACCGAGGGATCCACCTACTTGTTGGGCAGGCACTATCTCGCCGCCGTGGGAAGACACGAGCTGGTTCCCTTGTGGGGAGGAAGCCTCCAGGTCTTGTGCAATCTCGAGGATCCTTCGGCCTCAATTGCTCCGGCAGTGGACTACAACGTGGCCGAGGAGGTGTATCTGGACCTCGGGGCCTTCTTGCAACTCGGTCGGGGTCTCACCGATCAGGGGACGTGGCGGTCGGAATTCGGGGCCTATCCGGTCATGGTCTATACCGCGACGCGCGTGTACTTCTGAACGTCCTCCCGGGTCGGATTCGAGGCTCCGACCTCAGCCTCCAAGGACCTCCAAACCTATACGCGCGGCGTTGGAGAGGCCTGTCTCGACCTCGGGCGCGAAGAAGCGCGGCACCCACCCCCGCTCGTCGAGCACATCGCTGAGGACCAACAGCGCGGCGGCTTCTATCCCTCGGCACGCGGCGACGGCGAAGACCGCCGCCGCCTCCATCTCGACGCTCAGGACGCCCGCACCTCGATAGGCCACCACCTCCTCAACCGTTTCCCGATAGGGGGCGTCGGTGGTCCAGGTGGTCCCCCTCGCGAAGGAGAGCTCCGAAGCCTCGAGCGCGCGTTCCAGCTCCCCGACAAGACTTGGCGAAGCCTCGACCGAACGCGCCGGCGGCAGGTAGTGCCACGAGGTCCCCTCGTCGCGCAGCGCCTGGTCTGCCAGGATCAGGGTCCCTGGAGCAAGCTCAGGTCTAAGACCCCCGGCCGTACCCACGATCAAACATCGCCGGAGACCGCAGGCGATGAGGTCTTCCAAAGTTGCCGCGGCCATAGGCGCGCCGATACCCGGCAGCCGATGCAGCGCGATGAGGGCGGGCTCGGTCTCGGGCAGGAGCATCGAGTGCCCGAGCGTTCTCTCCGATCTCGTCCAGCCCGCTTCTTGGGCCCGGTGGACGACCTCGGCGTGGAAGCAGAGCAGGACCGAGGGAGGTACCCGGGGCGCCTTGCCCGATCCAGCCGTTGCATACTCCCGATACGCCTCAGCAGTGACCAGGGACCCGAGCGCGGGTTTCCCGGGATGTAGGGGGTACGAACACAGCTCCATGCCGGTCTCCTAGGGTGAAGAGTTCCTCGAGGTCGGTCAGCAGGCCAGGATCCGGCACGGCCTTGCCGACAGTATCCGATCGTCGGCGGTCGCGAAGTCCAGCTCGTAGACGAGAGCCGTGGCTATGAGGAATCTGTCGGCCGGATCTTCATGAGGGAGGGCCAGGTTCCTGCTGCGAATAGCGATTTCACCGGAGAGGGGGGCTTCCCTCAGGGGAACGGTAACCAACATGTCTCGGACGAAGGTTTCCGGATCGGGACGCAGGATCACCCGCGCTTTCTGCCCCAGCAGCAGGATCTCCCAGAGGGTGATGGGGGAATACCAGACTTCCACCTTCTCGTCCTGCAGGAGCGCGCGGACCTCCGGCGTCAGCCTGTCGGGGTCCAACAAGCTCCACAGCAGAATATGGGTATCCAGCAGCAGTTTCAACTAGTTCAAACCCTCCCAGTCCTCGGGAGAACCGGCTGGCGAGAGGATTTCTCCCTCGAGCTCACCCCGGTTCTTCATCGACCCCAGCCAGCTCGCCTCGCTCGCCTTCTTGACCGGTGGCGTGATGAGGGCTATGGGCTCGCCCCTCTTGGTCACGAGAAGGCAGCGTCCGGTGTTCTTCACCTGGACCAGCAACTTGAGACAGGTCGCCTTGAAGGCCGAGATCGAGATGGAATCTTGGTTGTCCATGGGGTCCCCCTGAGACACACCGTGCATCACGATAATAACCATGGTCAATGTCCATAGTCAAATTCGGGATCGGAGTTCAACTTGGAACGACGGTGAGGCGCGAAAGCCCCCCTCACCGGTCGGAACTCCCCCGACTCCGCCACAATACGACCAGGAAGAACGGCCCACCGAGCAGCGCGGTCAAGACCCCGACCGGGAGCTCGGCAGGCGCGATGAGGGTGCGGCCCAGGAGGTCTGCCAGCACGAGGAAGCCTCCGCCCGTGAGCATGGTCGCAGGCACGAGATAGCGGTGCTCCGGGCCTACCAGCGGTCGGCAGAGGTGAGGGATCATCAACCCGACGAAGCCGATCGGACCGCAGAGCGCAACCACCGCACCGATCGCGACGGTGACCAAGAAGAGGAGGAGCATGACCACCTTCTCGACAGCAACCCCGCGGGCAGCGGCAAGTTCCTCGCCGAGCAGGAGGAGGTCTTGTTCCCGGTCCAAGCGGTAGACCCCCGCGAGACAGCAGAGGACCAGGGGAGCGGCCACGGCAAGGCCGCCGTAACCCACGGTGGCCACACCACCCATGAGCCAACGGACCAACCGGAAGGTCTGGGTGAAATCGGCGAGGTATTGCAGGAACAGCATGGCGCCGGAACAGGAGAAGCTGACCGCAACTCCTGCCAAGAGCAGGGTGGCACTGCCCCTCCCGGCAACGCGGCCCAAGGCCTGGACCAGGGCCATCACGCCTAATCCCCCGGCAAAGGCTCCCACCGTCTGCCACGCTGGACCAAACGCAGTCGCGCCCAGTCCGAGGATGACGGTGAGGGCCGCACCGAACGCGGCACCGCTGGCCACCCCGAGCGTATAGGGCGAGGCCAGGGGGTTGCGGAACACGCTCTGGAACACCAGTCCGCCGACGCCGAGACTCCCCCCTGCCAGGAAGGCCAACAGCACGCGCGGAAAGCGCAACACCAGGAGGATCTCCCGCTCGGGTCCCGCCGGCCCGGTCGTCCACAGGAGTGCGGGCGAGAGAAACTCGCTCCCGAGGAAGGGGGCCGAGGCCAGCACCGACAGAGCGAGCACGCCGAGGACGAACAGCCTCGTGGTCGGCCCGGGTTTCATGGTCCCTCCGGGACGAGCAGGCGCTGGCCACTGTGCGGATGCTCCACGAACAAGGCATTGTGCCCATAGACTTCGAGGAGGAGAGCCTCGTCCATGACGCCGGCGACCGGACCGTCGTAGCGCACTCGTCCCTCGGCAAGGATCAGGGCCCGCTGCGCATGGAGCACCGCGGCGTTGAGGTCGTGGGTGACCATGACCAGGGTCTTGCCGAGCTCGCGATTGGCGCGGCGGAGCAAGGTGAGGACCTCGGCCTCGTGCCTCGGGTCGAGATACGCGGTCGGCTCGTCGAGCAAGATGATCGGGGTATGCTGCACCAAGGCCGCGGCGACCGAGACGCGCTGGCGTTCCCCTCCGCTCAAGCTATCCACCCGCCGTTCGGAAAGCGCCAGCAGCCCGCAGCGCTCCAGCATCTCGTCGACCAGGGCGCGATCCTGACGCGGGAGTTCGGAGAAGGCCCCGAGGTACGGATACCGCGCCAGGGCCAGGAAGGTCCGCACGCTGAACGGGAGCTCACTCCCCAGCGATTGGGGGACGTACCCGAGCAGCGTGGCGATCTTTCTCCGGGGCAGGTCGCAGAGCCGGTAACCCGACACCTCGAGTTCCCCACGTTGGGGCGTCAACAGTCCGGCGAGTACCCGGAGCAAGGTGGTCTTGCCCGCACCGTTGGGACCGAGCACGGCGAGGAAGCAGCCGGGCTCGAGGGCTAAGGACACCCCGTGTAAAACCTCGCGCCCGCCGAGGGTGCAGGAAAGCTCACGGACTCTGAGCACCGGTACGACGTTCATCGGTCTGCCTCCGGCGTGGCGACCGGGTGCAGCAAGGAGGCAAAACGCTCGAGCCACCAAACGAACTCCGGCCCGGGCACGACGCCCTCCGGCCTCGTCACGAGATGGATCCGTCCCTCGCGGGCCGCGGTGAGCGAGGAGAGCCGGTACCAGGCCCTCAAGGCCTGAACGGGTCCCAGGGAGCCGAGATCGCTCTCGGGCAGGACCTCGAGGACCACCTCGGGATCCAAGCTCAAGACCCCTTCGGCCGAGAGTGCCGGGTAGGCCGGGCCCTCGGTGCGTGTGTAGGCATTGGTCCCACCCGCCAAGACCAGGAGTTCTCCCAAGAAGGTGCGCGGTCCTGCGAGGTGTACCTCGCGCAGTACCGGATCTGCCAAAGAACGGCCCACGGAGAGCAACACCCGCGGCCGCTTTCCCTCGGGCACCGCCTCGGCGACGCGCCGTATCATCCCTTGCAACGCTTTGACGACCACTTCCGCCCGATCCACCACGTGGCAGCGCCGGCCGATTTCTCCAACGGTCTGGAGGATCTGGTCGACCGTATCGTTCCCGGCGGTCAGGGTCCGAAGACCGAAATCTTCCAGGCTTGCCCGTACCTCGTCCTGAGCGGGAAGGAGCAACACCAGGGTCGGCCGCGCCGCCACCACGGCTTCCAGGTCCGGGTCGAGAAAACCCCCGACCCGGGCGACCTCTTGACCGAGGGGCAGGGTGCAGAACCTCGTCACCCCGACGAGGGACGAGGCCAACCCCAACGCGAGCACCGTCTGGGTCAGGCTGGGAGAGAGCGACACCAATCGGCTGCACGCCGCGCTGTCGGATGATCTCGCCGATTCCACCCGGAGCAACACGGTCGGTAACACCACGGTAAGGAGGATGGCACCGCCGAACAAGAGCAGGAACAGTCGATGACGGACCTGCATCAGCGGCCTCCGCTGTGCAGCAACGGGGAACACGGTGGTGAAAGAGGGGGAAAACGGCCGGACATACGGACCTCCCTCGCGGTGTGCGATCGGTTCGGTCTTCCGGCTCGGGGCCCCCTACTGGTCCGCCTTCCCGGCACCTCGGGCGCCAGTGGCCTATCGGACGGTCGTTCCCCTCACGGCTGCGGGGCAGCACGAGTCTTCCACTCGTTTCCCGGCACCGATCGTTGGAGGAGTCGGAGCGTTCCAGCTCCTCCGGGGAAGTGCATAGCAGAGCCGGAACGAAGTGTAAACCGAGGATCGGGGGGGGGTCGCACAACCCTTCAGTCTTGGTTTGGGTAAGGGGTCCTGTCGCCTCTCACACCGACGCCGCTGCATCCTACGCGGCGCTGGATGTCCGCATCCTTGCGGTCGACCCCACCATGCTCATGCTTGCGCGTGGCGGGGGTCCCCCGTCGGCGCCACCCCCATGTGGCGAGAAACAACCTGCAATTCACCCCAAGACTGAAGGAATACGGGTTGGATCGGATACCTGCCTAGGGACGGGAGGGCGGGTCGAAGCGATCGAGTAAACCGCCGAAACGGGTGCGCAGGGTATCGTCGAGCAGGGTGAGGAAGTACCCCTTGCTGTCGTTGTCGTCGCGAAGAACACGATTCTCACAATGTTCCAACAGCACAGGAGCGGGAGGACAATCGGTGTACTCGGCGATCAGCGCCTCGCTGCGGGCATTGGCAAACCGTTTGCGCCCGGTCATGAAGGGCAGGTAGTTGGCCAGCGTGGCCAAGCCGCGGGCTCTCTTCCCGAGGCTCTGGCGGCGGGTGAGCATGAACACCAGTTTCACTGCGACGACCTGGCTGAAGAAGAGAGCTCGGAACACGACTTCGGGGAGGAAGCGTATCGTGCGAAACCTGCGGCGCGGGCAACGGCTGGTATAGAAGTGCCGGGCCGCATCGTGGAACTGGCGATTGGTGATACTCTTCTCGCCCGCGGCCAGGCGCACCACGCCGAAAAGGAAACGAGACTGGGTCATGAAGGCCGCAATCACCTCACCGACCCAATCCACGGGTACGATGTCGAGCCGATTATCGGGAGCGGCAAGGAAAGGGAGCTTGTTGCAGAACCCCAACAACAAGAAAACATAGAACAAATTGTACTTGCGGGTGGCGCCGTCCTTGCTCGACCCTCCGATGATGGTCGGTTCGAAGACGATGGTATGGGCTCCGGTGCGGCGTTGGTGGTCGAGCACGCACCGTTTCGCCTCGGCCTTGGTCCGGCTATAGGTGTTCTCCGGTGCTCCCGGCGCGAACTCGGGC
>Ga0156395_1122_pt1 | contig 10975 bp, 2 predicted proteins | sample RifOxyA3_FD_108039 | JGI IMG/M metagenome (GOLD analysis project Ga0156395, IMG submission 108039) | Deltaproteobacteria bacterium RIFOXYA12_FULL_61_11 | reverse complement strand
TCATTTTCTCGTAGACTTGTCGCAACGCGGCATCTTTTCTGTGACGGTTATTCGTGATGCGAAAATCGGTGCTGAACAGCATACAACTTCTGATCGATCGCGCCGGGTAGGTTGATATACCTGGTCGTGAGGGCAGGATCCTCGTTCGTATCAAACAGCACGTCGTTTCCTGAGTAGTGGTACCGCTCGACCATACCATTGACCGACCTGGCAACCCGCCTGCCTCGGGCGTCATAGCCATACTCGATCATCGTGCCGTCGGACTTGGTGATCCGGCGCAGGCGGTTCTCAGCGTCATGCGTGAGGGTCATGAACGAACCATCGGCCTTGTTGCCCTTGAGGGTCAGGTTGCCATTGTCGTCCCATTCGTACCAGTGCTGATCATCTTCGAGCAAGCGGTTCAGCTCGTCGTAGACGTAGGTATCGGACAGATGGCTTGAGAGCCGGTTGCCGACCGCGTCGTAGGAATACCACTCGTCGGGCATCGTCGTGTTGCCCTCGTATTCGGTAGCGATGAGCTGGTTATTCAAATCATACGAATACGCCACAGCCCAACCCGGCCGGTCGATGCGCGAAATGTTCCCGACTTCATCGTAGGAATAAATAAACGAATCCAATACCGCGTCGTTCAAGGTATAGACAATGCTCGCCAGGCGGTGATCCAAACCGTAGGTATAATTACAAATCATTCCATTGGGATAGGTAATCGTCGTCAACCGGGACAGGGTATCATAGCTGAACGAAGTCAGTGCATTATTCTGACTGTCAAAAATCTCTTCCAACGTCCCACGCTGCGCGTGATAGGAATATTGTTGGAACCCCAGCGGGTCGGTGACCTTGGTCACGCGGTCGAGGGTGTCGTACTGGTACACAGGGTCCATGCCCATAATTACATCGCCCGGTTGCACCGGCTTGCCGGTGAGCGGACAAGTCTTGAGGTCGAGCGCCGCGACCAGGATCGGCTCCTCGTCTTCAAGCTCTGACAACCAGGCTGCCTTCTCTGCGCTTTCCTGCACCTGCACGGTCATCAACTCCTTCCGATCGAAGGGGCCGAACCAATAGTTCCACAATTCCCGCTCAGTATACAGCACCTCGGCGACGAAGTCCCCAGGAGGTTGGTCCGTCCGAGTAAACCGCACCTCGGGAGTGTGGATCATCCCGTAGATCGGCACCTCCAGGTTCGGTGCCTCGACCCCGCCGTCACCGGACACGTCGAGATCATCAACCACAATCCAGTCCTCGGTCTGCAAGACGGCCCCGCCGCGTACGGTCAGGACGTCGAGGCGCACAACGCCTTGATACGTATCACCGACCTCGGCCCTGAGCGTGAGGTCCACGGCCGGATCGGTCAGGAGAGCGTGAGCCTCATTCCCGACAACCCGGATGAGCTGGGTATCATCGCTCGGCTCCGAAATGTCGGGCCACACATAGAGTCCCATCAGCGAGAGTGGGACCAGGTCGGCCGTGACCTCGAGTCGGTCGGCGGCAAGCCCTGCAATGCTGCCGCTGCCGATGGCCGGCAGCACGGTGGGCCAACCTTCGGCCCCGCCGTTGTCGACCAACAGCTCGCCATAGAGGTGGTCGGAGGTTTTCACAAACACGGTGCCGGCGCCGCCAGCGGGGAAGTTCGACTTCCCGCCGCGGGCTTCGAGGCCGCCGGTGAAGGAAAAGTCCTCGGCGAGGACGGCGATGCGGCCACCGCCGCCGTTGTTGTCTGAGCACGCGGTGAGGTCGCTCATGCCGTTGGCGCGCAGCAGCCCGGCGCCGCTGAGGATCCCGACCTCAAGGACGATGGCGCCGCCGCTGCCGCCGCAATGTTGATAGATATCCTCGGCCGCGGCATCGGCGCTGATCAGGCCCTCGAGCACCACGGACGGCGCTTTGATCCGGATGAAGCCGCCGCCGGGCATGTTGCTGTAGCGCTCGGAGTGCGCCGCTCCGGAGCCCGGGAATAATGGCTCGGCAAAGCTGCCATAGGTCGACATCACCTCGCCAGCGCCGCCCCGCCCTCCCACGCCGCCATGACTGCCGGCCGCGTCGAGGGTGATCGGCTGGTTCTGCAAGGTCCGGCCGCCGCGATACCCGGCGCCATCGGCGCGCAGCTCGCTCGAGGAGTCGATCTGCACCGGACCCGAAAGGTCGAGGTCCAGGCGATGGACAAGACTCTCGGTGCTCGGAGTAAGGCCCAACAAGCTACCGTCCTGTAGCGTCAGGCTGCCACCCTGCACGCCCTGCTCGAGCCAGAGGGAACTGGCCGCCAGGGTCAAGGCCCCGGCGACGCTGCTTTGCACCGGCGCATCCAGCCAGAGCGAGGTAGTGGTGAGGGTGAGGTTGCCTGCAACCTCCACGCGGGGCAGATGGAAGGACGAATCCTCGATGGAACGCAAGTTCGGCGCCACGAGCGTGGCCGTGTCGCTGAGGGTGACGTCCGATTGGGCGCCGCGGATGGTGTGCAGCTCAGAGGCCACGACCTGGCCCTCGACATTGAGACTGCTGCCGACCAGGATTTCGCCCGGAAGCATCAGGCTCGGCGTGCGCACGCGACCGGCAAGATTGACGCCCGTCTGCTCGGGCTGCTCCGTCGGCACGATCACCACGCGGTCCATGGTAGCGAGCTCGGCCTTGCCGAGCACCTTGAGGCCCTTGAGCACTAAGACCCCGGCATAGACATCCCCCGCGGCGGCGACTGCGGTCAGCTCGCCGTCCTCCGGATCGGTCAGGAGGGTGTGAGCATCATTTCCGAGGATGGCAAACGTACTGTTCTGCGCAGTATTGGGATTGAGCCGCAGGCCGATCAGCGAGGTCGGGAACGAGACAGCACTGTTCATCAGGGTCGTCGCACCCAGAGTAGTCGAGAACCCGCTGCCCACGCTTGGGAGCGGCGTAGACCAGGGTTTGTTCGGCGTGCCGCCGTGGTTGTCGACGATCAGCGTGCCGTAGGGCTCGGCGCGATCCTGCACATAGACAGTACCCGCGCCGCCGTGCCAGTTGTAGGCCAAGCCGCCGTGCGCAGAGAAGGTGCCGCTGAAATCAGCACTGCTATCGTAATAGACGGCGATCCGGCCGCCGCCGCCGTTGTAGTGATCATAGAACCTGACCTCTCCGCCAATGGCCTGGAGGGACCCCTCACCGCGCAGTTCGCCGACCTCGACAAGAATCCCACCGCCGGAGCCTCCGGATTTCTTGTTCGGTCCTGCATCGCCGTTGGCGAGGATGGTGCCATCCAGGAAAAGGCTGTCGGCCACAATCGTGACCAACCCACCGCCACTGCCGCCATCGACCTGTCCGGATCCGCTACCCAGGTGCTCGGGCCGTGCAAAGGAACCATAGGTCGGCATGACGGCATCGACCGTGGGATAGGAGGCACCAAGGCCGCCGTAGCTGCCACCAAAGTACACGGCATTCGGCGGCGCAATGTTACCTACCGTCCGACCGGGCAGATAGCCCTTGCCCGAGACATCGACGGTGCTGTCGGCCGCGACCACGATCGTCTCCGCCTCCACGCGCAGCGCGAAGTCCCGCACGAGGTTGGTGGCCCGTTGGGTCAAGGTGCTGTTGTGGAGCTGGAGGTTGCGGCAACGCAGGGGTTTTTCCAGGGCGATTGTGCTGCCGACCAGGGAGAGGTCGCCGCTCAGCTCGAGCTCGGCCAAGGCGATGGTCGAGGAGGTGATCTCGCGCAGCAGGGGTGCGAAGACCGACCCGCTGGGTTCGTCGATGCCATCGATAAGCACGTTCCCCGCGACCTCCTCGATCGTCATCAACTCGGGAGCATCGAGGTCGCCGATGAGGTTGAGTGCCCTACCGGCATAGGTCGTGCCGGGAATGATCATTATTTTATTTCAATACCATGCTTTTTCAGCAATTTGATGGCCGCATCCCGTACGACATACTTGCCCTCATACTGCCCGGGATCGTTCTTCGCGAGGTCTTTGATCTTGTTGAGGTGATCTGGTTTGATCGTGGGTTTATCTATGAGGCAATCCACGGCCAATTCACGGACTCCCCAGTATGGGTCATCTAATGCAGAAATGAAGGTCTTGTATATTAGTTCCTTATGAATGGTATCCAGTGGCCATCGTAAATAGATGGTGTCCAAATAGCCGATAATTCCATGTCTCATCCCTGCAAGGTACTTCATCGTACGGTAGCGATCATATTGATTGACCAGAGGGACGACCGATTTTTCACCTCCGCTGGTGATTATTCCATTAGCCTCTTCCCCCACGATTTGACTGCCAATCAGTACCGGCAGGTATTCCTCGGGAGTTATGGGAAGTGGTTGCCCCAGGAGTGGTTCCAGTTCCTTCGCCTCGAGGGGCAAGAATTCCTTTGGATCCGTGGGGAGGTGCTGATATACGAGTGTCCAGACGACCATATTCCCAAATTCTTGATATTGATAATACTCATCATCCATTTTCCGAGTATTGATCCTCTCTGCTAAAAAATCGTTGAGAAAATAGGCAACTTTCAGAAGAATCTCTTTCTTCTTTTTGACATCAGGGAGAGAAAATACCTCCTTCACGAGGTGGCGTCGTTCATGCAACCCGAGTGCTTGCTTGAATTCGGCCAGGTACTGTTCGGTGGATTTCGTTGTTTCAGCGAAACCATGTTTGGGAGCAAAGAACAGCAGTATTGTGCAACAAAGGACGATTCTTGTCTCGATTGCGTTCATTCGTCACCTCCATATTCACCATTCATGTTTTACTCATCACCACCCGGGTTGTGTGCACGCACCGGTACCGTGCCGCCAATCCATATGAAGATATGTGTAGTTTGCCTTACGACCCTTGTATTCGGCAGGCTCGACACAGGCGCCGAGGGCCTTGGCTTTTCCCTTCAAAATCATCCAATCAGCCTTTTCTCGCCGGAAACCACTGTTGTCATAATCTGCCACATCGACATCGACGGCACATCCAATTAGATGGGGACTTTTCGTGTTTTCATCGGCTTTTTGCATTTGGTAGACATATAGATTGTAGCTTGGATTCCGATAAGCATTGCCATCAATGATATCAAGTCTTTTAGTATAAATATTTTGATCATTCACGATGCTGTCACGTACCTGTTGCAACTTGTCGGCGATCTCGAACCATGACCAGGAATAGTCACCTGATTTTCCGCTTACGAATTTTGATTTTATTACACTAAATGGATAATCCCCTGGGTCCTGATAGGTATCTTGATTGACGAAATAATCACGACCATTTTCAGCGCCGACGTTTTTCGAAGGGTAAATGGAACCGTCGATATACTCTTGTCGCAGTTGATCGAGGTTGTCTTGCGTGATGGTCAGTCGGTCGAAATGCTGGTCATCCAGGGACGCAATAAGATCAAATGAGATTGGCTTGAGTCGGTACGGGATGGCTACTGGTCTTGGCAGTAGGAATTTCGACAACGGGATGAGTTCTAGATCGGAACCGTGTTGGATAAATGAAGAAAAATCCGTTGGCATAAGACCACTTCGGGGTTTTATTGTCCAGATGATGTTGGCAGATAAGGTCGTGGGTTCCGTTCTTGCGTATGCAGTGAACGGTTCTGAACTTACAAATGTTGCCTTGGTGTTGTCTTTCGCTATTTCTTGGCTGGGAATATCATTCACAGCTTGTATTTCCACCCAATTATCGATATTACAATTCTGCATACAAAAAAGCAGGCTGCCGTAATTCCTCGTTGATTCCGGTAAATCAAAATCTGCCTCACTGTATGCGCCAGGATATCCGACCAAACAACGATCATTGTAGAAATAGGTCTCTTCAGTTGGATCATCAGAACCAGGAAAGATACCAAATATCTCTTCTTCCTCGAAATACCTTGATATACCACAATAAGATCCATGATCAGTGCTATGAGCTTCGTGTGTCAGTTTCATGGTGGCGATATATTGGCCGAAAAGGATAGTATTCCCCCCACCCACATTGCCAAGTTCCCAATGTATTACACCAGTCGAACTACCCTGTGGGAGACGCAATGAGGCGACTAACGTTTTCCTTTGCCACCAAGTCGAGGATAGTTTATAGATTTCGAGATACGCGTCTTTTACCTCTTGTTGTATGGTGTATCGAAATGGGATGATCGTGACGCTTCTATCAATAGTGGGGATTGGTACCAATGATTGGTTATCGATATTGATATCTGCAACATTCGAGACCTTTTGATATTTCGTAGTCCCTCGATACCAAAGAAGCGTAGGCCAAATAGAATCTTTATCACATTTCCGATTTTGTGCCATTTCATCAATACACCATTGATACCCAGGATCATCTTCGAATGAGATGGGAACCTGAATGGTTACCTGCCTGTTCGTCAAACATTGTACTACAATATTATCAGTTGCTTGAGAAACAGTTGAAGTACATGAGCGCCAATCATTAGAGTATGTCTCACTATCGCCACCGAAGGGATAGTTGTGAAAAAAATACGGTCCTGGTTCATTAATGGTTGCATGAACAATCGGGAACTTTATATTTATAGTCGTTGCAGCGCGACCCCTTGGATATTCAATTATTTTGCCGATACTTGCACTTCCAAGCATGTGTTCGACAAAAGGGAACACGCTAATTTCAGGTAAAGCACCGCTCAGAGAAAATGGCAATATACTATCTTTTACAACGACATATGGTCTATCGTCGAGGTAGTGGGTTTTTGATACAAATCGGCTGTTATTGAGCAGATAGGCATCATATTCAAGTGATCTTGTAATCTCTAGAATATCAGGAATCTGTAGTACATCCCTTAACGTATGTTCCTGGACTGATAGTGGTGGTGCTGGTGGTGGAAGATGATATGATCTCATACTGGTTGTGGTTTTTCGCCACGTACCTGAATATTCAAGAAAGGCCAGTTCAAAAACCGAGGCATTGGGTATGGTGAAGATCAATCGACCATTTGCATATGAATCTTGAAGGATTGAACCTTCGCCCGTCACAATGTCTTTGCGTACGACACCTATATTCCCATGCAATAATTCAGGATAAACCATAGTAAGCAAACGTTTTTGATCATCTAGATCTACCGTGACAGTAATCAAGCTATCATTCCGAACAGGCCAAAATAGATGCGGTGATATTTCAAAATCGAAGCCAAGGTATTGTATTGTTGCATCGGTGGTAATGTCTTGAAGGACGATGTCCCTGATGCCTATAGCATGATCTTCTTGAATTGATGATCCATCTAAAGAGATAGTCACAAAACCATGTGATAATTTCTCGGATATCTCAATGGCCCCCTGCACCCCTTTCCTTACCAAGGTATAACCCTCAAGCTCAATACCCTTCGTTAATGCCGATAGCACACCCTTCTCATACTGATGCAGCAGGGTGTGCAGCGGTATAGCACCATGAAATAACATGAACTCATCGAAATGTATATGGTTAAGCGAATCGGTATCACCTATTTGTAATAAGTTACCCGTGGTGATGTCATACACTGGTATCTCTAAGATCAACTGACCGTCAAGATAGTACCGAGCAGTATCTTCAGTTACAATGAGACCAAGGTGATACCATCTGAATATCTCAATCCGTTCTTTTATGATTGATTGCTGCCCACCATCATCGATAAGGATATTGTCATCTTGCAAAAGAAAACTGAAGGTATCAGCGATCCTGATAACGAGCGAATCACCATTCAATTCGCTGACATTAAACCAGCACAACATCGAGAAGGAAGTCCTATTGTGTATTTCATCAGAGACATACTCAAGATAAGACGCGCCGTTCTTCAAAGACAATGCACTATCTTTGATGCCATCCTGAGTTAATTCAAAGGAATACCCATGCCCAAATGATGATGGTACAGCATGATTTTTAATCATGTCGCCATAAGCATAATTAAAATCGAAATATACAAGTAGGTCACTCGATAGATCATTCTGATCGAAATCAGCGGCGATGTAATCATGATCTTGATCATAACCACCATAAGCATCGCGTGGGAAAGCGTCAGCATTGTCGCCGATGCTATCTTGATCTGAGTCCGACCACTCACCAGCGAGTCGTGGGAAGGTATCTTGGGTATCGCGATACCCATCATTATCATCGTCTTGATCGATATCATCACATACACCATCAAGGTCCGTATCTATACTTGCCAACTCGTTCGCATCGTAAGAACTACAATCATCTTCATCTGGAATACCATCATTGTCATCGTCAAGATCGAGATGATCAAACTCTCCGTCTTTGTCGGCATCCAACCATCCGTTCGCGATGTGCGGCATTGGATCCTCTTCATCGATGATGCCGTCGTTATCATCATCGTCATCGGAGACATCGCCCCAGCCATCACGGTCAGTATCTGTCGATTCCTCGTGATCAAAGGGGAGATGATCGAGTAAGTCGAGATAGCCATCACCATCGGTATCGTTTCCCAAGGTGAGCTCGTCATGCGTCAAGCATGAATTCGTGGCATAGTCAAAATAGGGGTAGCCCGCGAAGTTGCAGGCTCGGGTTTCCTCAAGAAATCGATTATAGATGCGTAGGTTGTCGATGATCACGGCAGGTGCTGCGAGGAGACGGATCTCACCTGTGATGATCGGGTCATGCCCGGTTCCAATAGTCCGACTCAACTGCCGTCGGCCATTGACGAATAGTGAAATATGATCATGCAGGAGCAAGAAACCGAGAGAAATTGGCACCTCGAAATAACCGATCGTCGTGGTTGAAGAGTAGACTTCGACCAACACCATCGGGTCGGTATTCTTGGAATAGATCGAGAACACGAGTTGCGAATTATTATAATGCTTTACAAAACGCAACCGAAAAATGCTCGTCTCATCTTCGAGAAGGAGGGTAACACCTTGCCCAGGTTGAATCTCTATCAGGTCAAAGAAGAAGGAAAAACCTTGCTCGAAGGAAATTGTACGCGCATCCAGAATTACTAACTCAGAAGTATAATCAAAAAAACGATATAGTGAATTATCACTCGATTGATCGTAGAATATTTCGTTGACTGCCAAAACATCTTCACCATCATAGCCATGTCCCGATTTGTCGAGCACGATCTCGCCGATACCAGGTTCCTGCTCGAAATCATACAGGATCTGCAACCCCTCCTCTATCGGGTTCACATCGACCCGGGCAGATGCTGAGGTCGCGCCAAAATCACCTTTACAAAAGAGCGTGAAGACCGTCGTTCGGTTCACAAGGTAGTCCAGTGTTCCCACAGTTGTCACAGGACCACCTGGTGACGGATACAACTCGCAGGTTTGCACATGATGTGACACCCAACTTACAGTTACCACCTCGCCAACGGTTGCAGACACAGAAGAAATCGCTATCCAACCCTCGGGGATTAGACACGGATAATCCAAGCCGTCGCAATCTTGGTCGATGCCGTCACCACAGATCTCAAAGAGGCCCGGTGCGATCCGTGCGTCAAAGTCGTTGCAGTCATTGTCATTGCGAAAACTGTCTCCATCAAGATCTCCCCAGAGCATTGTATCTAATGGAAAGTCATCAAAACCATCCCCGATGCCGTCCCCATCGGTATCCGGATCGAGGGGAGCGGTGCCGACCAGGGCCTCGTCTGCATCGCTCAGTTGATCGTTGTCATCATCAAGGTCCCCATTATTGCACTGTCCATCCCCATCGGTATCCAGACTGGCCTGGAGCCAGGGGAGGAGCGGCGAGCAGTCGTCGGCATCGAGGATCCCATCGTTATCATCATCGGGGTCCTGATTATCGGGAATATCATCATTATCAAAGTCATACCACTCGGCAGGATCCTCGGGAAAAAGGTCGTCGACATCGAGATAGCCGTCTTCGTCGGTGTCGGTATACGCGGCGGGATCGTCGGCGTGGACACAGCGCTGGGTCAGGTAATTGAACGAGGCATAGCCATGATTGTGGCAGGCGGTGAGCTCGGTGATGCCGCGATCGTAGAGCATGATATCGTCGAGCTTGACCCCGGGATCGTCCTGGCCGGGGGGGAACGAGGCACCGGCCTGGAGAACCATGCTGCCCCAAGGCTGGGAAACATGTCCGTCCATGGTCAGGTGGGCCAGGCGTTGGTCGTTCATGTACAGGTCGAGCTCATCTCCGGTGACGGCCATGGTGAAGTCGAAGGTACAGTCATCAGGCCAGGGTACGGTGGTGGAGAAATCAAAGGACGTGTCAACCTGCGGCTCGACCGAGGTGTAATGCACCGTGAAATCGATGGCATTGAAGGACGAAAGAATCTCGACGGTGAAGTAGCCGGTTTGCTCGGGGTTGAAGATGCGTTGCACCCGCACGTTGGCGTCGGGGGAATCGAGAACTCTGAACGATAGGGAATAACCCTGCGACATGTTGACGAACCAGGTGTCTTGGACCTGCACGCTGGCCAGAGCGCCGCTTTCGCCGCGCAGGAACAGGCCGGCAGTCTCGTCCGGCGAGAGTTCGAACGGATAGATCGAGCCATACTCGTCGAGACCGTGGAAGCGATTGACGACGGTATTCATGAGCAATCCGCCGTGCTCAAAACCCTCAAAATCATAGTGCACGAACGGCGTGCGGTCCGACCAGGGGATGACGTTGATCAGCACCGAGGCGGTCGAGGCAGCGAGCTCGTTCTCACAGGTCAGGGTATAGCGGGTCGCCCGCTGAGGGGCGATGGTCAGGGAGCCGTACAGCCCCACCGGCCCGAGCCCCTGATCGAGGCTGCACGTCTGGGCATTGGTCGAGGTCCACGAAAGCGTGGTGCTTTGATAACGTTGCAGTTCGATGGTGCCGGCAGTGAGGCATATTGTCGGACCGGGGCACTGCAGATCCTCGCCATCGCAGTCCTGATCGATACCGTCGCCACAGAGTTCCACAGCGCCGGGGAAAACGTGGGGGTTGAAGTCATCGCATTCCTGATCGTTTCTGAACCCATCGCCGTCGAGGTCGCCCCAGATGCCGGAAAGATAGGGGGCCACGTCCCCATGATCGCCAATGCCATCGCCATCCGTATCCCGCCATTCGGTGGGATCTTGGGGATAGCGGTCATAGGGATCGGG
>Ga0156395_1123_pt1 | contig 10988 bp, 9 predicted proteins | sample RifOxyA3_FD_108039 | JGI IMG/M metagenome (GOLD analysis project Ga0156395, IMG submission 108039) | Deltaproteobacteria bacterium RIFOXYA12_FULL_61_11 | reverse complement strand
ATACCCCGACCGACGCTTGTGGACGGTCTTCGAGCCCCGTACCAATTCGACCCGGCGCAACATCTTCCAGCACGAGATCGCCGCCTCTCTCCGTGAGGCAGGGAACGTGCTGATCGCTCCGGTGTTCAGACCCGAACTGATCGCGCCGGAGGAGCGTTTCAATCCGTCCGTCGCAATCGCCACTCTCCTCGCAGAAGGAGTCTCGGCCAGGCACCCGGCCCACTTCGACGAACTCCTCGCCATTCTGTGCAACGAAGTCCGCGCCGGAGATCTCGTCCTCGTACTCAGCAATGGTGGCTTCAACGGCTTGCACGGCAAATTACGCGACCATCTTGCCACCCGGATCCCACCGACCACCTGTTGTCCCTGCTGAGCGTCCTCCCTCTTCTCCCTCCCTCGGAGATGGATTTTTTCGTTCTTTCTGGGGTCCTTTCACCCCCCATTGGTTCATTTACTTTTATTTATTTCAATGTATTAATATTTCCCAACTCCACCGGTACGTTGGAAAACTGGGAAAGAAACCCCAACCAGGCTATGCTACTCGGGTGTTGATCATCCGACTTGGGCATCTCACGGTTCCGATGCTTCCATGAATGACCTGCGAGACCGAATCGAGCGAGTTCTGCTCCAGGCCGGCATGCCCCTTACCCTCGAAGAGATTCTGGACGGTCTACTGGTGGCCGACCCGAGCTTGCGCCAACGCTCGAGCGAGGTGCATCGCGTCCTGCAACGCTGGACCAACGACCTCTTCGTGACGACCTCAGACAACCGGTTCGCCCTGACCCTCGACCTCCTCGCGGGGGCACGCTTCCGCATCACCCCTCGGGCTTACGAACTCGAGGAAGGCATTCTCGAACTCGACGGCGGTAAATTATTCGTGTTCTGGCCCCTCTTCTTCTCCTCGGGTCGATCCGAACGCTTGGTCCGTTTACAACTCGAGGGCGGCCTGGTGATGGAACGACCGATCGTGGCCCTCGACCTCGGCTTAGAAGACGAGTATGTCCGCTACGTCCTTCCCGACCTGACCTTTTGGTACCGCCAACAACGTCTGGAACTCGGCGACGATCTGTTGATTCAGGTCCTCGACCGGGCCGGCACGACCTACGCCATACGCAAGTTCGCCCGGACGGCCCGCGGGGAACGCGCCATCCAACGCGAGAATCGCAAACTGGCCGACGTGGCTTTCTCGGTCCTGAAGAACGCGGGGGAACGCTGCGAGGCCCAACCGACGCTCATGCGTATGGTCTTCGGACGCTACCCGCACAAAGGGCCGACCATCCCGGATATGCTCGATCTCGTCCTCGCCGAGGACAGTCGTTTCAATCCCATCCTACCCGAGGACCTCGAGGAAGCTCCCACCGGTCTCCCCACTTCCCTGCAGGATCAAAACTCTCTTGTGCCTTTCCCTGAACGACGTCCTCCCGAGCGCTCCTGATCCCAACCATGCGGAGTCATCCGTCTCCCCGAGGAGACGAAGAGACACCGGCCCCGAGCACTCGCTGGTTCCCGAACACCCACCCAACCTGCTGACCGGAATACCATTCCGAGTTGTCGTAACGCATGGCATTAATCATGCAGAAGGACCGTGCCGGATTGGCCAGCGACCTGATGACCTCCTCCGGTCCTTCTGGTTGACGCAGCCGCGAATCCAAAGAACTTGTTCTCGGACGGTAGTACCGCCCGAAAAAAGTGTTGACCTGGATTACGCACTGTGTTATAGATGGATTCGTTGAGGGGGGGAACCATTCAGGTTTCCAAATAAAAGCAGGCTCGAAAGAGTCGGCGGAAGGGCGGCGCAAGCCGCCCTTTTTCGTTTCTGTAGCACGAGCCTTTCAACGCCCCCCACGGAAAACTACCACGCACCTACCTGCTCGGAACAGTCCGGGGCAAAAAGCATTGGTTCGATCGGTCGTTCTGCGTTACGGGCACTCGGGTTTGGCGGTACATTCCCGCGTTTTGTCGTAGCAAGCGAGACCTTTTCCAGAACAATCGGCCCACACTTCCACCCGGCGGGTTATCACTTCACCGCCGGGGCACGTCGAGTTGACCCCGTCACAGAATTGCCCTTGTTCGTACTTGATGAGCTTCCCACCGCAATCACCGACCTTCTCTTCGCAGAGCATGTACACACGGCGTTCCGCATTGCGGCAGAATTCATCGTGACTGAGAATCTTGCTCTCGCAGCACGGCAGGGCTTCGTCGCACGGACCGCTTTCGCTGTCGACCGACGGGGACGGGTCTCCTGGGTCCTCACTCGTTCCCGGGGATGACCCTGGCTGTGGGAACACCGGCGAAACCACGGGATCCGGGTTCCCTGCTTGCCCTGTCCCCGGAGCGTCCGAGGTCGGCTCGAGGGGGTAGAGCATCTGGTACAAACCGTTCTCGAACCGCGCGAGGCTGCGCACGGTGATTGCCGGGCGGAAATCGTACCCATCGGCAAAGGGGACCACGCTCTCCTGGGGCGAGAAATCGAGCACCAGCACGTACGCGACCTGGTCTGGCCGTTCCACGGTGAAGTCGGCCAACACGCGAACCGGGAGCGATCTCGTCAAGGTCGCGGTCAGCGTGTCGAGCTTGATGGTGGTCGAACCGTCAATCACCAACTCCACTCCGTGACACATCCCGGCCGGGAGGGAACCTGCGGCAAGTTGCACCGTGCGCAGGCCGGTGAGCCCGGTCAGTTCGAAGGCACCGTTCAGGAGCTCGAGGTCTTTCGTCCTGGTCCCGTCCCGAGCGAGCAGGGCCCGAACGGTACCGATATTCGCGTCGAAGCGGCGGACTTCGGTCGCAGGAGCATCGGTGACCAGGATCAAGAAGTTGAGGTCGGGACGGCGCAAGGTGGTAGCAACGGCTCCGCCCTCGTTCGACGTGAGGAGCTCGGCGACCCTGACGTGGTCCTCGGGGATGAGAATGGGATTACCGATCTCGACACCGCCGGCCAGTGAACCTCCCCGTACTCCTTCGAGTATGTAAGGGTTTCCCAGCTCTGTTCCGCCCGCCATCGGATTGCCGATCTCGGTGCCTCCTGCGAGGTTCGGGATGGGGAGGAGGGGGTTGATCCCAACAGGGGAAGTCTCTTCTCGGACGTCCCCGGTCTTCTTCTCATCCTCGACGAAGAAATAGTCGACACAGCCGATCAACAGGAACACGATCCCTACGGCTAGGCTCCTATCATGAAGTCGCATCATCGGTGTCCTCGGTTCTCTCGGGGGTTGCAGGTTCCTCCGCCGTAACCACCACCTCCGCGGGATCTCGCAGCAAGGGGAAGAACTGGAAGTTGAACTGGTAGATCTTGTCCGTGCGATCTTCGGTCGTTGCGAGCTGTAGGATTTCCTTGCGGAAGAGTTGGATCCTGCGTTTGATGGCTTCGAACTGGGCTTGGGTGATGGACAAGGTCAAGGCGCTGATGTCGCGCTGTTCCGAGGGAACCCGGTCAAGGGCCTCACACCCGAGTTGGATCATCTGGTGCAGCAAATTCTTGGCCAGAACGCTTTGCACTTCATCGCCGGTGCTGAGCGAACGTTCCCTCTTCCGGTAGGTCCCGTGCTCCAGTAGGAGGATGCCCAAGTCCTCGAGGATATGCAGAGCCTGCTTGGCTTCGCTCTTGCGGATAGGAGGATTGATACGCGAGGCGATCCACGCCGGATCCGGTCGGAATTCCTGCAGATCGACCATTTCTCGAATGACCGGTATATACCAGTGGCTGCAGAATTGGTGGTGCCGCTTCTCCAGGCGCCGAACCTCCTTCGTCGGTCTGAACTTGCGCAGCTTCTCGACGTAGCAGTTCTTCTCCTCGGTCGTTCGCGCTTGGTTGAAAGAAACCAATACCCGAAAATACTCGTGTTCTTTTTTCGTCAGATCGAGGGCTTCGGCACAACGCTCGACACTGTCCTGACCGAGGTTGCGATCTCCCATGATGACCAGTTTGAGGAAATTCGGAGAGGTCAGACCAGCCATGGCCGAAAAGGCCCGGTACGAGAAGCCGCGCCGGGTCTTCTTAAGGTGGTGGTACATGTCCTCGAGGTAGAGGCGATAGTTATCGTACCCGAGTACACTGATGGGCTTCTTGCGGCGCATGACCCCCGTCCATTTTCCGCATCGAGCACTGGAAATAGTACCATTGCAACAACTCGTATGAATACGAAAATTGTGACAGGAATACAATAACAATATTCAACATAATGAATTTATTTTATTTTACCACCGCTTCATGTATACCGAAATAATAGTTGCAGTGCCGATATCAAGGATCAGGTCCGGTCAGCGCCCCCCCTCGAGGGCAGCTCGTACCGTGGCTTCGTTTGCTGAGATTTCCCTCTCCGCCTTCCTGCTCTGGAGCGCGGCTTGACTCCCGGCGGTGAGCTGGGCGGTATAGTCCTGGGGTTCGCTCGATCCACGTCCATCTTCGCCTAGGGCACTGCGCAAGGCTGCCAAACCGGCCCGGGCTTCTTCGACCGCATGTCCGGTCCGATCGAGGCGCCCCTCGTCCATCGTGGACCCAGTATCGACAACAAAAGCCTGGCCAAGCGTCGGAATACTGATGTCTTCGAGGCGCAAGACCACCATGTTGGCTCCGACCACTCCGGCAATCCCGATCGAGGTGGTTTCTCGCGGCACGGTCGAACGGGGTTCGGGTTGCTGCCGAATGGCCGCGGCCAATTCGTGGCTGCGTCGCTGGATCTCCTCGGCAACCTCGCGCAGGCGCTCCACAGCATCGTCACCTCGTCGAGCTTGCGGCGGGGGCGCGCGTCGCGGTTCAGGCCGAGGCTCACGTTCCATCGGTGGCCTCGAAACCGAGAGCCGTTCTCCGACCTCGGCCAGAGAAGCGGCCAGCTCGTCGATCCTCCGCACGGCTAGCGCCACAGCCCTCCCTTCCCCCATATCGACGCGATCCCCGCTATGCGGTTCAGGTCGAGAGGGTACAGACTCGCTCCGATGAAGACTCCTCCCGGCCCGTTCGACCTTGCGAGGCTCGACGCTTTCTTGGCTCTGTTCGACGCGCTCGATCATACGCCGGCGTCCTCGGCTGGACTCTCTGGTGGATATATCGGCAGTTCGGATCAGGAACCCCGCACCTTTTTTCCTTCTTTGTGACGTAGGCGCAAGGCAATCAGCACGGCCGAGAGCGCCGCCGGGGTCATTCCTGGAATGCGACCCGCCTGACCGAGGGTGGCCGGACGTACCTTGCGGAGCTTTTCCCTCACCTCGTTGGATAAGCCGTGAATTGCATCATAATCGAGTACGTCGGGCAGCAGGACGGTCTCGAGTTGTCCCAGACGTGCAGCCTCGCGTTGCTCGCGCAGGAGATAGCCCTCGTAACGGGCCTCCACCGCGAGCTTGGAGAGGAGGTCGGGTTCCACGCCGAGATCGTGCAACTCCAGGCCGAGTTCGCTCCAGGTGAACTCCGGTCGTTTGAGCGCTTCGTACAGGTTCGGTGCCAATCGCGAGGCATCTTCGCTCTCCCCGCGCAACCGCCGCCCCAAAGCGGAATCGGGCGCAATCTTGGTTTCGCGGGCCAGCGAGCGCAACCGGGTATACGCCGAGCTGCGACGTTCGTAGGTCTCGAGATACTCCCGCGACACCAGACCGAGCTCTGCGGCCAACGGCAGCAAACGGTCTTCGGCGCTGTCCTCGCGCAGAGTCAGCCGGAATTCGGCTCGGGAGGTGAACATGCGATAGGGCTCATCCGTCCCGCGGGTGACCAGATCGTCGAGGAGTACGCCGATATAGGCCTCGGCCCTGCCGAGCACGAAGGGTTCCTTGCCGCGAAGGCCAAGGGCTGCGTTCAGGCCGGCCATCAACCCCTGCGCCGCCGCCTCTTCGTAGCCCGAGGTTCCATTGAGCTGCCCGGCGATGAACAGGCCAGGCAGCGCACGGGTTTCCAGCCATGGGTGCAACTGGGTGGGCGGCAGGTAATCGTATTCGACAGCGTAACCGTACCTGAGCACCCGTGCTCGTTCCAGACCTGGTATGGTCCGCAACATTCGATCTTGCACGTCCCAGGGGAGGGAAGTGGGGAGTCCGTTGACGTAGAGTTCAGAGGTATCGAGTCCTTCGGGCTCGAGGAAGAGCTGATGCCGTTCTCGTTCCGGATACCGGCAGACCTTGTCCTCGATGGAGGGGCAATAACGAGGGCCGATACCGGTAATACGTCCGGTGAAGAGGGGGGAACGGTCGAGATTGGCCCGGATAACCTCGTGCGTGGCTTGATTGGTATAGGTGAGGTGGCAGGCTACTTGGGGCAAACGCACTCCCGTAGGTACGTAAGCGAAGCGGAGCTCGCCCGGGTCTCCGGGTTGCGCCTCGAGGCCGTCGAGGTTCACGCTGGCAGCGTCCAGCCTGGGAACAGTGCCTGTCTTGAGCCTGCCAACCCTGAAACCGCGTTCGCGCAGCCATCCCGATAGTCCATGCGTGGCAAAATCGTTAACTCTGCCGGCCTCGAAGCGGTGGAACCCTATGTGGCAGACACCTTCGAGGAAGGTCCCACAGGTCAGAATTACCCGTTCTGCCGAAAGCACTTCCCCGAGCGCCGTCCGCACTCCGACCACGCGTCCATCAGCCTCTTCCAGCGCCGAGACCTCCGCCTCGCGCACGACCAGGCCGTCCTGCAATTCGATGGTCCGGCGCATGAGGTCGCGATAGCGGCGCTTGTCGACCTGGGCGCGGAGGGATTGGACGGCGGCCCCTTTGCGGGTGTTCAACCTGCGATACTGGATGGCACAGAGGTCCGTGGTCTTTGCCATCTGTCCGCCCAGGAGATCGAGCTCCCGGACTAGGTGGCCCTTGGCCAAACCGCCCACGGCGGGGTTGCAGGACATCAGGGCGATGTTGTCGTAGTTCGAGGTTAGGAGTAAGGTGGGGTGCCCGAGCCTGGCCGTGCAGAGCGCAGCCTCGCACCCAGCATGGCCTCCGCCCACCACGATCACCTCGAACTCGCTCTTCACCGCCATTCCACCACCGGGGATGCCGAACCGGTCGGGATCCTAGTCCGCAGGAGGGGGTTTTACAAGTGCCTCGAACCGATGACCTTGTATCGCTCCTTGAGGGCAGGTAGAATGCCTTTCCGGCGGTGATTGAGGTTGTTGCGCCTCAACCTGCCCCTGCTGCCGCCGCAACGCAAAGACGTCTCCGGAGGAACACCGATGAAAGAAATCCTCGCCGACCCCAAGCTGATCGCCGCCTGCGGCCTCTACTGCGGAGCCTGCCGATCCTATCTGAAAGGCCGCTGCCCGGGCTGCCGCGATAACCTCAAGGCGACCTGGTGCAAGGTCAGGACCTGCTGCGGCAACCACACCTACACGACCTGCGCGGACTGCCTGGACTTCGCCGATCCCAAGGCCTGCAAGACCTTCGACAATTTCATCGCCAAGGTCTTCGGCCTTCTCTTCAACTCCAACCGCCGGGCCTGCATCGTAGCGATCCGCGAACACGGGAAAGAAGCCTTCGCCGCCTCGATGACGAAACGGCGACGCCCGAGCCTGCCGCGGAGCGAAGCCTGAAGAACCGTGATTCCAACACCTCAGTGAGGTAGCAGTACGGATCGTTCGCCCGTCATCGGCTTCCTGCGCAACCGTTTTCTGCCGCTCTCCGAGACCTTCATCTATACCACGCTCAGCCATCTGCGCGGGGTCAGGGTCAAGGTCTTTTGCGTGCAGAGAGAAGAGCCCGAGCGCTTCCCCTGGTCTGACGTCTATTGTCTTGCTGCACAAGAGGGAGCTCTGCGCACGGCCGCGTATCGTAGCCTGCTCACGGTCTCACCTCTCAGTTCCTGGACAAGACGCGAACGCATCGACCTCCTGCACGCCCACTTCGGCCAGACCGCGGTGTGGTCGGCAGCGGACCACCGGGAGTTGCCGCCGTTGGTCCTCAGCTACTACGGCCGAGACGTCACCCTCGGCACTCGCCGGGATCTCGATCTCACCGCCTGGCGCTATCTCCACTACCGGCCGCGCATCTTCGCCCTGGCCCGCAAGGTGATTGTCCTCTCCCGGCACATGGCCGACGCACTCGCGGCCCAGGGGTGCCCTCGCGAGAAACTCGTCGTGATCCGTCTTGGCTGTGATCTCCAACGCTTCAGCCCTCCTCCCACGAGGACTCCGACGCGCTTCGACGTGTTGATGGTCGGCCGGATGATCGAGAAGAAGGGTTTCGCCGACGGTCTCGCCGCCTTCGCCCGCTTCCGGGAACGCCTCCCCGCAGAGACCCGCACAACCGTTTCGCTCTCCCTGGTCGGCAGCGGTCCCCTAGAACAAGAACTCCGACGGACGGCCGAGCACCTCGGTCCCTCGATCCGTTTCCTCCCTCCCCGTTCCGACGTGGCGGCGCTGATGCGCGAGCACCACGTCCTGCTCGCTCCGAGCAAGACCGCTCGCGACGGGGACGCCGAGGGCACGCCCACGGTCATCTGCGAGGGCAGCGCGTGTGGTCTCCCGATCGTCGCCACCCTCCACGCCGGTATTCCGGAACAGGTCGAACACGGCCGCACCGGCCTACTGTCGGCCGAGGGCGAGGTCTCAGCGCTCGCGGACAACCTTTGGGCACTCCACGCCGACCCAGGGCTTCGCTCGGCCATGGGAGAGGCCGGCCGCGAGAAGATGGAAACCGAATACCATCCAGCGATCGAAGCGGACCACCTGGCAGCCCTCTATCGCGAGGTCTTGGCAGGAAACTGAGAACCGCTGCTCACACCCGCATATGCCGCCGCTGGAACAACCAGGCTCCGGCCGCGAAATAGACCGCACCGAGGATCACGATGCCGGCGAGGTCGAGGGCGATCTCCTGGAACCCGGCGCCGAAGTTGAGGATTTTGTTGAAGGCCCGAACGGCCAAGGCTGTCGGCAGTACGTCATTGAGATAGAAGACCTGGCCCAGGAGCGTCCCGAGGGGGATTTTAGGTAAGGGAAACATGCACTCGGAGAAGAACATCAGCACGAAGAAGGGGAACACGCCGACCGTAAGGAGCTCGAAGATAGTGGAGAGGAACGCCGCCGTGAGGACGGCTACGGCGACCACTGCCAAACTGGTGACCGCTCCGACCAGGAGGAAGAGCGGTAGCGAGCCCTGGTCCCGGTAACCGGTAGCATAGGCGGCGAGGTAGGCCAGGGCGAGGGCGACGGTGCCGAGCAGCACCTGGTTGAGGGCGACCGCGGCGAGCAACTCACCGGTACGGAGCGGCGAGAGCATCAACCTGCGAAGGGTCTTCTTGTCCACCTCTTTGATCAAGGAGGCGGCGGCCGTGAACAGGATCATGATGATCGCTAAGACCAGGAGGGCGGGCACGTAAAGGTCGAACTCACTGCGTTGGCCCGGTCCACCGACCGACACCGCTTCAACCCCGAACGGCAACGCGGTCGCGGTCAGTTCGAAGGCCAGGGAATAGGCGACGTAATCGGACAGGGCCATGGCCATGGCCCCGCGGGGGTTATTCTGGTCATAGTGATTGACCAGCTTGCCGGAATAAGGCACCCCTTGCTCGCGGGTCTGGTGCAACCCTGCGAGAAAACCCGCGGGAAGCACCACCAAGAGATCGGCCTCGCGCCGTTCGATCTTGTCCCTGGCTACCTCGAGGTCATGCACCTCTTCCGTGAGGAACATGGCGGTCCCATCGGTATGTCGGGCGTCTTCCCAAGCTCGGAGCAGGGGATGGCGCGTCCCATCCTCCTGGGTATCGAGGTTGATCACCAACAGCCGGTAGGCAGGGGAGGCTACGCTGAAATAGCCGTGCATCATGAACACGAAGGCCGGGGCGAAACTGAGGGCCATGACCAGGATCTTCCACTCGCGCAGGTTCTCGCGGAAGGTCTTGAGGAAGGTGATCCAGACGTTCATTCGCGCAAGCTCCTGCCGGTCAGATGCAGGAAGACATCTTCGAGGGTCGTCTTCCTCAAGCGCAAGTGGGTGACGTGCAGCCCTCGAGCCGTGACCACGGCGAGCAGCTCCGGCAGCATCGCAGCTCCCTCGGCAGCCGTGAAGTGCAGACTCTTCCCCTGGACTGCCAATCCGGGGGCCTCGCGAAGCCGATGCGGTAAGTGTGGCAGCAGGGAGTTTTCGATCTCGGCGTCGATCTCCAGCTCGAAGCGGTTCCCCTCCCCGAGCCGACGCTCGAGCCCCTCGACCGTGTCGAGTACCAGACGTTTCCCGCGATCGATGATGCAGACCCGGTCGCAGAGTTTCTCGGCCTCTTCCATGTCGTGGGTGGTGAGGATCACCGTGGTGCTGCCCCGCAGCGAGTCCAACACCTCTCGTACCAGGACTCTGCTCTGAGGGTCGAGCCCGGCCTGGGGTTCGTCCAGGAACAGCATGCTCGGGCGGTGGACCAGACCGAGGGCGATATGGAGCCGCCGCTGCATCCCCCCGGAAAGGGTTTTGCCAAGAGAGTTCGTTTTCTCCTGCAGACCGAATATCGCGAGCAACTCCGCGGCTCGCGCGCGTGCTTCCCGGCAGGAAAAGCCATAGACGCGACCGACAAACTCGAGTTGTTCTTTACAGGTCAGCATCTCCCAGAACACGAGGTCCTGGGGGGCTATGCCGATCTTGCGAACGGAGGCCTTGCACCCGGCTTCAAGCGGTAACCCGAGGAGTTCGATGTGCCCGGCATCGGGCCGGAGCAACCCGCACATCATCGAGAGGCTGGTACTCTTGCCCGCGCCGTTCGGACCGAGAAAACCGAAGATCTCACCGCCCTGCACCTCGAGGTCGAGGTCATCCACTGCACGCAGATGTCCGTAACTCTTCCGCAACCCGCTCACGCGGAGCACGACTTCCGAGGTCTCACGCATAGGATACCTGGAACAATAGTGGCCGAGGTATTCGACCACAGGGGCAAAGTGATCGTCAAAAGAAAAATGAATGTAAAATTAAAGCTCCATTATGTCTTTTATACTTGTCACAATGACCGCCATACATTACTTTCCGCTCATGAAGCTGAGAAACAAGCTCAAGATCGCCCGCGTCGTCAACGGAGACCTGACCCAGGAACAGTTGGCGAG
>Ga0156395_1007_pt2 | contig 11002 bp, 5 predicted proteins | sample RifOxyA3_FD_108039 | JGI IMG/M metagenome (GOLD analysis project Ga0156395, IMG submission 108039) | Deltaproteobacteria bacterium RIFOXYA12_FULL_61_11 | reverse complement strand
CTGGCAGCCGTGCGACGATCCCTTCCTGCTCGAGGCTCTCGTCGAGGGTACCCACTACTTGGAACTCCGTGCCGTGGACCTCCTCGGCAACGTCGACCCCAGTCCGCTCGTCCTCACCCTGGGTATCGACCTGACTCCTCCCGCGGTGGCTTTCTCCCCCGTGCCGCCAGCCGTCCTCTCCGCGACAGCCTTGGATATCTCCTTCACGGCGGAGCGCAATGCGACGCTCCACTGCCGACTCGACGGTACCATGCTACCCGGCTGTACTTCTCCCTTGCTCCTGCGCGAATTGAGTGAGGGGCCTCACCTCCTCGAACTGAGCGTAGCCGATCGTGCCGGCAACGAAACCGAACTCGAACACTCCTTCCAGGTTGATCTAACCCCGCCGAAGCTCTCCTTCACCGGTACTCCCCTCTTGAACCTCAAGAGTCCCGAGCTGGAGCTGCGGTTCGAAGCAGACGAGCCCGTCACCTTCACCTGCGCACTCGATGCTGCTGTCCCACTCGGATGCATCTCCCCCTTCCGCGCGACCAGCCTCCTCCAGGGCGAACACCTTGTCACCGTCACCGCCGTCGATCCCGCGGGTAACCGCTCCCTCCCCCTCGGACACAGTTTTTCCGTTGACCTGCGAAGCCCTCGCCTGACCCTCCTCTCGGCTCCGGCGAGTTATCACTACGAACGGGAGGCCGCCTTCGTCTTCTCGGCCGATGAGCGAGTGACGACCCGCTGCCGCCTGGAGAACTCAGCCATACTCGTGGCCGACGAGGTCTGTACTTCGCCGTGGAGAAAGGTCAACCTCGACACTCCTGCCAAATACCGCTTCACCCTCGAAGGCTTCGACGAGGCAGGCAACCATGCCGAACCGATTGTCCATCTCTTCGAAACCCTCGTCGTACCCGAAATCCACTTCCTACCTACCCCTCCGATTGTGCTCACCAGCACGGACCTCCGGGTTGTGTTCGGTAGCTCGACCGAGCTGAGCTATACCTGCCAGTTGGATGCCTTCGCGCTGATCACGCACTGCACCTCCCCGCTCGACCTCACCGTGACAGGGCAGGGAGAGCACTTCCTCGAGCTTAGGGGGTACGACCACGCTGGGACCCCCTCCCCGGTGCTGCGCCACTCGTTCGTCTTAGATCTCCCCGATTTCACCGCGCCCACCAATCTCGAACTCGTGTTGGAGGGAGGGGCGCTGGAGACCACGGTCACCGCGGTCTCCGCGACAATCACCGCCCGCGACGACGAAGCCCTCGCATGGTATTGCCTCCGGGAAGACCCCGCTCCACCAACGGGCACCTCGGCCTGCGTAGTTCCACTCCCACCGCAAAACCATCACCAGGAGACGGTGAGCTTCACCCTCGGCGCGGGCGAGGGCTCGAAGACCGTGTACTTGTGGTATACCGATCTCTCCGGCAACCTCTCGGTCAGCGTTCGAGATACCATCTATCTGCGTCCCCCGGATCTCATCCCGCCCACCGACCTCTCGCTGGTCCTGGACAATGGGGACGGCTATACCACGCTCTCGTCGGTCAGTGCCCGCATCGGTGGTCACGACGAACGCGGAATATGGCAATACTGCCTGACCGAAGACAACGGGACACCATCTCTCGACTCCCCCTGCTGGACCGTGCTCATCGTGCAACAACTCCTCGACAAGACCGTCGGCTACGACCTCGGAGATACTCTCGGTCAACGGACCCTGCATCTCTGGTTGAAGGACACGTCCGGAAATGTGGCGGGCTCAGTCGAGGACAGCATCGATCGCCTGGCCGACGACCTCATAGCCCCAATGGTGACCAGCTTCGCCTTAGCCGGGGGCGGTGACTACAGCCCCTCGCGGAACTTGTCGCTGCATCTGACGGCAACGGATGAGGTCGGAGTCTATGCGGTCTGTATTGAATATCGAGAGAGTGTACCCATCGGTGATCCGTGCTGGAGAATCGTGAATGGCGGCAGCCCCCTCGACCTCGAGGTACCCTTCAATCTCGCCTACCATGAAGGCCGCCATCGGCTGCTCCTCAGAGTCCGGGACAAGAGCGGCAATACCTCTCCCAACCTGGCTCTCGACCTCGACTATTGGTCACCGGTCTTCCCTGCTAACCGTTTCATTGACCTGCCGGCCGGGTCGGTCTTCCAAGGCAACGCGGGTGGCGATCCTCCGAACCGTCCCGTCCACCGGGTCTATCTGACCCCCTTCTCCCTCCAAGCCCAGGAGGTCGACGTGACCGAGTATGGGTCCTGTGTCGCTGCTGGGGTCTGCGATTTGCCGCCCTCGAACTCGACGTATCATCGTCCCGGACACGAGGGCCACCCGGTCACCGCCCTCACCTGGGCTCAGGCACGGACTTACTGTCTCTGGATCGAAAGCGACCTGCCCACCGAGGCACAGTGGGAGTATGCTGCCCGCGGCCCTGAAGCCCTCGCTTTCCCTTGGGGGGAGCTTTTCACTGACGATCCTGTCCTCGTCAACTGCGGTCCAGCTCTCTGCACGAACGAACATTTCCTCGAAACCGCGCCGGTCGGCCGTTTCCCCGAGGGAGAGAACCCTACCGGACTGCTCGACCTCAGCGGCAATATCGCCGAATGGGTCCGCGACTGCGGCGATTGCCTCGGTTCCGACGACCCTCTCTGTGCCGAGGGAGCTCCCTTCTATCTCCTCGCTGCCAACACCATCGACCCCGAGGCATCCGACGATCGCGGCGTCAGGGTTGCCCGGGGAGGGAGCTATCTCGCCGCGGGCACTGGCGAACTCCGGACTGATACCCGTAGGTTCGAGCCCATGAACGCCGCCTTCGAAGACCTCGGCTTCCGTTGCGCCAGGGACGGCAGCAATGATGCTGAGCAGCTTCCCCCGGCCGAGACCATGGTCGAGCTCAACCGAGGCGAAGAAACCACCCCCTTCCGACAGGTCGTGCTCGCCTTCACGGTCAGCGATGCCGGCGGCGTGATCGCCTCCTGTTTCAAAGAAGACCCCGCCCCACCCGAACATGGTCACGCCTGTTGGAACTACCTGCCGCTGCACAGCGTGCTCTTTGCCGAGGCCTTCTTCGAGCTCTCTCCCGGCTATGGCCAGAAGACCGTCTACGCCTGGTTTCTCGATCTCTACGGCAATGTTTCGACGGTCGTTTCGGACACGATCAACTACGAGGTGATCCCGACCTGGTTGGCCTTCTCGGGAGGTCCCTTCATCATGGGGAGCAACGACTGGGGGGACGACGAGCGGCCAACCCATCAAGTCGACCTGAGCCCGTTCGAACTGCTGACCAACCCGGTCACGGCCGGCGAATACGAATATTGTCTGCTCGCAGGAGCCTGTCCCAGCACTCCGACCTGCACCGATGACGGAGTTTCCAACCTCGAACTCCCCGGCTTCGAGAATCACCCCATGAACTGCGTCACCTGGGACCAGGCCCGGGCCTATTGCCAATGGCTCGGCGCCGATCTCCCCACCGAAGCGCAGTGGGAATACGCGGCCAAGGGGGATTTCGGTACAACCTACCCCTGGGGCCCGATCTGGGACTTGGCCTACCTGCCCTATCCTCGCCTGAACCTCTGCGATAGGAATTGCCCGCTGGTTTGGAAGGATGAGATCCTCAACGACGGTTTCGCCACGACCTCGCCGGTCGGCTGGTTCGAAGACGGCGCCAGCTCGGGAGGGGTCATGGACCTGCAGGGCAATGTCAGCGAATGGGTCCGGGATTTCTACGCTGTCGACTTCTATGCTTCTCCTGAGGCAATCTCAGATCCGTGTAATCTCACCCCCGGACCCTCACGCGTCCAACGCGGTGGATCCTTCGCAGAAGTCCAACTGGCGGCCTTTCGCAACGCCCGGCGCCAGTCCGTGGTTCCCGATTTGGCCTACCTGACCTTCGGCTTCCGCTGCAGCCGGCCGTCCCAGTGAAGGGGGTAGACCCTCGCTCCCCGCTGGCCGGAAACTGCTCCGCGGTCGAGGGCTGGGAAGGACCTACCAGGTTCTCAACCTGCTTTTCTCCTATGCTATACTGTGCCCCATGAACTGCTCAATCACCCCAAAGGCTTTGTTACCACGCACCTTGTCCATTGCGGGGATGCTCGGCCTCTCCCTCGGCCTACTCACCTGTGGAGACGCAACTCTACGCCATCTCCCCGAAGAGCAAACCTCTCGCCCCTCGGAGTCTCGACCGACGCTCCCGACCCCCATTGAGCCGGACACCTCGACATCGCTCCAAGAAGAGAACGCGGTATCTCGGGATACGTCATCGATAAAAATTGATAGCCCACCGCCTGCTCAGGTCTTACCCGGAGAACTGCCCACGCCCCCGACCCAACCCGATACCGCGACCCTTCGAGCTCAATGCGAAGAACTCGCCCGACCCACGGACATAGGTGAATGCGTACGGTGCCTCCGAACCTGCGGGGCCGAAGCGCACTGGGTTTCCGATGCATCCCCCCACTGTGCGATCGGTCACCAGACCGTCGATTCGGCCAACGACTGCAGTACCACTACCGCGCCGACCGGCACGGTTGAACCCCCCGCGGATTGTCGCGCCGGCTACTCGTATCCGGAACAGGGCGTCGAAGCCTGGCGTCCCCTCGTCGAGAAGTATTTCAAGGCCGAAGACGTCGCCTGGGCCTTGGCCATCATCCGTTGCGAAAGCGGCGGTGATCCCCAAGCCGTCAATGCTTCTTCAGGCGCCTCGGGACTGTTCCAATGGATGCCCCAGTACTGGGACCATTACTCGACAACCGCGGGGTTCGCCGGCAGCGACCCGCTCTGTCCCGAACCTAACATCGCAACCTCCGCATATCTCCTCAATAAAGAAGGTCCCCATGGTTGGGCCTGTAATGCACCTGAGTACATCGGCGCCCTGAGCCGCTGACAGAAGAAGTGAGTGCACAGAGAACCTCTCCATATCTCGGGAATGACACTAGCCCGGGGACGATTGACAAGTCCCTGAGAAGAGGAGACTCTGCCCTTTCGTGAAGTCCGGTCCGGAGATGGTCATGGCCGTCCTCTATGCCTGTTCCTTCGCTCCGTTGGCCCTGTTCGATGCCTTTGGTCTGACGTCACGCCGGCTGGTCCCCTCGGCGAAGGACCCGGCAGTGGCGGGGGGCATGCTCCACGACAACCTGTGTGGTCACGTCAAGGGGGTTCTCGAGAGGATTTTCTCCTGGCCAGATCCCCAGGACCTCTTCCTGGTCGTGGTCTCCTGCGATGCCATGCGCCGCATGGCCGACGCCCTGCTCGAAACGTGGGGACCTGCCCGGGTCCTGGTCCTCGACTTGCCCGTTTGTCCCGACGAAGAAGGCATGCGTTATTTCGCGGCCAGCCTGATTAAACTCGGCCAGCGCCTGACCGAACTGACCGGTAGGCCGCTCCATGCGCACGCCCTGTACCGGAGTCTGGCTCTCCGGAACGAGCTTGCCGAACACCTCGAACGCCTCCGCGGCCAGGTGCATACCGAGGGTGTGCGGACCGGTCCTGCCGGAGCAATGAACGTGCTCCGGGAATTGACCGACCTCCCGGTCGGCGAGGCCCTGGAACGGATCGACGCTTTCCTGGCACCTCCACCCCTTCCAAGGGATCCGAACACGGTGCCGGTCTATCTCTTCGGCACTATCCAACCCGATCCCCGCTACTTCGACCTGGTGGTCGAAGCCGGCCTTGCCGTGACCGGACTCGGCACCTGCGATGCCTACCGCCCCCACGAGGTAGCCTTCGCGCTCGCTCCCGAGCTCTCCACCCCGGCGCTCCTCGAGGCCTATGCTTCGGCGTTGCTCGGCCGCAGTCCCTGTCCCACCTTGTGCCGCTGCGAACGATCCTCCACCCTGGTCGCCCATCATCTCGCCGCCGCACATGCATGTTCGGCCCGCGGCGCGGTGCTCCTGACGCTCAAGTACTGCGATCCCTATCTGGCCAAGGTGCCGGAATTGCGCCGGGCCTTCCAGGAAGCCAATTGTCCGCTGCTCGTCCTGGAGGGCGAGGCCGGCCCGAACCTCCCCGGCCAAGCGAGGACCCGCCTGCAGGCCTTCGCCGAACTCCTGACCGCTCGAGGTGTCGCATGAGCCAGGTCCTCGCCTACCTCGACGCCACCATCGACGGTTTGACCGCCAAGCTCGAAGCCGAGGGCAAGGCGCCCAACCCGCGCAAACGTTTTGCGCTGGCCGCCATGCGTCTTGCCAGACGCCTGTGTGATCCCGAGGTCGTGACCGCCTGGTGCGGAGTCGCTACTCCCTTCGAACTCCTCAACGCCATGGGCGTCCCCGCGTGCTATCCGGAATTCATCGGCGGCGTGCTCGCCTCGGCCGGGCTGGTCGTCCCCACGCTCGAGGCGGCCGAGCAATGCGGCTATTCTTCCGACTCCTGCGGTTACCACCGCGCCGCGCTCGGCGTGATCACCTCTCGTCTGTTACCACCGCCACGCCTCTTCTTGGCGACCTCGCAGCCTTGCAGCGCGGGCATGTACGCTCTCGAGAGCGCCTCGCGCATCCTCGGCCGCAGCCCCTTCGTCCTCCATGTGCCGACCGACCGCAGCGAAGCCGCCACCTCGTACGTGACCCGCCAACTCGGAAGACTGGTCCTCCACGTCTCCGCGATCACCGGACGCCGGCTGGCAGAAGCCGATCTGGCGGAGGCAATCCTTGCCTCGAACCGCACCCGGGCCTCATTGGTCGAGGTGTTCGAACGCTGCACCGACGTGCCCTCGCCCATCCGCAGCACCGAACTCAAGAACCTGGGTATCGTCCTGCCCCTGTTCTTCGGGACTGCCGAAGCCGAGACCGTGGCCGGCGCCTGGCTTGACGAGTTGCGTCTCCGCGCCGAGCGCCCTCCGAAGACCGGTGAACGCTTGCGGCTGCTGTGGTTGCAGAACCGCCTGCAATTCAAGTCCAAGCTGATCGAAGACCTGGAAACCGACTACGGTGCCGTCATCGTGGCCGATGAGTTCAACGACATCACCTGGCCTCCGCTGGATCCCGAGAACCCCTTGCAGAGCCTGGCCGAACGCATCCTCTTCCACCCTTACAGCGGCACCGCCGAAGTGCGAATCGCCCATCTCCTCGACCTGGTCCGGCGCTATCGCGTGGACGGGGTCATCAACCCCTGCCACTTCGGTTGCAAGCAGGGGACCGGGAGCCGTGGCCTGATCGAACGCGGGTTGCGCAGGGCCGAGGTCCCGGTCCTCAACCTGGAGGTAGATTGCATCGACTCGCGGAACTTTTCCGAGGGACAGGTCCGTACCCGACTCCAGGCCTTCGTCGAACTCCTGCTCCAACGGCGGGAACTGTCGGCCGAGGTCCTACCTTGATCTACCTCGGCCTCGACATCGGCAGTCTGACCTGCGACGCGGTTGCAATCGACAGCGAGGGCCGGTTCCTGGCCGGAGCCGTCGTCCCCACGGGCGCGCGCAATCTCGAGGCCATAGCCAGGGCCAGGACCGAAGTCCTGGCCGCGCTCGACCCCCCCTCTACTGCTCAGGTCGTCGTGGTTTCGACTGGTTACGGCCGCGATCGGGTCGCTGATCGCCTGGCCGCGGTGACCGAAATCACCTGTCATGCCGAGGGCATCGCCGACCTCCTGCCCCGCACGACCTTGCTCATCGACATCGGCGGTCAAGACAGCAAGGCCATCCGCCTCGACGCCGGCAAGGTGCTGGATTTCGCCATGAACGACAAGTGCGCCGCGGGCACCGGACGTTTTCTCGAAGCCATGGCCCGGGCTCTCGAAATCGAGGTCACCGAACTCCAGGACCTCGACGCCGCGACCACCAGCACCTCGGCCTTGAGCAGCATGTGTACCGTCTTCGCCGAGAGTGAAGTAGTCTCCCTCCTGGCAGGGGGAACCGCAGTGCCCTCCATCGTACGGGGGCTGCATCGCGCCATCGCCGTCCGCACGGCCGGGTTGGTCAGACGAGTCGCCCCTTCCCTCACCGGCCTCTCTATTTCGATGTCGGGCGGGGTAGCTCACAACGCGGGCGTGGTCCGAGCTCTATCCGAAGAACTCGGCCTTCCCATTTCGGTCCCTCCCCGGCCGGATCTGGTCGGAGCCCTCGGCGCGGCCCTCATCGCCCGCCGCCGACATCTCGGTTCAACTTCCTCCCGACCATTGAGGACGTAACGTCTAGTGATCAAACTCAGCCTTGGAGCCAACTCGTTGCGGTAAAAAGGCAAACGTCTGGTTTTCTGCTTCGAGAAGGAATTGAAACGCTGAGAAGAGGCCCTAGCAGTCCTCGGCTGAAGGCATGGACACACCTTCCTTGCGGCAGAGTTCTTCGAGTTGCCCGAGGGACCACGCCGCATCGTAGCGATAGAAGACGCCGAACGGTTCCAGGAGCAGTTCGATCACCTTGCGGGTTTGAGGATTCGCCCCCTCGGACAAGGACGCCGCGGCGATTTCGAGATTCTTTCCTGCCAGCTTGAGGGGGACGAAATGGCGCAACCGAGCGGTATTGATCTCGAGAGGCACGACGGAGACCCCGTCGAGTTGTTGCCGTACTCGTCCCACCTCCTTCTCCCCGACCAGGTGCAGCACCTTCATGTACTGTTCGAAACGCACCCACTCGTCGAGCATCCGTGAGATCTCCTCTTCGTCCATGGCCTGCCAGAAGGTCACGGGATGCTGTTGGTTGACGAAGCGGCCCAGGACGAAGGAACCAGCCGCCAAGCCGCTGAGGCCGCATTCCTTGCAACGGCGCAGCGCGCGGTGGAAGAAATCAATCCGGCGTTCGGGGGTGAGCAACAGGTAGACGGTCTGTTGATTGAGGTGGTTCCCCATCTCGCAGGCCAGCACCTCGTCGAGGTAGTGTTCCGGGTCACGCTCGTAGCGTTCATTGACCAATTGCTGTTGTCGCTCAGGCTGATGTTTGAACTCGGTGCGTACCAGCCGGACCAGATCGTTCAGCGAGGCGACGGCTCCGGGTTCCAGGTCTTCCACGAGCCGGTGGTAGTCCAAATAGGCCTTGGCCAGAGCAGCATAGAGCGTACGCTCCTCGGCGTTGAGTTCCACGGTCTCTCCGGCCAGGTAGCGCAACAACCTCGCCTGTTCGTACACTGCCCGCCCGACATAGAGGAGCTGTCGGCGGCTACTGATGGTAACCCAGTCCCCCTCATGGATACGCTCACCTGCCTGGTTGAGGAAACAAGGGCTGCCGTGCTCGTCCCGGCCAAAGGAATTGCCGAACCTGCCCAGACTGAGGAGTCCAGGGATGCCATAGCCCTGACACACGGTAACTGCATGGATGGCAGCCGGCGTGAGGCAGATGATGGCATCCATTTCCCGCAAAATGACGGTATCGGTCGGGAGGAGACGGTCTTTGAACAGACAGACCTTCTCTCCTTCCTCCTTGTACTCGAGCGCTTTGGTGGTCGAGAAGGCGGCTCGAGCGCTGACCGCGGTACGAGGTAATATCGAAACCCCCTGACTGAAGGAGCGAAGCGTGTTCAGACTGGCTTCGGAGATGGTCCCGGATTCGACTTGGGTGAAGTGGTAGGGCCTGATCAGCTCGATAGCTCGTTGCCGATCGATCAGACCGCGTCGATAGAGGTCCATGATGGCAAGAAAGGCAGCCCGTCCCGAGAGATTGGCCTCGTTGAGCTGGAGTAAGGCGAACAATTCATAGCGTTCGGTTGCTTCGACCGCGAATTCGACCGTGGCTGGCCCGGCAAAGAGCTGTTCCAGACCCGGGACCAGCGCGGAGAAGTGATGCACCCCGGGGAAGCTGTCAATGATTTCTTCGGCTTCTACGAAATTCACCTCTTCCGGTTCTACGAGTCCGGTCATGATCTCTTCGCCGAAGATATCGCGGGCCAGATGGAGTTGCATGCCTTTTCCGGCCAAGGGATTGCGACTGTGCAAAACCCCGACATGCGACCGCGGCGCCCGCACCGTACAGACCATGCGTTGGAAGATCACCGAAGGATAGTGATCGGAGCGGCAGGCGAAGGTGCGCAGGAGGTCCTGGTTGTCGTCGTAGTAACGATAGGCCTGCCGGATGAAATAATCGGCCTGGTAACGAGCATCATGGAGGAACCGCTCGTCGAGGGCTAGAACCAGTTCCTTCACCTGTTGCAAGGTCTCGGCGATCTCGTCGGTAGCGCGCTGTAACCGCAACTCCTCGACCAACTCCCTGTAGAGTCGCGGGTCATGGCACATGAGATAATTGCCGAGATTGTTGAGGAACATGCGTTGCGCAGGGACCGACCCATAGTAATCGCTCACCTTGTCGAAGGTCTCGGTGGTCACTCCGACGTTGAGGAATGTATACATGATACCGGGGATATAGACCGGCATGGCGCAACGCAGGGCAATGACCAAGGGTTGCTTACGCGGGCCGAAGGTGGGGAGTTGGAACCCCTCCAGGGTTTCGAACACTCGGACGATGAGTTCCTCGCGTTCAGAAGGCGGCAAGAGGTAACTCTTCGCCGTCATGATGGCGAAATCGGGCACGGAAAATCCCTGCTGGCACAACCGCAGCAGGATGGTACCCTTGTGGCTGATCGTCGCTTCGCGGTGTTGGATCTCACTGGTGCACGGCACCAGGTAGTCGTCCTCGGTGCTCTTCCGGTCGCAGAGATACTGGTTCGTGGTCTCATTGGCCTCGGTCTGGATCTGTTCGAGAACCTGTCGCGCCTCTCCGTCCCCTTGCCTGGAGCGGAGCAATAACCAGAGGTGGGTACGAGCCTGCTGCTCGTCTTCGTGGAGTAACATAGGCAGGTCGACCTCACGGACTTCGAACTCCCGAGGTCGCTCCTCGCCCGATAGTCGGCAACGAACGATCGGAGCGCGATAGCCTGCCAAAACCTTGGTTCCCGGCTCCAACCCTCGTCTGGCACGACACTGCTGCAGACTGCGCTGGTTGGGATAGCCCGCACGGAGCGTAAATCCCTCGGGCAGGCTCCTGCGGCCCTCCTCGCACCATTTCTCCATCAACTCCATACCTCGCCTCGATTCGTCCGCGAGCCGGTTCCGCTCATCCTCGCTCGGTTCGACCCTAGAACCCCGGGACGGCTTTGGCAAGCATGACGT
>Ga0156395_1117_pt1 | contig 11040 bp, 7 predicted proteins | sample RifOxyA3_FD_108039 | JGI IMG/M metagenome (GOLD analysis project Ga0156395, IMG submission 108039) | Deltaproteobacteria bacterium RIFOXYA12_FULL_61_11 | reverse complement strand
CAAGAGCCCTAGCATCTGATCCCCGAGTACGACCAAACCCTCGGCGTCGAGGTCCATGGTCCTACAGAACAGGCCTGCCCTGGTCAGGGCATAGAGGGCCTGGTTGACCACGTTGGAGGAGAGGGCGAGCTCGAGTTGGGAGGTGCCGGGTTCGAGGTCGGGAAGAGGGAGATTGAGGGCCGAGACGTCCGCGAAGCGCGGTTCATCCTGGAGGCAGGGGGCAATGGTCTGCGAGGCGATCAAACCTCCGAGGGTGAAGAACAGGCTCTGTTGCCGCACTTCCGCAGTGGTGAAGTCGAAGCGATAGGTCAGACCCGCTCGATCGATACTAGGCCCCTGAATCAGACCTGCTCCGAGGCTCTCCGCGGCATCGAAGAGGGTATCGAAGTGATGGGCCGAGAGGTCGCCGCGGAGATAACCGAGTTGATCGGCTAGAGCCTTGCGGAGATAGGCAGAGAGCAGCTCGGCGGCGGGTTGTTCGAAGCGTTGCACCATGGAATCGATAAGTTCCTGCGGGAAGATCAGCTCGAGGATGACCTGCAGCACAGAAGCCGGGAGCTTGCCGAACTTGGCGATGGCCGGGGAGAAGGAGAACGAGAGGTCCTCGGCCGGTACGGTCAGCTCCAACAAGCCGGTATCGGCCTCCTGGCGCACCCCGGGTGCGAGGGGGACGACCACCTGGAGCTTCTCGAGGACGATCTCGAAATCGGTGTCGAGGTGGAACAGGTCGTGGCCGAGGAAATGCTCGAGGGTCATTTTCCCGAGGCTGGCCGCGAGTTGAGTCAAACTGTCTTCCGATACGCCGAAGACCTGATCGAGCGAACCGAACTGTGCAGGGTCGAAGATGTTCAGCGCGGCCAGGGAGGGAGCCGCCAGGTCGACGCCGAAAATGTCGGCAAAGATGTCGATCAAGCCGAGTACGTCCTGGGCCACCCCGGTGATGGACGGTGCGGCGCCGCCGAGGACCGCGGCCAGGACCTGGTCGACAACCGCAGCGGTATCGACCGCGTCGCCGAGGACTTTGCCAACGTCGTCCAAGGTACAGCCGTTCTGCCAGGTGATACGTCCGCGTACCCGCAGGTCCTGCCCACTGGGCGGCGCAACCGTGACCAACAACCTACCCTGGTTCGGTGCGAAGGTGAAAGTGACGTGCTCTGGGGCAAAGCCAATAACGCGCAGGCCGGAGATGGTCAGCGATTCGATGCACGGCACGCCGGGATCGTCGATGGTAAGTGTCTGCTCGAGCGCAAGCTCTCCCATGGCGAGGACATTCTGATGGGTCAGTGCATAGGGCAAGAAGGTCTGGTCGACCGAGAGTAGGAGAGCCTTGGCCTCGCGCCCCGCATAGGCCCCGGTGAAGTCGTCCTCCTGTTCCTCGGCCAAGACGGCCTCGGCCTCTTTCCAGGGCACGGCCACGGGTTCATCCGGAGTGACCTCGATGGCCTTGCATCCACCGAAGCAGAGGAGAACAAGAGCGAACCTGGCGGAAATTTTCCTCACCGAACTACCCTCCGGTCATGTTTGCATGGGTTGGTCGTGCAAGCGCCGGACCCGGAGACCTTCGCAACGGGCATTTCCAATAAACTGTTACTCTTGAATATTGTGTTTCGAGCTCGGTGCGGGTCGCACTTCCTGCAGAGTTGTCGCCAGCAGCAAACCCGTATCATCGGGCGCGGTGTTGCGATACCCACATGAGCGTGGCGATCGCGTCGACCAGGTAGGTCGCGAGAAAGGTCGTGGCGATCACGCTCAGGCCACCGAGGGCCAGGATGAAGTCGTCCTCGGTGACGATGTCCGAATAGGGACCGACGCGATCGCCGTTATTGCGGCTGGCCACGATCAGGCCCAGACCGAGCAGGAGGCCCCCTCCCTGGATACCGAGCAGGGTGTAACCGAGCCCCGGCCTGCCAACATACAGGGACCCTGCGCCGTTGAGCGGGGCGAGCCCCCACAACAGGGCCGTCATGGGGTCCGGGGTTGCGGTAGCATCGAGCGTGTCCCCGCGGTCCCGGCTCCGAGAGCGTGATCGGGAGGCCTCGGGATAGGACCGCGGCTCGAGCTCGTCTTCGGACAGCGGAGCGAGCAGCGCGAGTTGATCGGAAGAGAGGAGCAGAGCAGTGTTCCCGGTCCCGGGCACGAGTAGGAACCCGAGCAGCAGGAGGGGAACGGCGGAGCGCACCACTGGGCACCTCAATGCAGGACGCGGCCGCCGGAACCTTGATCGTCGACCAGCGATTCCGGGGCAACGCCAAGGGAGCGAATGGCGGTCTCCCAGAGGTCTTCGGGGGTGGTTTCGAGAATCAGGGACCGGGTGGCCTTGCAATGCAACCAACTGGACTGGCGCAACTCGTGTTCGAGCTGCCCCGGTGCCCAGCCGGAGTACCCGAGGAAGAAGCGGAAGTGCTGGTCCTGGTCGAGCCCCTTTCCCCGCAGGTTGGCAATATACTCGACAGAATCGAGGTTGCCGCAGATGTAGAGGTCGTTCTCGAGCGTGATGGGGTTCCTCATCGGAACCAAGGGGATATTATGGAGGAAGAGGCCGCGTTGGGGCTCGACCGGCCCACCGAACCAGACCACGTCCGTGATGGCGAACCCCTGGTGTTGGTTTTGGAAGAGGTCCTTGAGCTTGAGGTGGAGCGGCCGATTGACGATCACCCCGAAGGCGCCTTCGGGAGTGTGCTCCGCGAGCAGCACGACGGTGCGCTGGAAGTTCTCGTCCTCGAGCGAGGGCATGGCGATGATCAGGTGGCCGCGCAGGCTTTGGAAGGCATTTTCGAGCATCAGCGTTTCCTCCAGACACCCTTTCTCGGCCGAACCGAGCACAACGGCAACCATAGCCCTCGGGAAAGGAGGAATGCAAGACCTATCGGGAAGGAAGCCGTGGAGAATAGCCGGGGCATGTTACCAAGACCCGGCCCTCGCCAGATCCCATCGAAGAGATTTCCACCACCGGGCTCTTTCACTACCGATCCCCGCACTAACTTTCCCAGATGCTCCCGAATTTTTGCTTCATTGATCGTCACGACTGCGCTATCCTCCTCCATGGCCCGTCCTCCCTCTTGGTCTACTGTTGGTGCCAACGTACTGTGTACCAGTCGGAGACGGGCTCCTCAATTGTGCGAAACGTACGGTACGTTATCGCGAAACACAGTCATCGCCGATCACCTTGTCATAATTGATTTAACTATATTGTTATTTTAACTTTTTATGACGATTTTACAAGGTTTGAAAGAGGCTCCGATGAGTTATTTGGGTCCACCCCCAACCCAGGCCATTCCGGCATGGAGTTGTGATCTTCTCTTTTTTCACTTTCTTAATGTATTTTTAATGATTGGTAATAATTTAATATACATACATCCCGATAAAATGAATATAAGCAAAATAATTATTATTGAATAACTACTCTGGGTTAAATTATAAATTTCGATAAGACCTACAAATAACCATAGTTGCATTGACGAAAAAATTGCGCACATGATAAAAGTAATTGCATGGGAAGTCACACAGAATGCAATAGGTGACCCCTCATTTTTATTTCTGTTTGCATTCATCTTTTTCATTGTTTTCGTTATTACAAATCGAATTATTCATTATTCTATGGGCCCCATACCTGGAATTAGAATCAAAATAGAATCAAAAGCCGGACTCGGCTTCCACGCAGTACCCACAGTACCCACAGTACCCACACGCAGTCCTCACCACCACCCTCTTCATGCCGGCAAGGGTACCATCGGGTCGATTTAACGACAAGCAAAGCAGCGCTACCCCGGAAAGAAGACGCACCAGGACCTTCCTCGCTGGGGTTCAAAGAGCCGAGAATGGCCTGAGAGCCACTTTCTCTGGTTAACAGCGATTTTGATCTGGGGTTAACAGGAGATAGGAGGTTCCGTTCGACACCCGCGTACCCCCACTTAATTCGAAAATATATCTTTACGGGCGAGTTCAAACAAGGTAAAGTTATGTTCCTGTTTTTTATTGGAAAAAAACCATTTACCACAGATCAATAAGTAAACCGCTTTTCTTAATGCCATTGTTTTGCGCTGCAATTCTTTTTACCGCGCTGCTATTCGGCTGCCAACCTGACGAACGAGAAGCCATTAAAATCGGTGTCATTTTATACATGTCTAGCGAGAACTCTACTGGATCAGGCTGGCAAAATTCTTTGACATGGGCGCAAGAAAATATCGACGCTGCTGGAGGGATTAACGGAAAAAACATCGAATTTGTCTATGCTGATCTCGGCAAAGAAGATGCTAAAGCTGCTGCCCAAAGGTTGCTTGATGATCCTTCAATTGTGGCGGTCATTGGACCTGACAGCTCTTCGATCATGTTCAACATTGCTCCAGATTTTATCAAAAAGAAAAAGGTATTGATAAGTCCAGCGGCCACATCAGCAGATATTTTCAGAGCCTTTGCCGGAAAAAAATTCATCTGGCGCACCGTCGAGTCGGACATTGCCCAGATGCGGAGTTTGCTGCTTACCGCAAGCCAGAAAAATTTTCACACAGCAGCACTCATTGTCTCTGACGACTCTTATGGAGCGACTTTTTTTGACTGGTTCGGTTTTTTTACGACTGAACTGAGCATAAAGCCAACAGGTATTGTGCGATACGACCAGAGCAAAACAAGTTGCGAAGACTCCATGGTCGAGGCTCTTTTAGGCAACCCAGAGGTTCTGTTCGCTGCACCTTCCGATTTCAATACGGCAATCTGCATGATCAAGTACATGAAAAAGCTTAGGGGAAATACAAAACTACTTTTTACCGACGGTGGCGTGATTAATTCTATTCCTGCCACGCTTGGGGCTGACGCTGAAAACATCGAGGGCATTGGACTCACATTTGATCCTCTCAGCGGTTTTGGTTATGCCTATATCAAAAAATTCGGCATAGATCCTTTTTCCGATTATGCGTATGCCGCAAATCTCTACGACGCCGTTCTATTGATAGCTTATGGGTTACAACGTTCTGATGGAAAAGGAGGCGAAGACCTTGCGGACGCGATGATTAAGGTTGTTTCCGGAAGAGGGGAAAAAACAATCTGGGATGCCGACGGTGTCCGTGAAACCCTCACGCTTTTACAAAAGGGTGAAGAGCCCGACATTACCGGCGCCACTGGACCCCTTGATTTTGATTCCCAAAAGCAGACGGACGTCACGTCGTCGACCTATTGCCTTTGGAAAATTATTGGTCATCAATATATTTGTCAGGAGTTTATTTATTCGGGCTACAATAAGGCTGGCACTATTTCATCGGATCTCTCCATCTTTAATACCATCGCGTCTCAGGGAAAAAAACAGGATCTATCCAGTACTGGAACCGTTTTCAATCCTCCAGCAAAAACGGGCTTGTGGGCCATTATCCTCTCCACCTCGACGGATTGGGACAACTATCGTCATCAAGCCGATGCCTTGGCTGTGTATTCACGTTTGAAAAAAAATGGTCTTACCGACGATAAAATTATTTTAATGATTAACGATGATCTTGCTAATAATCAATTAAACCCTAAACCCGGAGAAATTTATAATAGTGTGGGCGGCCCCAATCTGTACCAAAATGTCGAGGTCGACTACAATCCCATCAACCTAGCGCCGCAAGATCTGTACGATATTCTTTCGGGAAAAAGCAGCGACTATTTGTCTAAGGTACTGAAATCCAAAGAAAGCGATAATATCTTATTTTTCATTGTGGGCCATGGCGAGGCCAATGGTGCCGATTTCAATCAATCCATTCTTGATCCGCAAGATTTTACGGAAACTCTAAATACGATGTACGACAATAAAATGTATCGACGGATGTTCATTGAAGTTGAAACTTGTTTTGGCGGAATCATGGGTGAGAACCTGAATGCGCCGGGTGTTATTTTATTTGCGGGTGCAAATCCCTGGGAGAACTCTCTAGCGGATAATTATAGCCATGAACTGGATGCCTGGCTCACCGATAAATTTGCTTATTCCATGGTTACTATGATGGAATCCAAACCCGATATGTCGCTGAATGAGCTTTACGAGAAGCTTTATCTCCAAGTAAATGGCTCCCATGTGAGCGTATTTAATAATCAGGCCTTTGGTGATTTAAAAGCAATTAACCTGCGCGAATTTATTACCCCTTAAAGGAGAAATTATGTTCTCGAGTAAAATGCATTTTTCTGGAGTTGCTTCTTTACTGCTAGTGTTTCAAATGAGTTTCGGTTGCGGAGATAGCGAAAATAACAACGACCCACTACAACTCGATGCCGCGGTAAATAATGATGTAGAACCGACACCACCAGAAAATTCCAATGAAGGAAAAGCGATGGCGGCTGTTACTATTGATAACTCCTTCACCTATAAAGATGAGGCCACGTGGGATGAGCAGAATAGCCTCATTGAGGAGCTTAAAACAAAATCTAATATACAGAAAAAATCGCTTGAAGATATTTTGGCAGATTCAAACCATGATGGAAAAAAGATTTCATCATTAAATCCACCGAGCAACAACCCACTGTCCATATTCCACATCGGCTTTAACTTTGACTCTGATGATACAGCTTCCTGCTGGAGACCTCAAGGACTCACTGGGACTGCCGATGCTTATCCAAAACCAGGAACGACCAGCACGGGACGAAAGCTGTTGGTGGTCAGCTGGCACGGTGGGGAGTGTGGATGGGAAGCGGAGGATGACAGAGGAGTGAGAATTACGTTTATTGATGTAACGGATATGGACCACATCAAATACAGACACACCCTCCTTGTTGAGCCCTATACAGATACCAATGGAAATCCTAATTTCAAGAGTGTACCAATCAATGCTGGAGGAATTTCCTGGGTGGGTAATTACCTGTATGTCGTCGATACTAATTCGGGATTTCGGGTATTTGACATTAAGGCAATGATGGAAGCAGATACCACCTCGTCCGGCCATGACAGTAACATTGGCATTGTTGGCGAAAAAGCGTTTGCTTATGACTTCAAGTATATTATTCCCCAGGTTAACAAATACGTATACGGTATCTCCAATGACGCTGGCGCTAAAGATTCGCCAATAAGATTTTCATGGATGTCCTTAGACAGCAGCACTACCCCGCCAAGTTTTATCACTGGCGAGTGGAAAGAGGGTTCACCGAAGGGGCGCGTGTTTCGCTGGAAACTGGATGTAGCCACAAATAAGCTCCAAGTGGATGCCAACACAAAAACATTCTTACCTTATGAAGGGTATGTTATAAATCAAAATGATATCCAAGGAGGGTTTTCCCGTATTATAAATGGTGTCCACAAATATTGGTTTACAGGAAAGAAACTCGTAGCGGGAAAACGTTATTATTATTTATTCCGAAAAACCACATCTAAATTGGAAAATGATTACCACTGGGCATTGGAAACAGCACAGAACCTTCATTATTCCCCGACATCCGATAACTTTTGGAGTCTTACAGGAACGAAGGACAAGAATGTTTTTAGCGTAAAGCTATCTGACGTAAACGATTTTTGCAAAAATCCAGAAAATTGCCTGATTGCCTGTACCAACAACGCTTCCAATAAGATTGAAGTGTATGATGCAAATGCATCCGATTGGAATAATGCAAATGCGCTGAAATGGGAATGGGCTCCCGAGGAAAAACTAGGGTTTGATAACGAGAACAAAAAAGAAATAGACAATTGGACTAATGGCGCCCCCCAAGGTGACCCCATGGATGTGAAATTGCGCAATAGTACTGTCTGGACAGGTTCGACCCAGGTAATCGTAGCAGTCGGTGGCCAAATGGCTATTATTGCCAGGTACAAGGGAGGAACAAAGGGCCAAAAGCTATGGGCTCGGAATGTGGGCGCGGGTGCCTATCCTCATGCAATTGAACTTCTTGAAAATGGAAATGTCGCCATAGTAGCCACGCATGGCAACTGGCTAAGAATTTACAATACCAAATCCGATACCAGCGCTCCCTTAGAAATAACTCTTACGGCTCCACATGGTGTTGTATGGGACCCTGTTAGGGAAAGGCTTTGGGTATTAGCGCAAGACGACTTGCTGGCCTATAAAGTTGAAGGAACCAGAGAAAAACCTACTCTTTCTGAGAAGCTGAGGAAATCCTTTTCGCCCTATAGTGGCACCGACAATGGCCATGATCTTTCTGCTTTTTTCAATAATCCTGACAAACTTCTATTAACTGCAACCCAGGGAGTTTACCTGTATGACAAGAATAAAAATACCTTTAGTGTTATTTCAAAACTCGACAAAGTAAAGTCTATCAGCAATCTACCCAATGGGTATTTAGTGATGCCCAAACCGAAGGATGATGATTGTAAATTAAATGATTGGTGTTCGCCCACTGTTAATTTTTTTGATGGCAAAAGTGGAGAGTTGAAGGCGACACGGACAAAGACAGGGATGGCTTGTTACAAGGCAGATGTTTTCGTAGCAGACTATTTACCAGAAGAGTAGTAGTGCAAAACTGAGCAACTGGACTACCCACGTGCTTCGAAGTCCGACCCGGGATTGGGAATGGTTCGGATGGCGCTGGGAATGTGTCCTTTGTACAATCGACGTGCCGGGGGTACACTGCAGGGGACGAAGGGATTGCGGAGGTCGGTATGGTACGGTGGTGGCTTGTTCTCGTCTTGGGGATCGCCCTGGCGGGGTGCGGGGGCAGCGGGGGAAAGGTGGAGGCCGACACCTCCGACGACCCGAGCGCTGAGGTTCCCGACGAACCCGACCAAGACCGGGCGACGGCCTTGCCTGCGGGTTCCGATGGGGCTTCGTCAGGGACGACTATCGAAACCCCCGTGGAGGACTTGAACACCTCCGGGCAGACCGAAAGCCCCATCCAGCCCACAGACCCCGTACCAACCCCGGTTCCGAGTGTACCGCCAGTGCCTCCCGCGGCGCTCACGGCCTACCTCGGCGACCTGAGTGAGGTCTTCACCGCGGATCGAGCCGCCGCGACGGCTCGCCGGCAAGCCAGCGACGAACTCACTGCCGAACAACAACAGGCCGCTCTTGCCCTGCACGACGACCTCCTGACGGCCCTGGTACAAGTCTCTCCCACCGAGCAACGCCTCGCCGACTTGCACCAGTGGTACATCGCCGGTTGCAAGTACCACAAAGATTGGCTCGTCGCGAACCAGGCCGGCGAGCCTTCGGACCTGACCGAAGCCAGGCGGAAGGCCGTGCTGGCCCTGCACCGATGGGGTGAGGACCTCCTGGCCATATGCGACCAATCCGGAGGATGTCCGAAGGGCTACGAGGCCACGCTCTCCCGTCACGATCGCGACTATTTCCTGTTGCACCTGACCGTGCTCACCCCCCTGCTCCAACATTTCGCGGAGTCGCAACAAGCGTTCAAAGAAATAGAGGAGAGCGAAGAGCGGCGCACCTTCCTACTCGAACAACTCGTGCCTCAGCTCGACTCGATCGATCGGCGCCTCACCGAGCTCGCTCCCTTGACCACCGAGATGAAGGCGCTGCATGCCCTGCTGTCCGAATGGTCTGACTTGAACCAGGACAGCCTCGACCTGTTCCGCGATGCGGTGAGAACGGGGTCCGACCAGGATTTCGCCGCTGCGGTGACCAAGGCCGAGCAGGCCGCAGAAAAAATGAGGGCATGGGGAGCGGCCCTCGAGGCCTTCAAGGACCAGGACGAAGTCTGAAGTCCGACGCGGGGCCAGACATCAGAATGATTGCATACTCTTCATTTTGAACGACCTATTCGACTTGCCTCCAGTAATGGCATCCTTAATCGATAATAATGAACGAAAACCTCTATCACTTTGATTGAATACCCCGGCCCTTCTAGCTTGAAAACAATATAACTTATTGATGATGTACTGTTTTTACCTGTGGCCTAAAAGCTGCACAATTTGAGCTAAATGCTGCATGAAGAAACTCACAGCAAGAACTCAATGCGCGGAGAACCCTGATGACGATCATCGTCGATGACGGGAGCAAGTACTCATGAAAACCATCAAATTCAGTGGGCTATTCCTGGCGTTCATCATGCTGTCCGCATGCGAACAGTCACTCATTGAGCTTGGCGTTTCGGACGGAGGAAACTCCAACACGGCTGCGAGCTCTAACCCCACCTGTGACCCGATCTGGTCCGCGTGCGGACAGCCATATGGGGAGTCCGGCTATGGGAACAGCGATAGCTCCGACACGGACACGAATTCCGACACCAACGGTGACACGGACGGGGATACGGATACCAACACCGACGCACCGGGGACGGTCGGACCCACCGGCCTAACCGGTCCTGCCGGTGCGGACGGTGAGTCCGTCGCCAGCACCATCGAAGCTCCAGGGGATAACTGCGCCAATGGCGGCGTCGCTTATACCTCCGCGACCGGAGTCGATTACGTCTGCAACGGCGAGCCCGGCTTGACGGGCGTTGACGGCTTGACGGGAACTGCTGGTCCGCAGGGCGAGACCGGCGCCATTGGCGCCATGGGCTTTCAGGGTCTGATGGGCGAGACCGGCACCACCGGAGCCCTCGGCCCACAGGGTCTGATGGGCGAGACCGGAGCTACCGGCGCCATCGGCCCGCAAGGTCTGCTCGGCGAAACCGGTGCTACCGGCGCCATCGGCCCTCAGGGTCTGACAGGCGAAACCGGTGCCACAGGCGCCATCGGCCTTCAGGGTCTGATGGGCAAAATCGGTGCTACCGGCGCCATCGGCCCTCAGGGTCTGGCAGGCGAGACCGGAGCTACCGGTGCCATCGGTCTTCAGGGCCTGATGGGCGAAACCGGAGCTACCGGTGCCATCGGTCTTCAGGGCCTGATGGGCGAAACCGGAGCTACCGGTGCCATCGGCCCTCAGGGTCTGATTGGCGAAACCGGTGCTACCGGTGCCATCGGTCTTCAGGGTCTGATGGGCGAGACCGGTGCTACCGGCGCCATCGGCCCGCAGGGTCTGACAGGCGAGACCGGAGCCACCGGAGCCCTCGGCCCACAGGGTCTGATAGGCGAGACCGGTGCCACCGGCGCCCTCGGTCTTCAGGGTCTGCCTGGTGATGACGGGCTCTCGGTGATCGGCAGCACCCTCGGCATCGGCGACCTCGACTGTCCGTTCG
>Ga0156395_1116_pt1 | contig 11041 bp, 9 predicted proteins | sample RifOxyA3_FD_108039 | JGI IMG/M metagenome (GOLD analysis project Ga0156395, IMG submission 108039) | Deltaproteobacteria bacterium RIFOXYA12_FULL_61_11 | reverse complement strand
CGGCCTCGCCTCACATCGTGATCCGAGCGTTCTTGCCCGCTGCCTGGGGCAACTCGAAGCCCGGACCTACCTCCTCAGTCTCAGGGCAAAACACCTCGGTCGTCGAGAACTCGCAGACCTCGAACAACGGCTCGGCCCCCCACCCCACGGTATTGAAGCCTGGTGGTCCAACCTGCGGGACTCCGACGCGCGCATCTTGTTACTCGCGGCTCCACCCTTCGGACCGGTTCCCGCTCAACCCGCGGTGCCGCCGACCCTTCTCTCCCTCATGGCAGAGGTCCTCCCCTCAACTACGACCATTCTCGCCTCCCTGCTCTCCACCTCCCAAGCGTATGCCTGGACCTCCTTGGTGCTCGCCTGGACCGGGAGTGCCGACATCCTTGGCCACCTCCTCCACTCCTTCGCCCCCGACCACGAACGCACGTTGGGTTCGGAAACTTCAGCCCTCGGGGGCCGTCTTCTCTCTCCCCGATGGGACCTCTGTGCGTCGAGTCTGGTGCTCTTGGCCTTCGAACACCTGTTCTGCCGTCGTATCGGCGACACGTTGATCACCCCACTCGGTCGGGGAGCTCTACCGCGTCTCGACTACCACCGGACCCTGCCCGGGGGACACCGGCTCGAGGCCATTGTCGAGGAAGGTGGACTTCGTTCCCTGACCCTTTCGGCAGGCGACGCTCCCAAACGTCAACGGTTGCGGCAGGTATTCTTGCCCGAGACCATGGTACAGCGGCACCGGAAGCACGCGGCCGAGGTACCGGCAGTCCCTCCCGGGTTCCTTGCCTTCACGACCGATGGTCGCGGCAACCTGAAGCTCTGAATGTACGTCTCAGCGGAGAGGTTCGAGATACTGTTGGGTGCGGAAGCGGAAGACCTGCCGACCGGTATCCCGCCAACATTTCTCGAGGAGCCCGGCTTTTCCGCACAAGGCATCGAGGAAACGGGGAGCATCGAGTTGCCGCTGGACGGCTTCGAAGGGGAGTAGGACCTGGATTCCGTCCCGAGAGGAGAGATAGATGCCTTCGACGCGGGGATCGAGCTCGACCTCGGTCACCAACCGGAAGACCTCTCCGACCAATACGACCCCGACCCGGGTTTTTGCATAACGCTTCTCGTCCGCTGCCAGTTCTTTGATCCCGGGCAATCTTACCAATTCGTTGATCGCATCCAATACCGTCTGGTACACAGGCGTTATCTCGGCCACCGTGCCGCGAGAATCCACCACCCGCTCGCCCTCGAAGACGATGACGAACACCCCACCGAAACTCTTGGCGCGCGTGCCGAGTCGATACCGCGAAAGCCGCAATTCACCGCTCCCTCGCAACCCGGTGCGCAAGGCATCCTTTGCCAACCGTAGTAATTCCTCTCCGGCTTCGGCGTTCTCGGTCTCGACCACGGCTTTGCTCCAGGGGGCCGTCAGGGCCGCAGCACCGTACCCGACCACCGTCGAATAATCTCCGGTCGTGGTCGAGGAAGTGTCGTAGGCGAGCACTGCTCCGGAGAGTCCTTCAGCAGCGACGAGCTCGAGCGCGACGGCGAGCGGGAAGACCCCACAGACGGTCAGGCGACTTGCCGAGACGTGTTGGATCAAGCCGGGCAGATCCCGCGCGACGACAAGGCGCAACACTTCTTTATCGAGTTCCGAGATCTTGGTGACGAGTTGACGTGCCGTTTCTCCGGGAAACGGTTGATACCCGAAGCGTTCGCCATAATGGGTCAGATCCGAGGAAACCACCAGGAGCGTCGAATTGCCCAACACTTTTCGCAACCCGTTCCCGACCTTTACGAGATCCGACAACCGGAGACCTTCGCACAAGAGGGGCACCAGCTTGGCCGAGGGCGCGAGCAACCGCAACCAGGGCACCTGGAGATCAACGCCATGATCGGTGGTGAAGGGAATCCTGTCCCGCACGAAGAGGGGATCCCCGGCAAGGGTCGAGATGGCTTTTCGATCTAGGGGTTGGACTCCCAGAGGAGTCTCGTATCCGTCGGCATCGAGCATTGCGATGCGCCGGCCTCGCCCCTCGTGGTTCGGAGCCAGGATGACAATGCGATCGTAGGAGCGTCCCTCGAGGAGGCGGAAACCGGCCGCGGCAACTCCCCCGGCGAACGGATAGGCCGAGTGCGGCACGAGCACTACGTTCGGTGCCGACAAAAGTTCAGCTCGCGGTGCGGCTTTGAGCAGCGCGGTCAACGTTGTCCGGAGTTGTTCCCCATCCTTGGAATACCAGGTTCCGGCAAAGGGGGAACGGAAGAGATCCTCAGCTGCAAGCTGGGCCCCACCGCAGACCAGAACGATAACTATGATCCAGCGCATTCGAGGACCTCGATAGCTAGATGAGGGTCAGGAGGAGGGAGAGAACCACGGGTCTCAGGATTTCTTCGGGAACAAGTCCCCCAGGGTCACCGTGCCTCCGCCCTGATTGAGTTTCTGCAAATACTGTTGGTACTCGTTCTGGGCTTCGCGCTCGTGCATACTCTTGACCGAGAGACGATTCCGTCCTCGCTCGTCGCGAGAAACCAGCTCGACGTTGAGAGTCGTCCCCTTGGGACATTCTTTGTGCAGGTCTTTGCCCCGTTCGATATTGAGCTCCTCGTAGGGTACGAACCCATAGGCATCGCGACCTACCTCGGGCAGCTTCACGAACACGCCGTTCTGTTTGACGTTGTCCACGATGGCGAGATAGCGCTCACCAATCTTGATGGCCTTCGGAGCGAACGAGCCGTGTTCCGCCCCGAGGTTCTTGTCCTGGAGCATCTCTCGGATCGAGAGACTGATGCGCTTCCGGTCGTGGTCTATCTTGATGATCTTGGCCTCGACCTCTTGCCCGACGGTGACCACGTCCTCGACGCGGTTGACCCTCTTGTCGCTGAGTTCGCTGATGTGGATCAGTCCGTCGAGCCCGGGCAGGAGTTCGACGAAGGCGCCGTACTTCTCGTCCTTGACCACTTTGCCGGTGACGACTTGCCCTTCTTCGAAGGGGAGGCGCCCTGCCCAGAGATCCTGTTCGAGCACCTTGCGCGAGAGCGAGATCCTCGTCCCCTTCTCGTCGGTCTTGATGTTGATGATCTTGACCTCGAACTCATCCCCCGGCCGCAGCACTTCGCTCGGTTTCTCGACCCGGGAGTGGCTGATCTCGGACACGTGCAGTAAGCCTTCGACCCCACCACCGAGATCGATGAAGGCGCCGAAATCCTCGAGCTTCGTCACCTTACCGAGCAGGGGATGCCCTTCCTGGAACAATATTTCCAGATCGCGCAACCGGCCTTGCTTCCCTTCACGCATGGCATCGCGTCGCGACAGGAGTACGCGTTGCTTCTTCTCGTTGACCTCGGCTACGCGGAACGAGAGGTTCTGGGCGAGGAATTTGTCCTTGTCATCGTAGTAGTGGTCATCCATAAGGCTGAAGGGGCAGAAAGCCTTGAGGTTGCCGACCCGTACTTCGTACCCACCCTTGTTCCTCGTCTCGACATACCCCTCGACCAGCTTTCCCTGTTCCTGAGCTTCTTTGAGGTGGGTGATATCACTGCTGCGCTGCGCTCTGACCTTGCTCGTGCCCTCGCGAGGTTCTGGAGCAGCCTCAACAGCTCTCTCCTCGGTCACACCTGCCTGCTCCGAAATCGGCTCCGGAGCGGGAACAGCGATATCCCCAGCATTGACTTCCCTGTCCTGCACCATGGACCCGTCCGGTGCGACCTTCAATTCGTTCGCTTCCATGCCTTAACGCTCCCCGTTTCGGACCAACCGTTCTCACCACACCCTCCCTAGGTTGTCAAGACAATTCAAAGCGTCTAACGCCCCGACATGACACCTCATGTCACCCCGATGCCGCTGCATCCTGCCCGACGGTCCTGCTTCCTGCGGCCCGCCTGGAGGCGCACATCCCTGTGCACACCGCGTCACTTGGAGGTCAGCATCCCTGCTGTCACTCCTGCCCCGGTGGGAGGACGCTCTCTTCATTTCTTGAACAAGGCATCTAATTTGCTCTTTACCTCGTCCTTGGCCACCTCGGCCCCGGACAGCCGGTCCTTGCCCTTGGCGAACTCGAACGAAGCGCAGAAGTTGCCTCGATCCCTCTCGCGAACATACGCCGTGCCGATTTCCCGACACTCGTTGGGATAGGACAGGTCGTGGAAGCGACAGTTGAAACACACCCGAAGATCGACCCCGCAGAAATCACAGGTGTCGAAACGGGTAATGCGCACCTCCATCAACACTTCTTTCTTGCATTTGTAACAGTAGAAGCCCTCGTCGACGATCATGGTTTCCCTCCTGATGCTTGCTGGAGAATAAGTTCTCGTATCGCCGGGTCCCGATAGAGATCCTCGATCAGGGCCTGTTCGTCGAGCGGGAGCTCGGCGCTTCCGCTCAAGACCTCCGGACTGAGCAACCTGGTCATGGTTTCGGGACTGAGCACCTTACGTAACTCGGTAACCTCGGGCTTCACGCCCTGCGAGGACCGTTGTTCAATCAGTCGCTGCAACTTCCGCAGCACTCCACGGTGATTGAACTCGACCAATAGCCCCGAATCCCGGACAACCCGCAGACCCAGCGATTCCTTGTAGAAGACCTCCCTCGCCCTGACCCAGGGCACCCCTTCCCGCACGGCCATGGCCAGCAGGAAGCCGAGTACTCCGGCCACTACCAGACCCTTGAGGCCGCCGATGAAGGCTCCGAACTGGCGATTACCTCGCCGGACGAGTTCATTGTCCCGCAAGAGGGTGCGATCCAAGGCATAGATAATGAATCGGCAACTGATATAGAGAAAGGTCCCGGCGATGAAACCCGCTATCGTTCTCATCATGGGGGAGACCGGCTCGAGCTCGAGGAGACCAAGGGCGAGTGCGGCCAAGCGACCTCCGAAGAGCACTGCCAGGATCAATCCGGCCATGGAGAAGATCTGGCGGAAGGCCCCTTGGAAATAACCGAGCAGCGCCAGGAGAAGCACCACGCCTGCCAGGGAGAGGTCGAACCACACCGTAGCCCCCTACTGGATACCGCACAGGGTGCGGTGCTGCAACGCCTTGTCGGCCGCGCCGGTGGACTCGTAGAGCTGGGCGAGATTACAGTGGGCGTCGCGGAACTCAGGATCGATGGTCAGGGCTGCTTCGAAGCACTGGATCGCTCGACCAAGATCCTTTGCCTTGAAGTAGGCTACCGCTTGCTAGTAATAGGCCCTAGCGCTCCTCCCCAGGACCGCGGCCCTCCCGAGGTGTTCGATGGCCTCGGGCAACCGATCGAGGAAGAGCAGAGCGGTACCCAGATTGAAATTGATCTCCTCCTGACCCTCGAAGCCGAATTTCTGGGCATATTGGTACTGCTTCAAGGCTTGTTCGTATTGTTTCTCGAGATGCATGGAGAGATTGCCCAGGAGGAAGTAGGCATTGGCATTGTGCTTATCCAGGCCGAGGGCCTCATCGACCAACAGTTTAACCCTTGCGACTTCATTGTTCTGATAGGCGATTTGAGCTTCATCGACAATCCGCTCGGCGCGTTCGATGAGTTTCCCGTCGAGCCTTCCTTTGAGAATGTCCAGGGCACGTTGCAAGCGGAAGAGCAGGATCGAATCGCTCCGTTCGGTCTTGAGCAATTGCTTCTCCAAGACCATGACCGAACGCTCGTCCCGGATCTGTTCGATGATGCGCAGGACTAGGAGTTTATTCCCCAGGTTGTCGAGTTCGAGCGCGGTGTGGAGAACCTCCAGGGAGGAGGCAATACCGAGCTCGTAGAGGGATTGCGCTCCGCGCATCCTGACCTTGAAGCTCGCATCGTGCAGGGCAACCTTGGCCAGGGGTTTCACCGCGAGCATGGTCTTGAGCCCACCCATGATCTTGGCTGCATGGTACCGGATGAGTTCTGCCGGGTCTTTCAAGGCCCGGTTGAGCTGTTCGAAGCCGGTCTGGTCGCCGGTCTCGACCAGCCGATACAACTCCGTCACCCTGGTGGCGACCTCGTTGTTGACCCCGACCGTGATCAAGGTCCGAGCGTCTTCCTGAGCAACGACCTTCGAGGGTACCAACAGGAAATATCCAAGAAGAGTGAGGCCGAGCGCGTACGAGAATGACGTTGACACCCTCTCGACCCGCGTCATATATCCCTCATTGTTCCCGACACCGCCGCTCGGAAGCCCCTCCGGCCGAGCCAGCGCCGAGTGTAGAGCATGGCGCCGTCCTTGGCAAGGGTGAAAGCAGGTGCCGGGTGTCTGTGCATCATCCAAAGGAGGGACCATTAACATCAGCACCTTGCTGGCAGCGGAGCGCGAAGCCTTCAACGTCTATCTCGCTGACCGGCTCCACCGTTTCGACGAGCTCTCGGAACCCTTCCGTCAAGCCTGCTGTTATTCCCTGGCCCTGGACGGCAAACGCATCCGGCCCATCCTCGCCCTGTGGGCCGGGGACCTTGCCGGTGCTCCCCGCGAAAGGGTGCTCCCCATCGCCCTGGCCCTCGAATGCATCCACACCGCCTCGCTCATCCATGATGACCTGCCGGCCATGGACGATGACGTCGAACGCCGCGGCAAACCGACTAATCACGTCGTCTTCGGAGAGGCCAACGCCATCTTGGCGGGAGACGCCCTGATCGTCGAGCCCTTCGCCTTGCTCGCCGACCCCCTGCCCGGGCTCGACCCGCGGCAACAACTCCGCATCCTGAAAGAGTTGGCCGAGACGATCGGTCCCCGAGGCCTACTCGACGGGCAGGCCATGGACCTCAATGTCCGCCCCGAGGATTACCATCAAACCTACCTCGAGACCATGCATCACAAGAAGACGGGCCTCCTCATCCGTTGCAGTTTGCTCCTCGGCGCGCTGGCCGGGGACCTGGAGGAAGACGGATTGGTAGGTCTGGCCCGGTACGGCGAAGGCATCGGCCTGGCCTTTCAAATCCGGGACGACCTGCTCGACTGGCCCGAGGAAGGCGACAAACTCACCTTCCCGGCACTGTATGGCCCGGATCGGGCCAAGGCTCTCGCCGAACATTGTCTCGAGGATGCCCTCGCCGCCCTCGACCGTTTTGGAGAGCGCGCGTCTCGGTTGAAGGCTCTGGCGCACTATCTGAATGCACGAACCCATTAAGAGGTTTGCCGCTGCAAGACCCGCAACGTGATCAACCATCCGAGCGAAACAAGGATTCCCAACACCTGCAACACCGCCGCACCGAAGAGCGCCGTAGACACCAACAGCAACTGAGCCAAAGCGGCCAACGAATCCCCCAGACGGAAGAAGACCACATCGATGAACGCCTTGGCCCGGTACTTTTCCTCGATGCCCAAGGGGATGAACAAGAGTTCCCGGCTCGACTGGTTGAGAGAGTACAGTACACTCAGGGCTGCACCATAGCCCAGGACCAAGACGGAGAAGGACGCTGCGAACAACCCATCGGCGAAGACCCCGAAGCAGATCAACGGCAGGACGGCGAGCCCCGGTAAAGGACCGAACCGCCGGTTGACCGGACCCACCACCAGGACTTGCAAGCCGAGAGCGCTCGCGTTCATCCAGGCATAGAACGAACCGAAGAACGAGGTCAGCTCGTCCCCATTGAACCCGGCGAGTTCGACGCCTCGATTGAACTGGAGATTGAGCAGGGTCGTACAGAGCATGGTCAGGGTCACCACCACTGCGATCAAACGAAGGTACGGGGACCGGTACAGCGAGGCGAAGCCGAAACCCGACCCAAGCTGTTCCCCTTCCTGGTCATCGGCCAGGCCCTTTCCTCGTCGGGACGGGACGGCCATGCCAAGGATCTGGACCACGACCAACCCGAGGAACAGCACTCCGCTGCTCACGATCAAGAGGTTAGCGCTGCCGAGGATTTCGGCGAGGAGCCCGGCCAGCCAGCCGCCGACGACCCCACCAAGCACACCGCCGGTACCGATGAACCCGAAGAACCGTTTCCCCTCGTCGAGGGAAAAAAAATCATCCGCGAAGGACCAGAACATGAGGACCACCACCAAGTTGTAGACGCTGGCCCAACTGTGGAAAAGGCTGGCAGCCAAGGCAGGGAACGTTCCGAACAGAAACCGGAAACCGAAGAAGACCAGGATCAAGGCACATCCAATGGTTTGGATGAAGGGTACGGCCCTGATGCGGCGACGCACTTGGTTGTACAGGCATACGACAAGCAACCCAAGGCCCGTGTTGAGGAGGTAGAACCACGGCAACATCCCGCTACCGAGGTGCTCGAGGAACAGGCCGTCGCGTACCGGTTTGATAAGATAATAGGAAGTAATGACAAGGAAAAAATAGAGCCAGAACAGGAAAACAGGCTTTCCCTTCCCGGGCGGCACCGACAAGAGCCGTCGGAGGTGTTCCCGGATGTTCTCTGCCATACCGTCAAGAGCCTTCCGGTAAGAACCCAGCCGGTTCGGCGACCGCGGTCTCGATCGTCGACCATAACTCTTCGATGCCCTGCCGGGTCTTGACCGAACAGGGCAAAGGCGCAGGCCAACCGGCGAAACGGGTGACCAGGGCTTTGGAGAGCTCGTTGCGAGAGAGTTTGTCCACCTTCGTCAACACCAGTCTCACGGGAACCCCACGCTCCGCCAACCAGGCGCTGAAGGCCAATTCCTCCGGTCCGGGATCTCTCCGACAATCCAGCAACCAGACCAGCAAGGCCAAGTTCCTTCGCCGATGGAGATAACTCTCGACCAAACCCTGCCACGCGGCAATCTCGCTCTTGCTGCGGCGGGCATACCCATATCCCGGAAGATCCACCAACCGGAAGCGATCCTCGACGAGGAAGAAATTGACCAGGGTCGTGAAACCGGGCCGCGCACCGGTCCTGGCCAAATTCTTGCGATTGACCAGACTGTTGAGTAGGGAGGACTTCCCCACATTGGAACGTCCGGCAAAGGCGACCTCCGGCACATCGGCCGGCAAAAACTGATCCGGCCGCGCAGCGCTGGTGAGGAATGTTATCTCGACATAACGCACCGTGTCCTCCTCGTCCCAAGGTTACCGATCATGTACTCAACTCGGAGTTCCAACTCGATCGAGACCGACGCAGGAACAGCATCGCGAGCAATCCAAGGCCCAACATCCCACCACCGAAAGCGAGGAAGGGTCGGCCCGGTTCGAGGGCCAGGGTCAATCCAAGCGAGAAGGCTACCTCACCAGGGCTGACCTCGTGCTCGTGGTAATCATTGACGATGAAGCTCCACCCCAGGATTCCTACCGGGTCATTGAGGCCAACCTCGACTTCCGCGAGCCGGAACCCTCGGGCAAAGAGCTGCAACCGGGCCTGGAAGGTCGTGGCGATATCGCTCCCTTGGCGGTACTTGAGCTCGACCTTCTCCAGGCGCACTTGGAATGGGAGGGACAACGGCCGATCCCCGGACTGGAAGACATGCCCGGCACCTTCGCCCTCGCGCAGAAGCAAGGTGCCATGGTACCCGAGCAAGGAATCGAGCAGGGCTCCCACGAGTACCGTCAGAACACCGAGGTGGAGACAACTCCCCCAGATATCCCTCTTACGCAGTCGCCGAACTCCACGAACCCATTGATAGAAAGAACGAGTTTGGTAATACGCCAAGACGAAACCGAAAAGCAGCAACCCACAGCCAAGGGCACCATGCGTCGTCGCTCTGGCAGGATTGGTCCCGAAGAGAGCCAGGGTATCGCGCACCGAGGGCAATAGACCGGGGCCGGGGAGATGGCCCACGGCAGAGCCGATGAGCACGGTTGCGAGCAGCCCCACCAGGAGGATGCCGAGGACGCGTCGGAGCAGGAGATCACCCGGAGTTGAGGTCATGAAAATGCTTGTGCCTTCTCATCTGAGCCGCTGCGGGAGAGCGTACTCTGCAGCGAGTATTGCAGATCACTGCGAGCACGTCGAGGTAAAGCGGGAAGTCAGGGGAGGAGAGCTCCGGAGGGAGCAGGAGTTCGGCTCAGGGATGCGGTCCCCTCGCGGCCCTGGCAACGGTGAGTTGTTGATAGTTGGCGGCCCATTTGTCGCGATCGAAGCCGTTCTCCCAATTGCCGTAGCGCCCTCCGCCTCCGTTCATATACCGGTCCCAAGCTTGTTGTTGCTGCGGAGCCCAGGTCTTGTAATCGCCCTGTTGGTACCGGGCTCTTGCCAACTGGTCGTAGTTCGCCGACCAACGATCTTTGGACCACCCGCTGTTGTTGCGGGCTTGGTAATTGGACCAGGCCTGGGCCTTGGCCGAAGTCCAACCGGTAGGGGCAGCCACGACCGGGGTCGAGGTCGGCGGCGGAGGGGAAGGTACCACGGGTTTTTGTGCAACTACCGGCGTCGTCTGCCCTGCGAACGGATCGGTCATGGGGTCGGGCTGAGTTCCATGGTTGCCCGCACGAAGCTCCACCATCGGTGCGATGGGCGGATCTTTCTTGATGGGAGTAGTGGTCGGAACCATCGGTTCCTCTCCCGGATCATCGACTTTTGTCGCAATGATCGGGGCAGCGAGAGGAGTTCCCGCGTTGACCGCGGCCCCCGCGGTGAGCAACTGCAAGGCAGCATTGTGGACACTTGCCTGTTGCTCCAAACAAGCCACGCGCTGTTCGAGCGTCAGCGGTGGCACGGGGGTCTGCGTGAGCGCGGGCCCCGGGGTCTGCGCGAGTTCGGCTCCGGGGGTAGTCGCGGGTGCATCCCCGGGGGTCTGCGTCTGCGCGGAATCCACCACGGGCTTCGCGCCCGGCCCACCATTCCCGACGCTGCTCGGATCGGCAGTGCCGTCGTGCGGAGTACCGGTCAACCCAGGTCCTCCAGCAGGCGCACCAACCTGCAGCTTGGCAAGTTCGAGCTCGGTTTTACTGTGGCGATCGTCCTTCTTGTCGCTGAAACTGCGGTCCTCGGCATTCTCGTGCGCCTGGAACTCCCGCTGCGCCTCTCTCTCCGCCACCGTCAGTTTGCGTTCTTCGCGAGCGGTGAAGTAGTCCAAGACCTGGGACAATTTACCCGGGGTGCTCGGAGGGGAGAGCATGGAATTGAGCCCTGCGCTGCGGTTGTCGCGCAGTTTCTTGAGCAAGAAAATCCCACCGAGAGCGGCCGCGCCGATGCCGGCCACGGCCAGCACGCTGCCGTACTTCT
>Ga0156395_1041_pt2 | contig 11049 bp, 7 predicted proteins | sample RifOxyA3_FD_108039 | JGI IMG/M metagenome (GOLD analysis project Ga0156395, IMG submission 108039) | Deltaproteobacteria bacterium RIFOXYA12_FULL_61_11 | reverse complement strand
GAGCTCGGACAGGAGACCAGAGAGGCCGGCGTAATCGCAGGTCCGACAGCGCGGCCCCGGTTGATCGCGTCGCAGGGCCCTGCGCGTGGCGAGGTAGTGCCCGGAACGTTCGAAGATGTCGGGGAGCTCTTGGACAAAGAGGTTGCCCAGGGGCGGGGCGGTCGTGTCCAGCACACAGGTCCGGACATTGCCGTTGACATCGACCACCAAGCCGGAAAAGGGCCAGAAACACTGCCGATAGGTCCAACCGGCAACCCCTTTGACATCAGCCGCATAGACCCGTAGGAAGTGCAGCATCTCGGAGGGGAAGGACCAGGGATTGACCTCGTCGCCGTCCCAGTGCTGGCACAGGTTGATACGCACCCCGGCCAAACCATACTCGCGTTGGAGGTCATACACGAGCGGCAGGTCCCGGTACGTGTGCTCCGTCACGGTGACGTTGAAGAAGAGTTTCCTGCGACGTTCTTCCGGGGGCACTCTGTCCCGCAGTACGGCCAGCGTGCGCAAGAAACGGGACCAGAGCGCTCCTCGGCGCTGCAGTTCGTAGTTCCTACCGTAACCATCGATGGAGAGATACAGCATATCGATGACGGGGATGGTGGCGAGGAGAGGGGTTTTCTCGGCGCGATACTGCCCATTGGTCGCGACGATGAGGAAGGCCTCGGGGTAGTGCTCGCGCAGGATCGCCCCCAATTCGGCGAAATCGGGATGGAGCATCGGTTCGGACAGGCCCTCGAACTTGATGGTGTCGATCGTCAGTCCGGCGAGGCGGCTGAGCAGGAAACGCAATGTAGCGGCGTCGAGCCTCGCTGGCCGACGCAACCCCCGCCGGGCCAACAACTCGCGGGTACACGTCCGACAGCGCAAATTACACTGCGAATTGGCCTCGAGCATCAAGTAGGAAATTTCGGCGGTCTGGCCGCGAACCTTCTGCGGCATGTTCCTCCTAGCTCGCGTCCAGCTCTAGCAAGACCTCGCAGATCCTCTGCACCTCGCAGTCCTCGAGTTCTGGATAACAGGGCGGGCAGACGTGATGATCGGCGAACCATTCGCTGACGGGGTAGCAACGCCCCTGGGTACACGTGCGCAGCGACGGCTGCCGCTGCAGGGGGAGGTAATACACTCCTCCGGTCAGCGCGATGCGGGCCCGGGCGAAGGCCTCCTCGATCCTGGCGCGCGGGATTTCCCCGAGCACGACCTGCTTGTAGTAAGCCCCGTCCTCGAGCGGCTCGCTCTGCAAGAGTCTCCAGGCCGAGCCCTCGAGACCACGGCGATATAAGCCGGCGAGGTGCCGCCGCCGGGCCAAGCGCTCGACCCCCCGCTCCAACTCCAAGAGACCGAGCAACCCTTGGAATTCGCCCAACTTCATGTTGCTGCCCTCGCGGATGTGCTCGATGGGTAGTTCGGGATTCATACCGAAACGCCGCACTGAACCCATCGCAGTATGGAAACCCGCATCCGAGGTGACCACCATCCCGCCCTCACCGACGGTGAGCACCTTGGTGGTGTGGAAGCTGAAGCAACCGGCCACACCGAAGCTCCCCACCGGCGCACCCTGCAGTCGAGCCCCATGGGCATGGGCGCAATCCTCGACCAACGGTACTCCGAAGGCAGCACAGAGCCTAACCACCTCAGGTAATCTGGGGGAGGGCACCCCGCCGATATGTACCACGATGACAGCCTCGAGCCGTTCTCGTTGGAGCGCGCTTTCCAACTCGATCGGGTCCAAGCCCAAACCTTCTCGTTCGATGTCGAGGACGAGCGGGGTAGCCCCGGCGTTGAGTACGGCAATGGCTGTAGCGATGAAGGTGTTTGCCGGCACCGCTACTTTGCCTCCGCGTACCTCTAGGGCTCGCAGCGCCAGCTCGAGGGCCTGGGTGCCATTGGCCGTGGCCACGGCATGGGGTAGTCCGGCGAACTCGGCGAAGGCTCGTTCGAAGCGTCGCACATAGGTGTGATCGCTGAGGAAGCCCTGGTCGAAGATGGTCTCGCACTCCTGATAGAAACGTCGGCGGAAGGCCTGATCATAGTGCAAGCGGAAGATGGGAATGGCCTGCGCATCCTGGGGTTGGAGCTTCACTGTTCCTCCTCGACCGGTCGCAGAACTATCGTTTGCAGCAGAAGAAAGGTCGCGCTTCGAATTCGGTCCTGCTTTCAAGATCTCCATCGTTCCACCGAACAGATCCACGTGCTAGCACCCCTTACTGCCCAGGGCTACATCCCGCGCGTTCGAAAGCGGCAATCTCTGTGGCGCAGTCGGTTGCGCCCAGGTGTTCGCCGACGACCTCGGTACTCTCGGAGCAAACCCAGGCCACCGTCGTGTCACAGTGCCACTGGGCCTCGGCGAGAGGGAGGCAGGTCGTCTCGTCCTCGAGGCTGTCCAGGACGAAGGCGCACAGCTCATGACACTGGGCGAGGTCGATACCCTCGCAGTAGGTCTTCTGGTGGGTGCAGCTCGTTCGACACAGCATTTCGGCCTCACGGCCGGCTTCGCTGCGTTCCCCATTGTCGGAGCAAGCCGTCAGGAGCAGCAAGAGGACCCAGGAGGCTCGGCGGGTCGAGGCCAGGTGGCACTGCACGAAGTTCTCCTTCAACATACTCCATACCTGGCGTGCTGCCAGCGGCGGTTGGCATCGGCGACGAAGGCCTGCAACTCTTCCCGCGGTAGACCCTCGGTGCCCATGACCGCGGTGTGAAAGCCGTCGTACCTGTCGAAGTCATAGGTTTCGATCTTGCCGGCGGCCTCGAGTTCGCGGAACAGGAGGCTGCCCGGGAAGGGGGTGGCAATGGTGAACTGCAGCGATTCGGGGAACAGGTCGAGCGCCAGGGCCAGGGTCTCCTCGGCGCTCTCGCGGGTCTCGCCGGGCATCCCGAAGACGAAGGTCAGGTGGACCTTGATGCCGATCTTCTGGGTGTAGCGGATGACCTCGATGGCCTTGGACACATCGAGGTTCTTGCGCATACCGTCGAGCAAGGCCTGACTAGCCGACTCGACTCCGTACTTGACGGCGAAGAGTCCTGCCCGACGCATGGTCTGGAGCAAGGTCTCGTCCATCAGGTCGGCCCGACACATCGAGGCCCAGGGCAGATCGATGCGCCGGCGCAGCAGTTCTTCGCAGAAGTCGACCACGCGCTGCCGCCGGACGTTGAAGGTATCATCATCTATATAGAAGGATTTGAACCCGTACGCCCGTTCCAACCACTCGATCTCGTCGACTACATCTCTCACCGAACGCGTGCGGTACGAGTTGCTACCGTACATGATCTGCGGCCAAGCGCAGAAGGTGCACCGGAAAGGACAGCCGCGCGAGGTCCAGAGCTGGACGCTGGGTCGCTCCAAATTGCCCGGCTCGTCGTGATAGGCCAGCATGGGGAGGAACTGCCGGGCAGGCCACGGGAGGGCGTCGAGGTCGATGATTGGCGGCCGTCGGCCGGTATCGAAGAGATCGTTCCCGCGGCGCAGCAGCAGGCCGGGGATGGTCTCGGTAGTCTTGCCGTCGCGTAACGCTCTGCACAGATCCCGCAGGGAGTATTCGTATTCCCCTCGCAGGACTACGTCGACCTCAGGGTGTTCCTGGAGGAAACCCGGTTCGTACATCAGGGCGTGCAGCCCGGCAAAGACCAAGGTGCCTGCGAAGCCCCGGCGGCGCAGTTCGGTCGCGAGGGCGAGGTCCGAGGCGATGGAACTGGTCGAGACCTCGAACAGGACGAGGTCGGGAGAGAAGGCCTCGAGGGTTTGCAAGAACGGTGGTTCGAGCAGATGCTCAGCCACGGCGTCGACGAGCAAGGTCGAAAAACCGTCCTCGACCAGGATGGCCGCGGCGTGACCGAGGAAGAAGGGGAAGGGCACGTACTCCATGTCCTCCCGTTCGTAATGCGGCCAGCGCGAACCGGCGCGCACCCCGTAAAAACCGGGTTTGTGCCAGGGAGGATTGGCCAAGAACACTTTCACGACAAGCCCTCCACCGTGCGCTGGAGTTCGGCCCGGACCTCGCCTGGCAGTTCTGCCAGCTTGCGCTCGAGGTTGCGGATGTGCATCAGGTTATCGCACATGATGTAACAACCGAGGCGGTGGAAATAGGGATCGGTCTTGGGCAGGTCTCGGGCCTTGCGCCGGAAGTCGTCATAGGTCGGCGAATGCCAGATGTCCTTGAAACGCTGTTCCTTCAGGTCCCCAAGGGGATGTTCGGCTCCTCGACAGCAGGGGGCGACCCGACCGTCGGCGAGGATCCTGCAGAAATGCCACCCCACCGTGCAGGGGAGGTGTTCGAGTTCTTGTTTGTCATAGACCCCGAGGTCGGCGCCGGGGGAGCGCAGCCGGGTCAGGAAACCGTCGAAGTTGTCCAACAGGAAGGGTTTGCCCGTAGCCTGGACCTCTTCCACCCGGGCGAGGATGCCGGGGGCCTCGGCCAGGACCAGGTTGCGCTGCTCGGCATTGAGCAGGAGGCCATCGGTGCGGCCGCGGATCGCGTCCACGAGGGTGTAGTAGACGCCGTCGGCCCCGAGTTCGAGGGCGTATTCCAGCATACCGCGGACTTCGTGGAAGTTGGTCGAGCAGACCACGTCGAGGAGGATCAGCTCGGGCTTGCCGTTGCGACGGTTGGCGAGGAGATGACGCAGGTTCTCGGTGACCCGTTCGAAGGTACGCTCCGTGCGGTTGGGGTGGGTACGGCTGAAGGTCTCGGCAGTGCCGGCCCACAGGCTGACCGAGAGGGTGTCGAGGCCCAGGTCGATCATGGTGTCGATCATGGGCACGGTGACCGGGGTGAAACTGGTGGTCACCGCCAGGGTCATGCCGCGTTCTTTGATCCGGCGAGCGAAGGCCAGGGCGTTGTGGTGGAGGAAGGGTTCGCCCCCGCCGGTGAAACGGATACGCTTGGTGCCGAGGTCGGCCAAGTCGTCGATCAGGGTTTCGACCATGGCTGAACGGAGCTGGGTATGTTTCCAGAGTCCCGGGGGCTCCAGGCCGCGCAGCAGGGGGGAATAGGTCCAGCAGCCCAGGCAGTTGAGCTCGCAGCGATTTGTCAGGTCGAGGACCACGTGTTCGGGTCCGATGAAGGCCCGCGAGCCGTGCAGGATACCGGCGAGATCGAGCAGGTCGTCGGGGAGGTCGAGTTTCACAGGGCGGTGCCTCGGAGTTTTTCGACCTTGGCCGCGAGCGCCAGGGCGCGTCGGCGCAACGGCCCTAGCTCGAGCAAACGGTCGTAGGTGAACGTGTTGCGGCCCAGGTCGTCGCAGCTCTTGACGCAACCGACCTCGACCGTGGGGTCGTTGCCGATATCCTTGAAGAAGGGCCCCTTCTTCTCGAACACGCGGGTGTGCCGCCGCCACTGGGCCATCTTCTCGTTGTGGCCGCTCCAGATTTCGCGGAACCGTTGTTGGTGCAGATTGCCGATGGGTTTCTTGTGCGACTTGAGGCAGGCATTGACGTCGCCATCGCTGTTGACCCGGCCGAAGGTCCAACCAATGGTGCACGGCAGTTCGTGGATGATCGGGGCGTCATAGTCACCGGTCAGGGCCTCGTTCGCAGCCAGGCGGCGGAGGAACTGGTCGAAGCGGAACAGGGTGAAGTCGCGCGGCAGGGTATGGGCCTTGGCCCGGATCTCCAAGGCCAACTCGTGACAGCAGCGTTGCTGTTCCGCGTTCAGGAGGAGGAAATCGGTGCGCCCCGGGATCACGTCGGTGACCGTGAACTCGATCGATTCCGAGCCGGTCCCGACCGCGAAGGCCAGCATGTTGTGCAGGTCGTGATAGTTGAGGTTGCTGATGACGTTGTAGATCTTGATCAGCGGCTTGCGGTTGCGTTTGTGCTCATTGAGATACGTCAGCATGCGCCGGATCTGTTCGAAAGATTCCGCCGTCTTGTTGGGGTGGGTCAGACTGTAGACCTCCGGGGTTCCTGCCCAGACGCTGAGCGTGATGTGGTCGATGCCCAGTTCGATGATCTCGTCGAGTTTTCGTTGGTCGGCCAACAAGAAATTGGTGTTGAGGTAGCAGACCAGCCCTTGCCGTTTGATCAGCCGCAAGAGGGGCATGATGTGCGGGTACATGAACGGTTCCCCACCTCCGGCCAAGTAGATCTCTTTGGTTCCCAGAGCCGCGGCGTCCTGGATGAGCCGTTCCATGATGTTCCAAGGCAGGGCGATACGTTGTTCCTCCAGGGGCATCATTTTGTCGTGGAGCAGCGGCGAACGGCACCAACAGCCGATGCAATCGGCATTGCAGGTGAAGGTAGGGTCGATCTGGAGCAGGTTGGGACCGACAAAGGCCTCGGTGCCGTCGAGCACGCCCATTAAGTCCCGGTTGCGTTGCAGAAAATCCCGGACCTTGGCCGGCCGCAGTTCGAGGGCGGTGGAGAGGAGCCGCGGGCGGTACCGGCCCTTGGTTTCGGCCACCCCGACTTCGTAGGCTTCCAACAGATTGGCCGCAGTGTTGGTCCAGTTGTAGGTCTCTTCGGCCCGCAGGCGGGCACGCCGGCCCAACTCGCGGCGCAGTCCCTCATCGTCGAGGAGTTGTTCGATGCCGATGGCCAGGGCCGCGGCGTCGGCTGGGGGGACCAGTACTCCGGCGTCACCGATCATACGAGAGACCTCGCCCATCTCGGAGGCCACGATGGCCTTGCCCATGGCCAAGTATTCAACGATCTTGAGCGGACTCTTGCAACGCGTCTGCGGTGTATCCTCGAAGCAGGCCACGGCCACGTCCGCGGCGGCGATGTACTCTGGGATCAGGCGATGATCGACCCCGCCCGTGAAGACGAGCTTGTGCGAAATGTGCAGTTGTTCCGCGAGGTAATGCAACAGACCGAAGCGGTCCCCGGTGCCGACCACCAGGAACAGGGCGTCGTCGCGGCGGTCGAGGACCATCTTCGCCGCGTGGACGAACAACTCGGCGTACTGGGCGCCGTGGAGCTGCCCGAGATAGAGGACGACCTTGCGATCGAGGTCGTGCTTGCGCCGCATCCGGGCTCCGCTGACCCCGGGATGGAAACGCCTGGTATCGGCTCCAACCGGGGCGTCGAATATGCGGTGGCGGGGGAAGCCTCGGCGCTCGGCAAGGTCCTTGAGGGCTTCACTGGCGCAGGAGAGCGTATCGACCAGGCGTGGGAGGGCCCTCTCGAAGGCATCGATGGAATACCCCACCGTGCGGTTGAGGGGGGCGAAGTTGTAGATCTCGTACTCCCAGTCGTCCCAGTCGTAATGCACCGGGCTGTTCCGGAAAGCACCCAGGGCCAGGGCCGGCAGGCTGACATACGAAAAGCATTTCTGGAAATGGATCACGTCGGCCCAGCGGGCGTGAGGAGCCAGGCGGCGGGTGTTCTCCCAGAGGAACCGGTTCTCCCGGCGGAAGGGATAGGTGGGGAAGGCGAACCGTTGCTGTCCGGCCTGGACCTCCAGCGGGGTGGACCGGTCCAAGGGGTGATAGACCACCCGGACATGGTGGCCCGCCCTGGTGAACTCATCGGCGAGATAGGTGACCCGCACGGTCCACGGTTCGGCGGTGGAATAGATATCATGGGGGTGGATCATCAGGATGTTCATCACGGCACCACGTCGACGAAGCTCAAGGGAAGATCTGCTTCTTGGTTTTGCGCTCCCAGCGGACCATGTACCGGGAGTTGAGGGCATCGAGCAGGGTCAGGACTCCCAACATGGGCAACCGGAAACCGAAAACCTTGCCCGCATGATGCAGGGTTCGGAAGAGGCGCAGCGGTGGGAAGGAGGTCAGGCTTTCGACGAGGTGTTCCTGGGTGGCGAGGCGTCGACGCAGGGCTCTGGCCTCTTTGCCGAGTTCGTTCGCGCAGGTCTGGCGTTCCGCTAACAGTGTATCTTTGTGGGCCACGGTCTGGCGCTCATCGGCTAGGCAGCGCTCCAGACGATCGACCGTGGCCTGGAGTCCCAGGACGCGCTGGCATTGTTCCGAGAGTTCGTGCCGGGTTCGCTGGAGCTCGTCCTGGAGCTGAGCCAGGCGGTCGTCCTTCCCCTGCAGGAGCGCGAGGAAGGTGCGCTGTTCCTCCACCCGGAGGCGCTCCGTGGTTTCGAGGGCCTCCTGAAGGCGGTGCATTTCCTGGCCGCGTTCTTCGACTTGGCTGCGGAATTGCCGGCGCAGTCGCTCGAGTTCGCCTGCATGTTCCTCGGCCTGCCGTTTCAGCTTCTTCTCGCGGGCGAGGAGTTCTCGCTGTTCCCGATTGACCTCTTGTTTGAGGCGGTCGAGGTTGGCCTGCAGGTGCGCGCCATCGCCCTCGGCGCGATTGGGTTGCTCGAGGTTGGAATCTGAGAACGAGGTCACCTCACGCACGACCGGATCCCCCTGACTTCGGTAGACGCACCCCCGCGATCGGGTGGACGTGGATGATAGCCCGGCTCTCCCCCGAAGGCAATGGCAAAGTCGGACCGATGCTCGGGGGGGGCGAACGCTCGAACCCGGCCTTTGTCCAGAAACCTACTCCTGGTTCAAGGTGGTGGAAGTAGCCCGCTGTGTACCCTACTGTTCGAGCAGGTGATCGTAGCTGCCGAGGTGGAAACCCGCAATCGCCCGCAAACGCGCTGGGTCGAAGATCGGCCCCGCGACGACGAGGCGAAGACGTTGATAGTATTCCGCGAGCGGGGGGTCCATGGACGCGAGTGATCCGGTCCGGCGGGCCTGCAGGTAACCACGCGGGACAGGACGGCGTAGGTGGCCGATTTCCCAGGTGGTTCGATCAACAAGGGGTAATCGTGAGAGGAGGGGATCGGCCAAGGCATAGACATCGATGATCGTGACACCTGACCCAGCGGCGAAGCCCGTGAAGCCTAGACTGCCCCAAGTAACGACGTGACGTCCTTGCTCGGCAGCAGCCCGTCGGAATTCCAGGCCGCGGGAATACCAGGCCGCGGCGGTCTCGCTCATACTCCAGGTGAGGTCGTGGTTCAGGCGAATGTGGGCGAGGGATCGATCCATTGAGCTGGTCGGACCTCTTCGGGAGCAGGTGCCGAGATGGTCTGCCAAGACAGAGGCAGCGAGGAAAAACACTACCGCACAAGCAACGGCGACAACAAGAGTTCTCCTCCCGTTCGGAGTTGCTGGGCCAAGGACGACCTCGGCGCCAAAGGCAGCAACGAGGGAGGAAACGAACACGACGGGCGCCCAGAATCTACCCGACAAGAAATCGCCTCCAATCGCAACGACATAGGCGCTGTATACCAGCAAGCCGCCCCCCAGAGCCGCGAGGTTGGGCGACCTCTGCTCCGGAGAGATACGGGCGCAACGAAAGACAAGTATCCCTGCAGTCGACACTGCCACAACCACCAAGAACACCCCCAGGGGGTCCCAGCGCACGAAATCAGCGGCATAGAGTATTCCCTCACGGGCATACTCCCGTAATGGGATTTCTGCGCTCAGCTTCGCCAGCACGGTATTTGGGAGAGCAAACCCATAATACAACACGCTAAAAAGATACCAGAACGCCGCAGGAGAGTACCCGAGCAGCAGACGTCCCCACCTTGCGTGAGGCAGGTGCCTGAGGTACCTATAGCCGAGCGCCGGCAAGAGCAGCAGGATGAGATCCAACCTGTTCACGGCGATCAACCCTGCATAGAGTTCGCTCCATCCCCAACGGAGCCTGCCGGTGCGTTCTTGCGCCAACGCTTCGTTCGTGAAAAGTGCCAACAACATGAACGAAAGCGGAGTTTCAAACCCGGAGGTTCCGTACAGGATGAGCGATTTCGACAGCATCCAGGGGGCAAAGAGAAGCACGAAGGCCGCAGCTGGTCGGTGCAATAACGACCGGAAGCCCAGCCAGAAAGCGGCCATGGAGAGGAACAAGCTGAGCATCACCAGGGTAGTATAAGCCTCCTTCGTCAACGAGTAGAGAGCCGCGTTGACGAGCATCCAGAGTGGATGGGTTGCAACCTGCACACGTTCATCAATATTCCAGCGTAGACCATACCCTTGTAGGAAATTGTCGATGGTGCGGAAGGTAATCAACGCATCTTCGCTGATCCATGCCTCTGCGCCGATCCGAACCCCGACAACGAGCGTGCAGGAAAGGAGGAACAACATCTTCCCCGGGCCAAAAGATCGACGTTGCTGTTCAGACACCATCATCGACCTGGGAGACACTTTACAGGTTCCCCCTACCAGAGGGTGGGGAGGTGGGGGTCGACCTTGCCCCTTCCGACTCCAACCTGACGGAAGCATCACTGGTTGTAGAACTCGTGGTGCGAAAATAGTCGCGGATGCCTGTAAAGGCCATCCAACCAAGCAGCCCCATGGCCGGTGCATAGAGGAAGAACCGCTGGGTGTTGGTATAACGTTCAACCTCACCATCCATTAAGCTGATGCGCCCGAAGGTATTGCAGAATACTACGCCCAGCGCGAGCATGATCCAGAGGAAGGAAACGGGGTGTGCTGCTCTCGTTCGAACAAGTACCAGCCAGGCCAAGAACCCGCTGCCTAGAGAATAACTGCTGATCCGTGCGATATCCCAGGCCACGGTATGCAGGGCAAGAGGACCAAGTACCACGGCCAGCAGGGCTAGGGACAGCCCTTTGTAAGGTGGGAGTTTGAAGGTCCCATGCAGGACACCCAGCATGAGCAATAGGGACGGGAGAACGGAGGAGGCAACCCCTGGATGGAAGAGACTTGCAGGGAAAGCTCCGGCTTGGTGTCTGAAGAACTCGAAAATGGTCGTCGTCTGCCAGATGGCAACCGCGCGGCTTCGCGTCCGCACGAAATCGAAGGAATCCAGATATCCGCGGAGTTGCTCTCTCAATATCATCCCCTCGGTGCATTGGGCTTGGACTAGGGGAATAGCCATGAATACCACGGTGGGTACACCTGCGACAATGCCCAGCGATCGCCAGTCCAGACGGCTGCCGTTAGTGGGCGCTGCGGCGAGCGAAGCCAAGACCACCGGGGGAAACCCCACCAGGTAATATCCCTCGTGGACGAGCAGTGCGGTAGAGGAGACCAAAGCTGCGGCCAGTGGCCGGTGGGCGAGCACCAGCGAGATCGAAACCACCGCGAGAAGGTAGGACACTGCATCGAAGTACCCGAAGAGATGCGCAT
>Ga0156395_1120_pt1 | contig 11083 bp, 9 predicted proteins | sample RifOxyA3_FD_108039 | JGI IMG/M metagenome (GOLD analysis project Ga0156395, IMG submission 108039) | Deltaproteobacteria bacterium RIFOXYA12_FULL_61_11 | reverse complement strand
AAGGCAAGACCATGGCCGAGCCGATTGAAGAGCGTTCCATCTTCCCGGATATGGTCCCTCAGATGATCCGGGTCGGCGAGAGCACCGGAGCGCTCGACCAGATGATGAACAAGATCGCTGACTTCTACGAGGAAGAGGTCGACGCTGCAATGTCCGGTCTGACCAAGATCATTGAACCCTTGATGATGGTTTTCTTGGGCGGCATCATCGGCGGTTTGGTGTTGGCCATGTACCTCCCGATCTTCGAACTCGCCGGCAGCCTGCAGGGCGGTGGAGGCTGAGCCTTGGCGTGAAGACCCCGACCTTCGAACTCTCAGACAAGCTCTACTGGCACCTTCTCTCGCGAGTGCTGTTCGTCACCATCCTGTTCAGCACCACGATCATTTTGCGCATCTACGATCAGAACGCCTTCCTATCTTCCACCCTCATGTTCATCTATGTCCTCATCTCCAGTTCGTATGTCGCTTCTTTCATCTTCTGGGTCATCCTGCGCTTCTCAACCTTGCGCAATCCCATGGTCTTCGCCGCACTCCAACTCGCCTGGGACGTTCTCTTCACCACCTGCGTGATCTATCTCACCGGAGGCGTGGATAGCATCTTCACCTTCATGTACCTGCTCAACATCTTGAGCGCCAACATCCTGCTCCTGCGCGGAGGAGGTGTTGCCACTGCCTACGCCTGCTGTCTGCTCTATGGTGGTCTCTCTCTGCTCCAGTACCACGGGGTACTCCCGCCCCTCGACAGACCGGTCAGGCCGGAGACCCTGGATGCGATCGACGTAGCCATCAAGGTCATCACCAATCTGTCGCTCTTCCTCATTATTGCCTATGTAGCCGGCTACATCACCGAAGCCCTGCACCGCACCAGTATCGAATTGCGCGCCCGGCAGAGCGACCTCGAACAACTCAATCGAATAAACTCGACCATCGTACGCAACCTCGGGGATGGCTTGGTCCTCACCAATGCCAACCTCTCCACCCTGTTCCGCAACTCGCGGTTGGGACGCATCCTCGACCACATCGACGACCTCCCGGAGCGCGGGCCTCTGGAGGGCGCACTCCCCTTCCTGGGTCCGCAACACCTCGAGGTCCTGCGTGGCCTCCAATCCTCAAAACCGTCGGTACGTTGGGAGTTCATCCACCTCGATCGGCATAAAAAACGCCGGCACTTGGTCGTCTTCGGACAACATCTTCCCGGGGATGAGCACCACGAAGAACAGCGGTTGGTCCTCGTTCGCGACAACACCGAGTACTGCGAGATGGAAGAAAGGTTGCGGACCTCGGACAAGCTCGCTGCCCTCGGTCAACTCGCCGCAGGTATCGCCCACGAGATCCGTAACCCTCTGGCCTCGATCAGCGGATCCATCCAACTCCTGTCCAGGGACCTGACCCTTGCGCCAGAAGATCAACGACTGATGAACATCGTCCTGCGGGAGATCGGCCGACTCGACAGCCTCATCAGCGACTTCCTGATCTTTGCCCGCCCACAGAACCCGCGGCCCGAGAGGAAAGACCTTTCCGAGTTGGCGGCAAGTACGGTCGAGCTGTTCCTCGGTCGGCGCGGTGAAGTCCCGGGACCGACCATCACGACCGATTTCTGCACACCGCTCCCCGTCATGATCGATGAACGCCTGCTCCACCAAGTACTCCTCAATCTCCTTCGCAACGCTGTAGAAGCCATGGGTGAAGAGGGAACAGTCCTGGTAAGCACCCGGCAACGAGGCACTCTCGCCGATCTGATGGTCGAGGACGAAGGTCCTGGCATACCCGCGGATGTGGTCAAACGCATCTTCGATCCCTTCTTCACCACCAAACAACGCGGCACAGGCTTGGGTTTGTCCATCGTCTACCAGATCATCGAAGGTCATGGAGGCAAGATCCACGTCGAGAACAAAGAAAGCCGCGGCACACGCTTCCACGTCGTGCTGCCCCTGGATACGGAGCCTATGCAATGATCAAGGTCCTAGTCGTCGATGACGAGGTAAGCATCTGCGAATTCTTCGAGATCTTCCTTCGCAAGGAAGGCTACCTCGTGACTACCACGACGAGCAGCAACGACGCGTTGGAGATGCTGCGCGCCACCCATTTCGACCTGGTCATCTCAGACCTGAAGATGCCCGGTGTCGGTGGGTTGGAGGTGCTGCAACGGGCCAAGGAGGTCGACCCGAATACCATCGTTATCCTGATCACTGCCTTCGGCTCTATGGAGAACGCGATCGAAGCGATGAAACGCGGAGCGTACGACTACATCCTCAAACCCTTTCAAGTAGACAACATCAAGCATGTGGTGACCAAGGCTTCCGAACGATTGCTCTTGGCTCGCGAGAATGTCTATCTGCGCACGACCCTGGAAAAGCGGATGACGGAAGACGTCATCGTGGGCGAGAGTCAGAAACTGCAGAAACTCCTCGTGCTCATAGAACGCATCAAGGATAAGGACATCACGGTGCTGATCACCGGCGAAAGCGGCACCGGGAAGGAATTGATCGCCCGGACCCTGCACTACACCTCCCGCTTCCACGAGCGGCCTTTCGTCGCCCTGAACTGCGCCGCGATCCCAGAAACCCTGATCGAGAGCGAACTATTCGGTCACGTGAAGGGAGCCTTTACCGGAGCTACCGCTCATAAGAAGGGCTTGTTCGAGTATACCGGCGGTGGGACGATCTTCCTCGATGAGATCGGGGATCTGCCGCCCATGACCCAGGTCAAGCTGCTCCGGGTGCTTCAGGAGAGAACGGTACGCCGGCTCGGTTCCAACGAGGATACCAAGATCGAAGCCCGCGTGATCACCGCCACCAATCGCGACCTTGATCAAGCCGTAGCCCAGGGCTCTTTTCGCGAAGACCTGTACTATCGTCTCAACGTCTTCCATCTCCATATGCCCCCGCTACGCGAACGCCGAGAGGACATCCCCCAGCTGGCCGCGCACTTCTTGCAGCGTCTGGCTCCTGCCATCAACCCCACCGTGCAACAGCTCAGTCCCGAGGCTCTCGAACTCCTCGCCAACCACGATTATCCGGGAAATATCAGAGAATTGCGCAACATTATCGAACGAGGTCTCGCGATAGAGACCAGCACCGTCCTCACCGCCGAGGCGCTCGGAACCCTCGGGAGGAAGGGAGGTCAGGGGGGTAGACCTTGTCCGGGCAGCGAATTGCCGGAACAGGGCCTCGATCTCGAAGAGGTCCTCTCGACGTTGGAACGCGACTACCTCATCAAGGCCCTGACCAGGACCAACGGAGTCATCGGCGAAGCCGCCAAACTCCTGAATACCACCTTCAGATCGTTCCGTTACCGATTGCAGAAACATGGTCTGGTCGATTACCCGCGCTCGCTCGGGCGAGGGCACCCCGAAGAACGAGAGGAGTGACCCCGGACTTCAGAAGGTCAAGCCTATCCCCCCACCCGTGAGGGAGAATTTCTTGTTGCGTATATGATGGAATACCAGGCAAACCCCAGCTCCCATGGAGGCTTCATAGGTATCGTAGGGAACATAGAACAGCCTGGTCGTAAGAAAATGGTAGGCATAGTGCTGAGCATAACGCGAGTACTCGGCCTCGAGCAGTACAGAACGAGCGACGGTGAGGTGGTTCAAGGCCAGGGCCCCGGCTAGACCCCAACGATAGGTATGGAAGTTCTCCTCGGTATCGTGCTGGAGATAGCCGGGTACCAGGGAATAACCATAGCCGAGCTTTGGCTTGAGGACGATCGAGATCGGACTCTGGCGTGGGAGGGCGAGATCCATGCCGAGATAGGGGAAGAGATCGAGTGCACCGTGCTGCTGGTCAAGGTCGTCCCGCATCGCTCCATAACCGAAAAGATTTTCAGCCCCAATATAGAAGTGCACCACATCGCGGTTCTTCGAACGCAGCTCGAGGTTGAGATCGAGGAGGCCGAGTACTCGATCTTCCCCACCCCAGTCGGCCCCCGCTCCACCGAGGGTCAACAGCCCGTCCGAGGTCAGGAAGTTTTCCTTCGCCAGACTCGCGGGTAGGACCAGCAACGCGCAAATCAGGATCCACAGCAGAGTTCTCATAGCACGTCCTCTCTTCCTTGGGCTCGCAATTTCCCGAGTAACGCTTTGAGCTCTTGGCTGCGTCCGATCGGGCAGATCAGAAGAGCATCCGCGGTATCCACGACGACGAGGTCGTGAACCCCCAGCAGAGCTACAACCTTGCGGTGCTCGGCCATATCCACGATGTTACCCGAAGCGTCGAGGTCACAGAGGTGTCCGGAAATCAGCCGGTTGTTGCCGGTCACCTCCCCCGGGACCGCTGCCCAACCACCGACATCGTTCCAGTCGAAGCAGGCCTTGATCGTGCGTTGATGGGGATAGCGCTCCATGAGGCCGAAATCCACCGAAATAGGGGTCACCTCGCGATAGAAGGCTTCGATCACGCTCTCGCGCTTCGGACCGTCGAGTTCCCCCTGCAGCCCCTCGGCTAAGGCTGCGACTTCAGGCAAGCAGGTAGCATACGCTTCGAGCAAGGTATCGACCCGCCAAGCAAACATCCCGCTGTTCCACCAATGGGTGCCTCCAGAGAGGAATCGCTCGGCGGTCGCCAAATCCGGTTTCTCGGTGAAGCGAAGGGTACGATGGACAGCTACCCCGGCATGATGCGCCAGTAATTCACCCACCTCAAGGTATCCATAGGCAGTTTCAGCTCTGTCCGGAGGGATACCGATGGTCACCGCACCGTCCTCTCTTACCAATTCTGCTTCGAGGGCGGTTACCACCCGCGCGAAACCCTCCTGGTCCCTGATAACGTGATCCGAGGGAACGATGAGCATGGTCTCTCGCGAATCCCTCCCCGCGACCAGGGCAGCGGCCAAGCGGATACACGGCGCGGTGTCGCGGACCATGGGCTCGGCCAGCAAATTCGCGGCCGGCAACTCCGGCAATTGGGCTCGCACCAGGGGTACATGCAGCGCGTTGGTGAGCACCACAATGTGGTCGGAGGGAAGCAAGCGAGCCAACCTGTCATAGGTTTCCTGGAGCAAGGTCCTGCGGGTGCCGATCGCGAGAAATTGCTTGGGCAGACTTCGCCTGCTCTTGGGCCAGAACCTGGTGCCATACCCTCCAGCCATGATGATCGCGTACATCGTCTTTCCTCCAGGTCTTAGCGCTTCGGGATTCCCCCGGTCTTCGTGGCAATGGAAACCGCCTTGATCCCACTGCGGCGCACTGCATCCATGACCGCAACGATGCGGCCGTGCTTGACCTCACGATCGGCCTCGAGGACTACCGCAGAGGTACGGCTCAGAGTACGCAAAGCGAGTACGAGCCCATCGAGTTCGACCCGTTGACGATTGAGATACACATGCCCGTTCCGATCGATCGTCACCGTACTGCGTTCGACCGGACTCGCCGTCTCGCTGAAGCTGGACCCGGGCAATTCGACCTCGAGCCCTCCCTGTTGTTCGAAGGTGGTGGAGATGAGCAGGAACACCAGCAAGGTAAAAATCACATCGATGAGAGGCGTGATTCCCAATTCGACATTCTGTTTCTTCAGCACGGAGAAGTGCATCAGGACTCTCCGCGCAAGAGGTCGAGCAATTCCAAACCCGCGCGCTCCATTTCCCTGACCAAGCTCTCGACTTTACTCTCGAAGTACTTGGTAACCAGGAAAGCGGGAATAGCGATGATCAAGCCCACCACAGTGGTGATCAAAGCCTGGTAGATGCCCCCCGCAAAAATACTGGTATTCCCGGCTCCATGGGCCTCGATAGTGCGAAATACCTGGAGCAAGCCCATGACTGTACCGAGGAGACCGAGTAAAGGTGATACCGAGGCGATCGCGGCCAGTATCCCGAGATTGGTCTGCAGTTTCGCGCTCTCCTGGCGACCGGCAGCCTCGAGAGCTTCCCGACACAATTCCCGTGGCCGCGTAGGATGCTGCAGTCCGGCGAGGAAGATCCTGGCGATGGAAGAGTCATTGGTTTTGCACAGGGTCGAGGCCTCGGGCAATTTTCCACGGCGCACCAGATCATCAACTTCTATGAGGAAGCGCGTGGGCAGGATACGCCGGAGCCGCAAGGACCATGCGCGTTCGAACACGATCCCGAGAAGCAGCACCGAACAGAGGCCCAGCGGATACATGATCGGCCCGCCTTTCTCGAGGAACTGGAAGAGGTTGGCTCCTTCGATCACGGCATTTCCTCCCAGAGCAGTTCGTACAGGGGTAACGCCTCCCCCTCGCTGCTGATCGCCAACTTGCCGAAATCCCGGAAGAGCAAGTCCTCATCCTCGAGGAATTGATCATAGAAATCCCGCGAGGCGACAATGACTTCCGCCCGGTCCCCACCCTTTTCCTCGATCTTCATCGAGGTGTAGACCACGTCTCCATAGACCTCCAGGCCCTCGGGACGTTGTTCGAGAATCGCGGTCCCGTAGTGGAGATAGATGCGCACCCGGATACGCTGGTCGGGATCGAGATGCGCCTGGGCATTGTAACTCCTGAGGGTGCGTTGGATGGCAAGGGCAATATCCAGGGCGTCTCTTGACTGCTCGAAATAGGCGAACAGGGAATCCCCTTTGGTCTTGAAGATGTGACCACACTTCTGCACCAAGGGATGAAGCAACTCATTGTGAGTTTTTATCATTCTCCGTCCGGCTATATCACCGAAACGCTCGAAGTAGGAGGTTGAGCCTTTGATGTCGGTGGCCATGATCGCGACCTTGCGGCAGAAGCGTTCCTGGAGGAGTTGCTCGATACGTCCCCGGATCTGGCCGAAGTAGCCCCTGGCCTCGGCAAAGCGGTTGACGGCCGAGAGAGCTTGGATCCGTTTCAATTCGAGTTGCTGGAGAATGCGCTCCATCTCGACCAAGGCCTGCTGTTGTAGACCGCGGTCCTGCTCCTTGGAGGCGATCTCGGCCTGAGCTTTTTCTATCTCCCTGCGCTGCACCGATACTTTCTCGGTGATCCGGCTGTTGGCATTGGTCGCCTCAACGATACGCCGTTCGACTTGGTTGAATAAATTATCTTTTTGAGTCAGGTCTTTCTCGAGACTTTCCTTCTTTATCAAGAAGGTGCGGAGAGAACTCTCGGCCAACTCGACCTCGTCGCGCAACCGGTCGAGCTCTTCGAATAGGTGTGTCTGGCTCTGTTTGAGCTTCATGTAATCGACCTTGCGTTCATCCCTTCGCTGACAAAGAGCCCGATAGTGCTTCTCCGCTGCGCTCGCCTTCTCCCCTAAGTTTTTCAGGAGCCCCTGTAGTTCATTGAACTTACTGTCCAACACCGGCCGACTTTGGACAATCCTGTTGCAGGAGTTGGTCAAGGCCTCGTTCTCCCCCCGCAAATGCGTATAGGAAGCCATGAACCGGCGCAATTGTTCGGAAATGGTAGCGTGCCGTTCCTTGGCTTCGATGAGTTCTCGTAGCAAGGTATTGCGTTTGGGAAGCATGCCCTGTGGCAATTCACAGAGGTTGTGCAAGGTATGGAAGTTGTCGAAGGCTTGCTGTTGGTCGAGCTGTGGGGCCAATTTAATGATAAAATCCTTCACTCTGCCTTCCGCGGCTTCCAACCCCCTGCGACTCTTCTCCGCAGCATCGCTGAGTTTTACTTCTTGTTTGGCCGCCTCACGGAGTTTCACCTGCAACTCTACGCCGCGTTCCTTGCCCTGTTGGGTTTCGTGATCGAGGCGATGCCGCTGGTTGGCTATCTTCTCCAAGAGTTCTCGAGCCAGCTTGATCTTGTCCCCGAGCGCGTGCACGATCTTTCCGGTCGAAAGGACTTCTGTCTCTACCTTTTCCACTTCTTGCTGCAGACCCGCCAACTGCGGTAGCACTCGGTCACGGTACTTGATCTTCTCAATCAAACGGATCTTGAGCTTGTCCAGGTTGAGCTTGGCATAGCCGACGTTCTCTTCCTGGGTCTTATAACGATTGAGCAGCTCGGCTATTTCCCGCTCTTGAGCGGTTTTCTCCACCATCAAGAGCTTGACCGTTTCGGTCCTCGCCCTGCGTTCTCTGGAGAGTTCCTCGATACTCTTCTCGTGGTTCTCAATGATGAACCGCAGATTGGCGAGTTGCCCAGCGGAGGCTTCGAGTCGCGATCTGATCTTGATCGCTTTGTCCTCGATGGTGTCACGCTCGCCCTCGAATTTCCGGAGTTGTTCGATGACCCCTTCCTCGTAACTATCGAAGAGCTGAAAGGCCCTGGTGATCAGTTCGCTCCGGTCCATGAGGGAGATATAATTCTGCGGCATCTTCGCGGTGTCTTCGCAGAGGGGAGAGAAATTCAGCTCCGGCACCTGTGGAGCGATGATCTCGATAGAGCGCAAGGCCATTGCACGTTGGATGGTGAGGAGGAGGACCTCCCGCTTGATCGGTTTGACCAGGAAATAGCGGGCTTGTTGACTCATCAACTTACGGATGAGATCCGGGGTCGCTTTGTCGGTTATCAGAATCACCTGCGTGTCCGGCGAGATGCGAACGATCTCTTTGAAAACCGTAATCCCTGAGGCCTGGGGCAGGACGATATCGAGCACGGCGACATCGATGGGTTGCTTCTTGATGGCCGCAAGAGCCGAGTTGGCATCATGAGCGTGCCCGACCACGGTGAAGCGTTCGGGGGGGAATTGCTTGTGCAGCAACTCGCACACCGACTTGGAATCGTCGACTATCAAGACCTTGAAGGGACCGCTCATCTACACTTCGCCACCTGCTCCATGTCACCTGCCGGCAGCGCCGTTCCTCCGCACAAGGCCTGAAAGGAATCAATCTTTTATCAAACATCACTCCCAGTTGACAAGCGAAAAGAATGAGAGGCAGATACTAACCATGAAGTATCTGCCACCTACCTTCCCGCCCAGTGTCCTCGCGCTCCTGGGATTGTTGTTCGCCGCTGTGGCCTGTGTTCCCTCCCCGGCGGCGAGGCTCGAACGGTTGGCCACAACACCTCCTCTCGATCACGCACCCTTGCAACTCTCCCCGCTCGTGGAATATCGTCGGACGTTCTCCGTGTTCTTCACACCACACCAACACCCGTTCAGCATCCTCTATTTCGTCTATACCCGAGGGAAAGCCCATCGTCTCGAATTCGAAGGGATCCCTTGCACCTCGTTGTTCCTCGAATATCTCCGCTCCCAACTCTCCGCCCGCGAAGGAACTCCAGCCCCTATCCTGGAAACCATGCAGGGTCCCTTCACCACGACAGTGCGCCTGATCGTGCCGACCTCGGACCTCATCGAGGTACTCTCTGATCTCGGCAGACGCGTCTTCGACCGTTACCGGACCGACACTTTCGGAGAGGGGGCTGCCCCGCACGCTCTGAGTGAACCCAGGCCTCCCACGCTCGCCCGAGCTCTCCAGCGTTGGTACGTCAACGAACTCGATCCCCGTACCGTCTTCCTGGTGCTGCGCGGTCCTGAGGGAGCCGATGCAGCCCTGCCCAGCTTCGAGTGTCGCACCGAACCACAGGTCGAGCGCCATCTCTCAGCTACGGCCGAGGAGGCCGCCCCCCTCACTCATCCGTGGACATACGAGGGAACGCCCTTGGTACAGTTTGTTGCCCCTGCCTTGCCTGCACCCGAATGCCCAACCCATCTCGTGCTTGCCGCACACCTGCGTTCCATTGCCCCGAGGTGCGCTCCGGGGGCGCGGCTTCTGCAGGTCCTCGACCTCGAGCATCCCGGCTTCCTGACCCTCCTGGCTCCGACTTCACCCCCTGAACCATCGGGCACGACATGTCTCGAACTCCTTCATACTATCGATATCCAATCCTTCGAACGCTTGCGTGCAACAGCTGCTGCCTCCTGGTTCCTCGGCTTCGAGGAAGAAGACCTGCTCCTGCTCCAGGCTCGGTCCCTCCTCACGGGTGAACCCTCGGGTTTGCTCGAGAGCATCGCTGCTGCCATTGAAAAGGTGAGTTATGCCGAATACCTCCGCGCTCTACCGTAACTTGGTACCCGTGACGACCGCTCTGTTCGCCCTGACCGGTTGCCCACGTTCGACGCCGAGCAGCGTGAAACTCCCGGTCTTCGACGGGCAACAAGCGCTGCGGCATGTCGCCGCGCAAGTCGAACTCGGGCCTCGCTTCACCGGCCGCCCCGGCCACGCTGCCGCGCTCGATTACTACGAGGATCACCTGCTCGGCTGCGGTTTGAGTGTAGAACGGCGCCCCTTCACCCTGGAGGTCCACAACGAGGATCTAACCTTCACCAACCTGGTCGCCTTCTGGCCGAAAGCCGAGCCACCCCGAGCACCGAGGGTGTTGTTGGCAGCCCATTTCGACAGCCGACCCTGGGCAGACCAGGATCCGGACCCGGCCCACAGGAACCAACCCATCGACGGTGCCAACGACGGGGCCTCGGGGGTCGCGGTCCTGCTCGAACTCGCCCGCACCTTTGCGGCAGCGCCTCCTCCAATACCCATCGAATTGGTGTTCTTCGATGGCGAGGACCATGGCCCGAGTGCCAAAGACATGTTCCTCGGGAGCAACGTCTACGCGGGTCAATTGCAGGCCTCGGACTACCGCTTCGGTATCCTCCTGGACATGATCGGCGACGCAGACCTCCAGATCTACCAAGAACGCTGGTCCGTCCACTACGCACCCGAACTCGTGGAATTGGTCTGGAACACGGCCCGCGAGCTGGGCTTCACCACCTTTCATGCTACCGTGCGGCACAGCATCATGGACGATCACCTGCCGCTCAACCGGGCGGGTGTGAAATGCATCGACCTCATCGATTTCGACTATCCCGCGTGGCATACTCTCGAGGACACGCTCGACAAGGTCAGCGCCACCAGCTTGGAACAGGTCGGTACGGTGGTCCTGCACGTCCTCCACGGCTTGCGCTGAGCCTTATTTCTCCTCCCCAACGTACCACTCCCCTACCAGGCCTTCGTCCACGAACAGTTGGCTGCTGAGATCAGGGTGATGTCCCGAAGAAGGAGGAGCTTGTCGCGAATCGCGGTGAGGGATTAGAGGGAGAGACGGAAGCCGAAGAGGGGAGAGAGGGTCATTGTTCCTTGACGAAGATGACCACGTCGTCGAGGTACCAAGTCAGCGGGATGGGTTTCGTCGTGGACATGTGGGCGAACTTGAGCATCAATTTCGCTCCGCCCTGGAGGAACGGGG
>Ga0156395_1100_pt2 | contig 11243 bp, 8 predicted proteins | sample RifOxyA3_FD_108039 | JGI IMG/M metagenome (GOLD analysis project Ga0156395, IMG submission 108039) | Deltaproteobacteria bacterium RIFOXYA12_FULL_61_11 | reverse complement strand
TCGCCCGCACGTTCTTCGCCTCCATCGACGAACCCTACGAGGTCTTCACCATCGGCCGTAAGGCGCGCGAGTTCTGCCGCCGCACCAACCGACCGACCGTGGGCGACTACGACTTGTCCCGACTCCAGAAGGGCGACCTCACCGAATTGTTCGAAACCTTCGAGCGATCCTTTCTCGACGGCACGTACCGCAGCGTGGAACTCCTGTACAACGAATTTCGGTCCGTGGTCAGCCAGCGGCCGGTACACGTACGCCTGTACCCCTTCCAGCTCGAAACCGGGAACGAGGGCCAAGGCGTCGACTACCTCTACGAGCCGGACAAAGAACGGGTCCTGGGGCAACTCCTCTCCTACTATGCCTATCTGGCTCTCTACCGTTGTTCTTCCGAGAGCTTGGCCGCGGAGTATGCCGCCCGTATGGCGGCCATGGAGAGCGCAACCAAGAACTGCGCGGAGATGATCGATCGCCTGACTCTGTACTACAACCGTTCCCGCCAGGCGGCGATCACCAAGGAACTGATCGAGATCATCAGCGGCGCCGAGGCTGCCGGCTGAGCACTACGAGGAACCACGGGCGGCCCTAGGGTCCCCGCTCATTTCGACGAGGAGGAAGAAGCAATGGCACACGGCAAGGTCGTTCAGGTCATGGGTCCGGTGGTAGACGTCAAGTTCCCCGAGGCCAACCTGCCCGCGATCTACAACGCGCTCTACGTCAGCAATCCGGAGATCGACGCGACCCCGGACAACCTCGTGCTCGAGGTCGCCCAGCACCTCGGCGAGAACGTGGTCCGGACCATCGCCATGGACAGCACCGATGGGCTGGTCCGCGGCATGGACGCCCGCGACAGCGGCGATAAAATCCGCATGCCCGTGGGCAAAGAGATCCTCGGCCGCATCCTCAACGTGGTCGGCAAGCCGGTCGACCAGATGGGACCGGTCACGGCGACCCAATTCATGCCCATCCACCGCGAGGCTCCGGCCTTCGATGAACAAGACGTGAACGTCCAGGCCTTCGAGACCGGCATCAAAGTCGTCGACCTGCTCGAACCCTATCTCCGCGGCGGTAAGATCGGCCTGTTCGGGGGCGCCGGCGTCGGCAAGACGGTCATCATCATGGAGCTCATCAACAACATCGCCAAGGCCCACGGCGGGCTCTCGGTCTTCGCTGGCGTCGGCGAGCGGACCCGCGAAGGCAACGACCTGTGGAACGAGATGAAGGAATCCGGGGTCATCAAGAAAACCGCGCTGATCTACGGACAGATGAACGAACCGCCCGGAGCGCGCGCCCGGGTCGGCCTCTCGGCCCTGACCTGTGCCGAGTACTTCCGCGACGTCGAGAACCAGGACGTGCTCCTGTTCATCGACAATATCTTCCGTTTCACCCAAGCCGGTTCCGAGGTCTCCGCCCTCCTCGGCCGCATTCCCTCGGCGGTCGGCTACCAACCCAACCTCTCCACGGACATGGGCGAACTGCAAGAACGGATCACCTCGACCAAGAAAGGTTCGATCACTTCGGTCCAGGCCATCTACGTGCCCGCTGACGACTTGACCGACCCGGCTCCGGCCACGGCCTTCTCCCATCTCGACGCCACCACGGTGCTCTCGCGCCAGATCGCCGAGCTGGGTATCTATCCGGCCGTGGACCCTCTCGACTCGACCTCGCGCATCCTCGACCCGCGCGTGCTCGGCGTCGAACACTACACCGTGGCCCGGCGCGTCCAGGCCGTCCTGCAGAAATACAAGGACCTCCAAGACATCATCGCCATCCTCGGCATGGACGAGCTCTCCGAGGAGGACAAGCTCACCGTGGCTCGGGCCAGGAAGATCCAACGCTTCCTCAGCCAACCTTTCCACGTGGCCGAGACCTTCACCGGCCGCGCCGGCAAATACGTCAAACTGGCCGACACGATCAAGGGTTTCAAGGAAATCGTCGACGGCAAGCACGACGATTTGCCCGAGCAGGCCTTCTGGATGGTCGGCACCATCGAAGAAGCCGTCCGCAACGCCCATGAGCTCCAGGCCTGAGGTGACGCGATGAAGTTCGAGATCGTCTCCCCCACCCGGGTCCTGTTCTCCGGGGAAGCCGACGAGGTGGTGCTCCCCACGGAAATGGGCGAGATCGGGGTCCTACCCGGCCACGCCCGCCTGCTCTCCATCACCGTGCCCGGCTCCGTCCAGATCCGCCAGGGCGGTCAGCGTCAGAGCATCGAGGTTGGGGCCGGCTTCCTCGAGGTCGATCAGGAACAGGCCCGGTTGTACCAGAAGGAAATCTAAGGGTCGGGACCTGCCTGCTCTCCCCCCCCCCACCGGACCTCGAGCGAACGATCACCGAGAAGGGCTGCGACGGCGCGAGCGAGAACCCCATAACTCCGCTCGGAATAGTGTTCCCCATGATAGAGCATGTCCATTGTCGAGGTGCCGTCGGTGACCTCTCGGGACAGCATGCGACACATATCGATAGAGGGAACTTCGTTGGCACGCAGGAAATCCGAGAGTACGTGCAGATACGGGGTACCGAGATCGATGCGCGCACAATTCAGGATGATGACAGGGGTAAACTGCTTCCTACGGGCGAACCCGAGGAATCTCTCGAGCACGAGGAACAGTATACGCCTGACCTCGGAGGTCTCGTCGAGTAACAACGGTCCGACCTCTCCAGCGCGACGGGAACGCCGGATTGCTCCGAGCAGGATTTCGATACTTTCAAGACTGTAGGGGAACCCCCTGCCGGTGAGGAGATCGAAACCGAAAACCTCGAGCATGTGTTGATACCAGTAATCCCGTGCAGCAATGGAGCGGGCGACCTCGATATCGTGCAACAAGGAATAGTCCGACGCGGACCCGACAGGTGGGCGGTACAACACCAAGTGACCCTCGTGGAGCATGAATCTGGGTTTCAGATAGGGGTCGCCATCCTGCCGAAAATAAAACATTTTGAAGACGCTCACGTTCCGCAGCGCATTGTCCGGCAACAGGCCGAAGAACACGACCGGTGTCGGAAAGCGCGTGTAGAGCTTTTCGAGCTTGAGCAAGGCCTGGTCGGTTCCATAGCCGCACACGCCAAAATTGAGGATTTCCTGGCCGGTCAATCGCTGGAATTGGTTTTGCCAACTCATAGATTCTTGAACTTCCGACGAATAGACAAAGGAATCTCCATATGAGGACGCCCAAGAGTGCTTGCCGGGCACCAGCTTTTCGCTCGACCGGACGAGGCCGGGTGTGTCCCACCCGAGTTGACGGTCGGCGACGAAAAAACTGCTGAAGGGTTGGTGGATATCGGGGACAGCAAGCCCGATCCGGTAATCGAACCACGAGACGAAAGCCAGGGAGAGCACTTCCAGGAGAACACCAAACGTGCAAACGGCGAAGAGGAGCGTCTTGCCCATCCGTTCTCCTCGATAGCGATCAGGAACAGGCCCCGTTGTACCAGAAGGAACGGTAAGGGCCGGGACAACACCGACACACCCCTCGGCCGATCGCGTATCCTCAGGAACTCAACGCCGCACGTACCTCAACAGGCCGAGCAACCGGAGGTCCTGGTAGTAGATCTCTCCGGTGTGGAAGTTGCCGCACCGGGCGCAATCCTCGTCCAGCAGCCAGCGGTCGTTGTCACAACGTTCGTTCTCCGCGGGATCGAAACGCTTCGCGGCGAGCCGGAAACGATGATAGCGGGGCGAGAACCAGAGGTCCCGAAAACTGTTCTGCCGCAAGGTCCCGAGCTTGCGATGATGGCAACAGAACCCTATCTGCCCGTCCGAGTAGACTCGGGAGAAAAACCATCCGGCAAAGCACCCCCGCGCCATGGCGAGATGCTGCTTGCTCGAGGTCGCCTCGGCCTCACTTGAACCTTTCTCGGCAGCCAGCATTGCCTCGAGCTGGAGCATCGGATGGTCGTAGAAAACGATGCCGTGTTCTTGGCAGCGCCGAGCTGCCGTTTCCAGCATGGATCGTAGCTCGACCAGCCGGTCCGGTCCCACTTTCAGGTGGCGGGTATAGTTGCCGGTGTCGTGCATCAGCTCGACATACAGCACATCCGCGCCGATCGCACAGGCCTGCTCGACCATTGCCGGGAGTTCTTGGACATTCAGCGTGGTCAGGACCTGTTTGAGCACGAGCTCGGTTCGGGTGAACCCGCGCGCTCTCCGATGGGCCATCATCGCCGTCAAATCCCTGCCCAACTGCAAGAAAAAGCCCTGCGGAGCCCCGGGATGTATCCTCTGGTAGGTCTCCGCGGTACCCGCTGAAACATTGAGCACCATCTGGTCCAGGCCGAGCTCAACCAACGCGCACAAGCGTTCACGGTCCAGGCGCAGGGCATTGGTGTACAGGCTGACCCGCAGACCCTGTTCGGTGAGCATGCGGAGCATCTCGAACACGTGGGGATGAGAACAAGGCTCTCCCTCCCCGGCAACCGCAATGTGCTGGTCGACATGCAGCTCCCTCAGATCCTTCACGAGGTCGGGGAACAACGCCATGTCGAGCTGCTGCTCGCTCCAACCGGGATATCGCCACGTCTTACGCTCTATCAAGGGCGAGTGGTAGCCGCAAAACAAGCAGTTCGCGCTGCAGGCATTGGCCGGATCGAGGTGCAGCACCGAGGGACCGATGAATACCTCATCGCAGAGGATCCCCAGGTACCGCAGCAGGCGGTCCTCCACCGGTTCGCGGCTGCTGGAGGCATAGATCTGGGCCTCCGCATAGTGCATCCGGGTTGAGGGAGAAGCCTCGGCCAGTTGTTGGATTGTCTCGACCAGATCTCCTACCCCCACCAAGTCGACCCACTCGAGCTCGAGGCCAAGCCCAGAACACCATTCTCGGAGAGCGACCAGGTGGAAGCGAAAGCGCGTAGCGAGGGTTATCAAGGGGGCTGGGCGCAGTTCCGGAAAAGGGCTCGGACAGCTCAACCCGAGGAGGCGGCAAAGAGAAGGCACCAGTCCATCGAGCCGAAAAAGATTTTCCGGGACGAGCAACAGGCGAAAACGCCGGCCTGTTCCACGCTCCTCGCGGTTCATTCCCGCGAGTGCCGTCAGGCGCGGGAGTTCGAGGTCATACCGGCGACACAAGCGATCGTGCATGGCCGGCTCGGCGGCGAGAAAGGTTGGGACGTCGAGGTCGTGGACCCTATCCTGTCGAGAAGGTGCGCTCATCCTCCACAGAATACCCTGGGGGCCGTCACAGAACAACCTGTTTTCCCGGCCCTGTAGGAACCAATCCCCAAGCTACCGGTTCGGATGGCACCTCGACCCTCCTACATGCTATAGTCCGACCCCTGTGAATAGCCTTCTCGAGGCCAGATGATGGCTTGCCGAATCTCGTGCACCTCCACACTCTCCCTGACTCTTGCTGCCATGGGTTGGCTTCTCTCCTGTGCCCAGGATTGTCTGACGGTCGGTGAAGCTCCGAACTGCCCGTCCTCGATCGCATCAGACCAATCACCCGATCCCTCGAGCTGTCCCTATTCGTGCGCTCCAACAACGCCGACCGGACTCTCAGGGCAGGTCGGTCTCCCTGCACAATCGGCCGACTCTTCTCCAGACCATGTCCCCCCAACCGAAACAGGGGGACAGCCACCCATCGACGTGCCTCCCCAACCACCCGACGGGGACCTCCCGGAGCATGATCCCGACCCTCCGCTCGAACCGCTTCCCCCTCCCACCCAACCAAGTGTTCCAGACGAACTACCACCATCTGACACCGAAGCCATCCTCTGCGAGCATGATTGCTTCTATTTCTCGGCAGCAGGGGACGATGCTGCCGATGGCACCGATGAAACAAGCGCATGGAAAACCCTCCAGAAGGTGAATACCGTTTCTTGGAAGCCTGGAGACAAAATCCTCTTCCGCAGAGGAGATACCTGGACCGGCGCGCTCAAGCTCGGCACCTCGGGAACAGAACTCGAGCCGATTATCCTCGGCGCATATGGTGTTGGGGAACGCCCCGTCTTTCGCAATCCGGGAGGAACCTGGAACAGGGCTATCACCCTCGATGCGGACTACGTAATCGTCCAAGACCTCCTCGTGCGCGACACCTCGGAGGCCGGCATTTTTATCGAGAAAGGCGCCGAGCACAATATCCTGCGCAATATCGAAGGCGTCGCCCTAGGCCAAGCCGTCGTCATCAAGGGGAATAACAACAAGGTGACCGGCAGCTATTTCCACGACGGCGTTATGGTGGTCGACACCGAGGGTGGCGATGACGATTTCGGGGCCAACGGTGTGGTCATCCGGAGTTCGGGCAACGAGATTGCTTACAATCGCATCCTCAGGGCCAAAGCCACGAGCCACGATTACGGCTATGACGGAGGAGCGATCGAGTTCTACAGTACCGACCAGAGCATGAATGACAACAGCATCCATCACAACTGGGCCCAGGACTGCAACGGATTCATGGAACTCGGGAGTCGCGGAGGTCAGGAGCTCAAGAACACCTTGGTCTCCTACAATGTCTCCTACAATAACGGTTCAATAGCAGGGATCCACCTCGGTACCACCGGCTTCGGTGCAAAGGTCGAGGACCTGAGGCTGGAGAACAACACGATCGTCGAGTTGAGCGGACTCAAGGACAACCTGTTCTGGATCTGGTCCCCTGCCGTACCGACCACCCTTTCCCTGACCAACAACATCATCTATTCAAAGGTCAAGTTCGGAGCTTCCAACCAGGTCGGCTTCACCCACACCAACAATCTCTACTATTTCATTGGGGGTGCAGCGCTGACTATCACTCCGGGGTCCGACGAATGGTCAGGCAAGGACCCGGGGTTCGTCGATCTCGCGGGGCTCGATTTCCACCTCCGGTCGGACAGCCCGGCCATTGATGTGGGGAAGGACCTCGGTCACTCCCTGGACTATGATGGAACGACAGTCCCCAGTGGAGTTCGGCCAGAGCTCGGTGCGTACGAACGATGAGCAGCTTCTTCCTCCCGGTGCGGTGATAGCGAGGCTCAGATCACAGAGAAACGGGATTGACACGCAATGATGCAATTGCAGGTCAGGTGCGAGTTTTCTTGACGCTCTTCTTCTTAACGACAGCTTTCTTGGGAGTGACCTTTTTCGTCGGGGCCTTCTTGACGGCGTGCTTCGTCGGAGCTGTCTTCGGGACCGCCGGGGCTTTGACCGTGCGTCGAGGTTTCTTGACCGGCTTGCTGGGCACCGCGGCGTCGTCCGAAGACGCTCCATCCAGGGCGATATCGACGCCGAAGATGGACGATAGCTTATCGGTGTCGAGCACGCGGCCCTTGGGTTTCCGGCTCGTCCTCGTCGGCTGAGCCATGGCAGCCTCCACCAGCTCGGCCGGATCGACTCCCCGGAGCGTGAACAGCAGCTCGGGCTGATGATCGAGGCGCGCACCAACGCCATAGAGAGTTGCGGCAACGTGCTTGCACATGGTAGCCCAGTCGGGACAAGAGCAGCTTAGCTTGATCTCACGGGGGGAAGGGAAAAGCCCCTCTCCTTTGCGAGTCACGATCTCCATCACGCCCTTGGAGATGGAGCCGCGGAGCAACTCCACGAGCGAGCCGATCTGACCCGCACATTGTTTTGTGATCTCTGCCCATTGCTGTTTGGGCAAGGGCTTGATGCTAATGTCCACCGTGTAGAGTTCGCTTCCACTGACCAAGGCGCACACACCTCCTGCTCTTAGCTGCAGGTCGATCACCGAGCCGTTGCGCACGTAGGTTCGGCCACGGGGGAGACGATTGGCGAAATCGCTGTAGGCCTCGAGGTTCTTGCACCAGGCGTCCCCCCAGAAAGTCTTGGCGATCTTGCGTCCCTCGATCTCGATCGGCGAGACTTGCTGCCCGGTTTTTTTCAGCTTGGCAACCTTCTGCTCTGCCCGACGACGCCGCTCGGCGACAGGGACATAGGGCGGCCAGTAATTGTCGTTGTATCTACTCATGGACTCACCTCATGCTGGACGACAAGCCAGGGCCCGGCTCATCCGTCTAGCCCTCCAGCGCACTGTTGAGATCCAACGTCACCATCGCGAGCAGTTCCTCGTTGCTCAGCTCCGTTAACGAGGCTTCGGCTCCTTGCGCGAGTATCTCGTCCGAGAGCTTCTGTTTGCCGGCGATCAGTTCGTCGATGTGCTCTTCCACCGTACCTCGACAAACAAACTTATGAACCAACACGTTCTTCTTCTGCCCGATGCGAAAGGCACGGTCCGTGGCCTGGTTCTCCACTGCCGGGTTCCACCAGCGGTCGCAGTGGATCACATGGGATGCCGCGGTCAAGTTCAATCCGGTCCCGCCTGCTTTGAGCGAGAGCACCATGAAGGGCACATGATCGTCCTCTTGGAAACTCCTGACCAATCCCTGGCGTTGTTTCACCGGCGTACCACCGTGCAGTACGAGGCCGCTCTGACCAAAAACCTCGGCCAGAAAACCAGCCAGCGGCCCGGTCATCTCGCGGAATTGGGTAAAGACCAGCACCTTGTCCTGGCGTGCGGCAATGGGCTCACACAGCTCGCGCAGTCGAGAGAACTTGCCGCTGTCCTCCGGCGCGTAGCCGCCGTCACCTAGCCATTGGGACGGATGGTTGCAGATTTGCTTGAACCGTAGCAGGAAGGCCAGGATCACCCCTCGACGTTCAATGCCCTCGAGCTCCTCGAGGGCTTGCCTCAACTCCTCGACGGACTGTTGGTACAGAACTGCCTGGCGCTTCGTCAGCAAACAGTGGGCGGTGAGCTCGGTCTTGTCGGGCAGATCCGCAATGACCTTCCTATCTGTTTTAAGCCGGCGCAGGATGTAGGGCTGAACCAGCCGACGCAATGGGGCATAGCCCTGTGTACTCTTTGCCATAGAAGTACAGAGTTCTTTGAATGCCTTGGCTGAACCAAGAAGTCCTGGGTTGAGAAAATCGAAGATCGACCAGAGATCTCCGAGGCGGTTCTCCACCGGAGTGCCCGTCAAGGTCAGCCGCCATCGCGAGGGAATCGCTTTCAACGTCTTGGTCTGTTTGGCAGTCGGGTTCTTGATGGCCTGGGCTTCGTCGAGGATGAGGTAACGCCAGGTGTATTCTTTCATCCAAGCCGTGCGCGTGGCCGTGCCGTAGGTGGTGATCACCGCGTGGTGGGCTTCGACCTGCGTCTTCGAGAGTTGTTGCAGTTCCGAGGAGGGGATCCGCGACGGGTGGGCAAGGAGCACCCGCAAGGTGGGCGCGAAGCGTTCGAACTCGAGGCGCCAGTTGTCCAGTAGCGAAGCCGGCACGACGAGGAGATCGGTGCCTCCCCCTGGAGCACTTCTGCTCATATTGAGGACCCCGAGCACCTGAATGGTTTTACCCAAGCCCATATCGTCGGCTAGACAGCCACCAAGCTCCAGGTTGCGTAAGAGTAAAAGCCACTGCACGCCCTGTAGCTGATACGGGCGGAGCTCAGCCTCGAGGCCAGCGTTGGCCGCGATCCCTGCACGCACCTCGGGCGACTTGAGCGCTTCGAGTTTCGAATCGAGCCACTTACCGGCGATGACCTCCGACCACTCGGGGCGAGTCAGGTCTTTGGTAGTACCTTCGCTATCGAGGTGTGCACCGGAAAGCAGGTGCATGGCTTCACCGAAGCTGACCCCGCCGTCCTGGGCCTTCCTCTGCACCTCCCGCCACTTCGCGAGCACCTGGGAGAGCTTGTCACGATCGACCTCGACCCACTTGCCCTTGATCAGGACCAACCCCTGCGTGGAGGCGAGCAGTGCCTCGACCTCACTCTCGATGAGTTTCTCGCCGTCCAGGGTGAGGCCAACGTTGAAGTCCAGCAACGCACGCATACCAAGGGCAGTAGGGGCCTGGTTGCCCATGGAAACCGAGACCCTGGGCCGAGATCTGTTTCTGGTGCTCCACCAGTCGGGCATACGCACCACCAGCCCGGCTTGCTCATACACCGCGACCTCGCACAGGAAACGATAGGCCTCCTTGGGGGTCCAGGAGAGCGGATGGTAGATATCGCCGGCCTCAACCAGCTCGCGGATGAAGACACTCTGTTCTGCCGCTCGGGACAGCGGCGCCAGTAAAGCTAGAAGTTTCTGGCGATTCTTTGCTCCGGCGTAGTCCCGAAGAGCGTTGCCAAGCGGCAGGTGTTGGGGTTTTGCCGTTTTCGTGACCTTGTGGACGTATGTGGCGAGGAAGGCGAAAGGATACTCTTGGTCGCGTTTATTTTCGGCGAGATGGAAACAGACCCGGCCGACCACATTCCAGACCGAGCCGTACTGTTGCAGGTACCCTTGGACGCCCTCGGGGCGTCCTTCGACCACCTTCGCAAGCGCAGTACCTGTATCGGACCAGATAGCTGCAAGGAGCGCGGCGTCGAGCATTTCGGCGCCCTGCATGGGAGGAACTGCCTGGAGGAAGCCCGCAAGCTCGTCCTCGTCCGGAGCGGGAAGAACGAAGGAATGCGCGTCTGTGGGGTCGAGCGCAGCACATACCCGGCTGATGAAGGTCCGACCGAAATCACGCCAGTAGGCCAGCGATGGTGGGAGGTCGGTTGAAAGTTCGGCAGCTCCCAGGTGCAACACACCGTTGCCGCGACCCAGGGAAAAGGCCTCGACGATCCGTTGCGCGATCTTGTCCGAGAAATAGGGGCCGTCCTCCAGCGATCCGGGCTGGAGGTCGATGCGGCCACTTGGTGTCAGCCGGCAGACAATGGTTCTCACCGGCGTGCTCTCGTGGGAACCCCGATCCATCACCTGTGCACACGTACCTCTTGTCCGGCTCAACTGCAAGGTCGCCGAAACGCGAGATGAGCTGTACTCTTTCCGTAAGGGTGTTGGCAATCTCTATCCGCCGTTCCCACACCTCGCAACGCGGTGATCACGAAAGCCATATCGATCGGTCCTGTCCATCCCAACGGGATGACAAGAGTCGCATTGAGCTAGCGGGAAGGAGGCTACGGCAGGGTGCTCAACCGATCAGCGCGGATAATAGAAGCCCCACCCGAGGACCTTGCCACCCCAACTAATGTCGAGCTGATAGCTATTTCCCTGCTTGGTGAGCTTCCCCGAATAGTGGTTCCGAGCATTGAATTGGGTGTAGATGACCGACGTGTCGGTGACCTCGGTCAGGATAGAGATATGCCCCTGGAGGAAGGCGATGTCCCCGACCTTCGGTGCGGTAGTACCGCCCTGTGGAGTGAAGCTGATGTTCTCGCCGTTGGCATTGCTGCGAAAGGCTTCCAACATACCGCTCGTGGTGCGGGAACCCAACCCGGCCTCGGAGAGATCATAGCCCGCCTCGGTGTAGGAGTAGAGCACGTAATCCGAGC
>Ga0156395_1114_pt1 | contig 11259 bp, 9 predicted proteins | sample RifOxyA3_FD_108039 | JGI IMG/M metagenome (GOLD analysis project Ga0156395, IMG submission 108039) | Deltaproteobacteria bacterium RIFOXYA12_FULL_61_11 | reverse complement strand
GCAGTTACTCTCGGTTTCAGGGCCGGAAAGCGTTTGCCCTGAAGAGGACTTCCACCTCTCTGACAGTGTGCGCTTGAAGGCGCACTAGGGGCGCAATTCATTGCGCCCCATATGGGTGCGACAACATCCGGGATCGCAACCGAAGCACAGGGCGCGATGAATCTCGCCCCTACGTTGGGGGCCGTTGTTCGCGGGTTCAAGTCTCGTGGTCCGGCTTTAAAGATGATATCGGCAAGCTCGCCGACATCGCCATTGAGGAGATCGAGGACGACGGCGAATCTTTCGATGAAAAGATGATCCGGCTCGTGCAGAAGCTCGAGGAACAGTTCGCCGAGGGCGCGCTGGAGGCGCAGGCATGAGATTCCACCCCGACCATCACCATCGACGTTCCATACGCTTGCAGGGATGGAATTATTCCCAGGCTGGAGCGTATTTCGTGACCATTTGTACCCAAGATCGCGAATGCCTGTTCGGCGAGGTGGCGGATGGGGAGATGTTGTTGAACGATGCGGGGAGGATCGTTGCAGATGTATGGTCGTTGTTCCCCGGTGGCCGTTTTCCGACCGTTGATATCGATGAATATATCATCATGCCTAACCACATGCACGGCATCGTCCTCTTGTCGGAACGCAACGTAGGAGCGCAATTCATTGCGCCCCATTTGGGTGCGATGACATCCGGGATCGCAACCCAATCAATGACATCCGGGATCGCAACCGAAGCACAGGGCGCGATACATCGCGCCCCTACATTGGGTGCTTCTGAGCATTAGAATCATTTTTTGTCATCAGCTACTCAGGGGAGGAGTTTGGTCAGGGCTTCGAATCCGACCCAGCGGGTTGCTTGGACGACATCTTGTCCCTCGAACTTCACCCTTGCTTCGTCGCTGGTCAGGTGGGTGATCTGGGCGAAGGACTTGGTGCCGTTTTCGTTGAGAAGGACTTTCTCGTAGACCTGAAATATCTCGGGTTTGTGCAAAAATTCCTCGCGCATCGCCTGGCGGTAACTGGTCGTAATGCAAGCCTCGAGATCGGAAGCTTCTTCGTATTGCCAGTAGCACTCGTCGTTGAGGAGGAATTCCGTTTCCGGCTCCTCGAAGTTATAACCCATTGCCGCGGCGTAGTAGGTCAGCAGGTCCTGGGTTACGCCCGGTCCGGCGAAGGGTTGCAGGGTAGCAAGGTCCTCGTAAGGAACCCAAAAGGGCGAGGAGGGCTCGGCGCCAAGACCTACGGTTTCAGTGACAGAGACCTCGATCGGGGTGATTTGCTGCACCGTGACGAGGGTATGAAGGCCGCTCTCGGGGGCGATATAGAGGGCCTCTTGGTGGAGCGTCAGGTGTTCGTTGCTCTCGAGGAGCGGTAGGAGGGCGCAGGTTGGCAGCCAACGCTTGATCCCATAGCCGATATTGACATAGGCGTCGGAAATGGTCAGTTCGGTAATCACGACGACATGGCGGTTTCCATCGACATCGCGGGCAAGTACCTCGGTGCTGCGCTCGAAAACCGCGTCGGTCGCATCGTCCTGCCAACACGATTCGTCCCATTCGATCGCCTCGAGGGCAGCGAGCTCTTCTTCATCCGGCCCGAAGAAAGGGCAGGACGCGCTGGTTGCTCCACCGCTGCCGAACCCAAACACGCTGAGCAGACCGAAAGAAAGGAACAGCATGCATACGCGGCTGGTCTTCATGGGGAGCCTCCGTGAAAACAAGAACAAAACAAGAAAAAGCACTGCATTGAATATGCCGACTTTACTATAATGAAATTATAGTATATTATTTTCTGTATGAAAACAAGAATTGATGAATTACCGCTCTACTGCGACACGACTGGGACGGTTTTCTACCTAGAATCGCGCAAGGGCCCTATCAGGTGCATCGCCAGGTTCTACCGATGCGTTCGAGCATGGCTGAAGTGAGGGGAGCCTCGAAATATGCGGTCGCTCCGGCGGCCAGAGCAGATGTTTCCATGACCGAGGCCGAGGAACACGACAGGGCGAAGACCGCAAGGTCCGGACGAAGGTTTTTTAGTTGTCTGATAAGCTCCAGACCCTCGGTTTCGGCGCTCTCGCTGAGGTGGAGGTCGGTGATGACCACCTCGACCGGATGGTCGGCCAGCATTTCCAGGGCTTCTTCGGGACCGGCCGCGGTGAGGATGGCGTGCCCCGAGGTCGGGCACACGTGCCGGGCGAGCAGGAGCTTTGTTCCCTCGCGCAGGAGGGGGTCATCGTCGACAATCAGCAGGGCCGAGGTGGCGGTTGCTCGCGGGGTAGCTTCTGCGGGCACCACCTTCGGCTGGGGAACGTGGGGCCCTGGACGGACCCCGGTCGCGAAGTCGCTCCCCCGTGGATGGAGGGGGAGCGTCGGTCCCGGTTCGGACAGGTCGGAGCAGGGCAGGGTGAAGCTGAAGCAGGTTCCCGTTGCGACCGTGCTCTCGACCCAGATCCTCCCGCCGTGGTCCTCGACCACCTTCTTGCAAATGGCCAGACCAAGCCCAGTACCCCCGGGTTTTCCGTGGGTGTAATACGCCTCGAAGAGATGCTCTTGCACCTCGGGTGGGATCAAACTGTTGCTGTTGGTGAGGCTGAGGCGCATCCAGCGGCCAGGAGTATCCAGCAAAGCCTCACTCGCGATGTGGATAGTACCCATGCCGTGCATGGCCTCGACCGCGTTCGCGAGAAGGTTGATGAGCAAGCGCAAGATCTTGGTCTCATCGACGTAGGGAGTGAGCCGAAGCGCGAGGTCGTAGGTGAGGGTCACCAGGCTGGGGTGGGTGGTGAAGACCTCGGTGGCCGCGGCTGAGAGGAGGTCCTGGAGGTTACAGGGCTTCTGTTGCAGATTGCCAGTGGAAGCGAACTGCAGGACCTCGGAAAGCATGCTCTCGATCCGCTTCCCGCCCTGCTCGATTGCGGTTTGCCAACGCAAGAGAAAATCGGGGTCACTACCCTGCGCAGGCAGCAGGGAAAAGAAGGTGCGCATGGCCGCGAAAGGCTTCCGGAGGTCATGGGCGAGCATAGCCGAGGTCTTACCGATGGCCGCGAGCGCGGACTGCTCTTGGAGGGAACGGGTGAGGTGGCGGAAATTGGTTTGGAGTTCCGCAAGTTCTTTGATGCGCGGCAAAGGTTCTTCGGGCTGCAGGAGACGTTGGATCGGGCCGACGAGCTCTTTGCCGAGATGGTGATGGAAACCGTGGAGTACCAAGAGCATACAAGCAAAGAAGCACAATAATACCAACGAATAGGGACCCAGCATGACGAGATAATCAAGTGCGGGGTAGTCGAGCACCAGTTCGAGTTGGCGGGTGGACTGATGGAGCGGTGCGCGGATGCGGAGGGTCGTCAAGGAAAGAGGCTCGCGACAGTGGTCGCCGAGGTCGTAGAAGGCGACCCGAAGCGTACCAGTATGATCGCAGATGGCTAAGAAGGTTGCCCGGTAATGGCTGCGGAGTAACTCAGCATGTGCGTTCATGGCAGTTTGATCGCGGCGATCGTATTGCATCCCCAGGGTGAGGGCGTCATCCAGGATTTCTTCTTCGCGTTGCTGGTGCCATTTCCGGCCAAGCATGCCCGAGAGGAGGAGTTGGAAGCCAAGGGTCACGAGCATAAGGATGAGGATCTTGCGGTTGATCTTGGCGTTGAACCACGTCTGGATAGATGGTGCGCTTGAGGAATTCACGGGCCCACTCCTTCGCTCTGTTGTGGATCGGTCCCAGCCCAGCAACCCGGGTCTTTGGAGAGGAAATGCCCGTGCTCGGCATAGGCAGCGTTCCGATCTCCGCCTCCGCAGCGCTCATAGGTAGGGCAAGCAGAGCAGCCCTCAACACACTGGGTGCGCAATGCTTGGAACTCAGCACCGAAGTAGAGCGAACGGAGATCTTGCCGACGCAGATCGCCCAGGACGATACCGAGCCTACTGGTCGGCCGCAAGCCGCCGTCCGGTTGCACGGTGAGGCCGTAGAAACCTTGACCGAACTGCCCGCCGGCGTCGGCTTCAATAAGGTGCATCAGGGGAAGGCCGCGGTTGGTGGTGAGCCCAGTGCCGTGGGAGGCCTGAAAAATATCGCAAAAGGCCTGGCGGAGGGTTTCGCCGTGCAAAGGGGTGCAGATCGGATCGGAGGCTGGGCCCGAGGCGCGGCCGGAGGGAATGAGCCGACAGAAATCCATGGACCTCGCCCCGAGTCGCTTTGCCAGGACGAACATGGCCTCGATACCCTCGGCATTGTGGTGCGAAAGCGTGCATTGCAGGGAAAAGGGGACCTGATGTTTCCGCAAGAGGATGGCTCCCCGACAGGTTGCATGGAAGGAGCCGGCGCCGCGAACCTGGTCATGACTGGGCTCGTCCCAACCGTCGAGGCTGAGTTGCACCGTGGCTCGGTGATGGTGCAGCAGTTTTGCTCGCCGCTCGTCGAGCAGCGTTCCGTTGGTAAGGACGCTGAGGTCGCAGCTTGGCACAAGCTCTTTGGCCAGGTTCAAGAAGTGTTCGAACCAGGGGAGGAGCAGGGGTTCACCGCCCGCCAAAGCGACATGGGATCGAGTGGCGAGGAGGGTATTCAGTTCGGCAAACTGGAGCAGGATCGAGCGCCACTGTTCCGGCCCGAGTTCCTCGACAGCGCGAGGAGGGCCGTCGCCAAGATAACAGTGGCGGCAGCGCAGATTGCAGCGCCAGGATGGTTCGCATTGCAGGGTAAAGATACGCTCGTGTTTCGCTGCGGAGGCGATAAGGCGGCTCTGAACCCGGTCCAAGAACTTCGTCCACCAGTTCGTCTTCGCGACGTTCATGGTGGGCATCACTTCCAAGAGTAGTTCTGGAGAAAGAACATACTTGACCCGCGACCGCGAAACTCGATTGTGTTTTCGTTGTAATAGACGGAGAAACTGCTATAGCCCAAATGGATAGCAGGAATTTCTGAGAAAATTGTTCTATTTACTTCTTTGTATGCTTCATGAAGCTGTGAAAATTCAAGCAAACTACGAGCGTGTTCAAGTGTGTTTTGAAGAAGTGGTCTCTCAAATGGAAGCATGGTTAATGCACCATGTTTCCCAAAAAGATGATAAAGACCATCTGGATCGTCACAACCAATTGAAGTAGATGCGTAGTAGATATCCCAATCTTCTTGGAGTTGGTCCAGATGCTGAAATTCAGTAAATGAAATAGTTCTTGAATTTGGATGGATATCAATGCCAAGTTCTTGTAAATATGCTGATATTAACTTGTGAAATCGATTCTCTTGCCCGAGACCTGTTAAAATGAACAATGGCTTCTGCTTAATTGCTTTAATTAATTCTACTTTCTCTGTTTCAGTGATAGATCGGTAATTGGTCAATTCTTCCATTTCAAGCCGCCCAGGTTGTGTAGGTAGGAAGAATTGTATTTCAGGTATTGTCTTGTAGTTTTTCAGGTCATTCAGTTTATCAAATTCTGAATAGAAAAGTTTTTCAAATAGGAGTCGAAATCGATGATTGCTTAATATGTTGTTACTTTTATCATTAATGCCTAAAAAGAGATGAGTATCCAATTTACTTGGTATTTCTTCATAGCTGAATATTGAACTGTTTTTCTGACAGAGAGTATCTCGTGATTGATAAGGAGGTATTAAATAGTAGTCATACTTTGCTTCGCATAAAGCTATCTGAAATTGCTCTCGGTCAAGATTATCTATCACAATATTCTCAATAGATGGTTGGGGAAAATAATAAGGGTTCTTCCGTAGGTGTATTTGTCGATCACTAATTTCCTCCATAATGTATGGTCCAGTTCCAAGGTGTTGCCCTTTGTCATTTTTTTTGTAAATTGAATATCTTATCCCGCTAATTTCCATCAGGATATCACGATAAGGTCTTTTAAAAGATAATACCAAGGTGTCGGCGCTTGGTGTATTAATACCAACGATATCATTACTATGAAGAAAGTCTTCAAAACCTACTAATGCGTAAAACACATCTCTTGTCGCTTGATTCTTGTAGATTGGCGCTTGTCGGAGAGAATCAAGCATGGCCTCTTTATAAAGAAAGGAACTGATCTGAGTGCCATCTGAAAAGCGTTTATCAAGGTTAAGCAAGAAAGTTACCTGCCGCCGGTCTTCACTGACACGCCATTCTTTGGCAATACCAGCAGTATAAAATCCATTACCTGTATCTATTGTAAGTGGTTCGAAACCTGCAGCAAGAATAATATCAGCGAGTGCCATTGATTGACGGGCAGGTTTTAATTCCCCCCACGGTCCAGTAACAGCATATTTTAATATTTCTGGTTGATTGGACATTGAGAATGTTCTCCAAAAATAATAACAAAATGAAAAAAGTAACAGTACAATTGAAATGATGAAAAATTTACCACTAGTTGTTATCATAAATGAGTATGATGATGTCAGTGAGAGTTACTCCAGCTTACAGTTCCCGCTGGCTTTTCAATGTTCGCTCTCTCTCCTTGAACAAACACCTGCAACGCCTGCAACTGGAATGGAAGTAATACAAGGATGGAAATCACTGTCCTGGCCAAGAAGCTACGCATCATATCCCCCCTGGTAGTTCCTATGGTCTCTGCTGTCAACGCACCATCTCATAGCAGAAACACGGGCTGTGGTCAAGAGGCCTACGTCGCAACCGATGGTGGTTCCTTTTGCCACGGTGATGGATTTCTCAATTTCTGTGCCAACAGCATCATGACTTTGGGTGTGATCATACAACCTGTTATGGCAAACGGTGGTATCGGCGATTCGAATAACCGAATCGGGTTCGGTGTCCTAACTCATCATCATGAAAGGATTTGCGAGCACTGCTTCCTGATAACCCTTTCGAACAATGATGAAATCGAAATGCCGAATCCATTCGCTCGCCCGAAACTGTCCGGTGAGGTCCAGTACGGTACTTGAACCCGGTTCCCACATGTGCTTCTGGTTGAGTTGGTAGGAACCCCCAGCACTGCCTTCGACCTCGCTCTCCCCATGAATCCCACCTAGTCATTGGAGTCCTTCTTTTACATACAGCGCGGCCGTCGGCCTTGCATCGTGCGGCCTCCTGCATTTGTTGATCATGACCGTTCTCAGGCTCAACTTCTCTTGGAATGCCTTCAGTCTTGGAGTGAATTGCAGGTTATTTATCAACACCTTGGGGTGGCGCCGACGGGGGTCCCCCGCCACGCGCAAGCATGAGCATGGTGGGGGTGAGAGGCGACAGGACCCCTTGCCCCACCCAAGACTGAAGGATTACGTCTCTTGAAAGAAAACAATAGCTTTTCCTGAAAAAACAAGGTAAGGCAAGCGTCGAGAATCTCTGAGGCCTGCCTTTCGTCAGGTACTTCAGCCGATTTTGGGCCAGGTACATGGCGTGGTGGTGCAGGTTCATTTTTGATGTAGGAACACCGTGACAACATTCGAAAATCTAGGTCTTACAGCTCCTCTACTGCGGGCAGTGGCAACATTGGGTTACACAACTCCCATGCCCATCCAGGAACAGGTCATTCCCCTCCTGCTCAACTCTGCTCGAGATGTGATCGGGCTTGCTCAGACCGGTACGGGAAAAACCGGTGCCTTTGGTCTGCCCCTTCTCCAAATGATCAATCCAGAGCTGAAGGCCCCGCAGGTCCTGATTTTATCGCCGACCCGCGAGTTGTGCATACAGCTCGGCGCTGAGTTGGTGAAATTCGCCCACTACCTGCAGGGGATAACTATCGCGACGATCTATGGCGGCGACGACATGCAACGCCAACTCCTGGCCTTGAGAAACGGCGTACAGGTGATTGTCGCGACCCCCGGCCGAATGAACGATCTGCTCAACAAGCGGAAAAAAATAGACCTGCGTGGCCTCCAGACTGTCGTCCTGGACGAGGCGGATGAAATGTTGAAGATGGGCTTCCAGGAGGAGTTAGACGCCATCCTCGAGCAAACCCCGCAGTCGAAACGCACCTTGTTTTTTTCTGCAACCATGCCGCCGGAAATCCTGCCTTTCGCAAACAACTACCTGAAAGATCCACTGAAAATCTGTGTAGGCTCCTCGAACAGTGGAGCCGATTGCGTCGAGCACTACTGCTACTGCGTCCGTTCGGAAGATCGCTTCCTTGCGCTGAAACGGATTGTCGATGCCAACCCTGATCTGTACGGCATGGTCTTTTGCAGGACCAGGGACGAGACCAAGGAAATAGCCGACCGGCTCATCGCGAGCGGTTACAATGCCGAGGCTCTGCACGGGGACCTTGCCCAGGCGCAACGGGAATTGGTGATCAACAAGTTCCGGCTCAGGAATCTGCAACTGCTGGTCACGACCGATGTTGCGGCCCGGGGGCTGGACATCAAAGATATCAGTCATGTCATCAACTACAACGTACCTGAAGACGGCAATTCCTATATCCACCGCAGCGGCAGGACCGGTCGCGCTGGGAAAGCGGGCATTTCGATCGTCATCATCAACCTGAAGGAACAATTCAAGATCCGGCGTATCGAAGCGAAACTCAGGAAGACCTTTACCTTCTTGGCGGTCCCGGGCGGGAAGGAGATTTGCGAGAAGCAACTTCTCCACCTCGTGGACAGGCTGCAGAGGATCGATGTCGACCACCAAGAGATCGACAAATTTCTCCCCGCCATCTTGGAAAAACTTCAAGGACTCGATCCCCAGGACCTCATCAAGCGATTCGTCTCCTTGGAATTCAACCGCTTCCTTGAATACTACAAGGATAGTACAGATCTTCGTATACCCGTTGTGCCCAACGGCGAGCGGCCCACCTTCCAGCCGGGCAAAGAGACGCCTGGGCCCAAGCGCAACACGGGGAAACTACGTAGCGGGGGAGAAGAAGGTTTCACCCGATTTCACATCAACCTGGGGCATTACGACAATCTCACCCCGAGGGAGCTCATCAGCTTGATCAATCGCTGTACCCGGAGCAGCAACATCACGATCGGCAAGATCGAACTGAGAAAGGATCAGGCCATCTTCGACGCGGACGAGCGTTTCCAAGCCAAGCTCCTCGCTGACTTCCAGAAAATAGAATTCAACAGGAAAAAAGTGGCGCTGCGAATCTATACACCGACTTCCACCGCGGGCAGATAAGCCAGTGCGAAGAATGAAGCCGATACCCGCAGTCCAACCTTGGAGTTAACAAGACCTCAGGACTTCGGCGTTGCGAGCGCTTCTTACGGGAGGAGATGAAGGGCGTTAGCAGGCACCTCGTTTCCCGGCGCGAGGATATAGGCCGTGGAGCAGGCAAGGCCAAGGCCCGACAGGCCCCGACGGAGGATTTCCGGACAACCGAGGCGATAGGGCGAGTGGAATTGCAGCTCGCGTTCGTGCAGGAGCGTGTATCCGGCCGATGCAAAGGTCGAGCGCCAGGAGGAGCGCGAGAAGAGGCGGAATTCTGCCAGGGTGTCGCCGCTCTGGCCGTGCGCGGGGAGCAGGCGATCGAGCCCCCGGGAGCGTTGGACCGTGCCGGTCGAGGGGTTGTTTCCCACCTGTCCTGCGGGTGAGCGGTGAGGGGTGCCTAGTCCGAGGCGCCACGCGAGAGCCCGCGCCTTCATCGCCGGGTACAGACCGAACTGCAGGGCCTTCCAGGTCGGGTTGGGCAGGCAGTGCAGGGCAAGACCGCCCGGCGCCAGGAGGCGGCGGAGGCCGACGAGCACCTGTTCGACCTCGGGCAGGTGTTCGAGCAGGTTCGAACTGAAGATCAAGTCGAACGAGGCCTCGGGCAGGCTGGTGAGGTCCGTGGCGTCGAGGACGGCGTACTCGACTCCGGGCAGCGAACGGCGCTGCAGCCGGGCTTCGTTGTACTCGGTGCAGAGCAACCGCCGGCAATAGTGCGAGAGGAACTCGGACTGACAACCGTCACCGGCGCCGAGCTCCAGGGCCTGGGCGAACACCCCCTCGGGGCAGCGGCCGAACAGCAGTTCGAGGTCACGACGACGCAGGGCTCCGAGCGAGGCGGTCATGGTCGATCCTCTATGGTTGAGCCGGGCGAGGCTGCCACGAAGGGGGGAGGAGGTCAAGTCCGCCGGGCAGGGGCTCACAGCGGGGTACATGGTCCCGGCTCGTAGAAATGGAGGGTCGGCGAGCAGTGTGCCTGACCGGCGTGGTCGGTCGGGACCTCGCACCGCTCGGTGGCGCCGGGAGTACGGCGGAACACCACGGTGTAACTCCAGTGTCCCCAGACGTTCTCGGCAAAGGTGCTGCAGAAGTTGCACTTGCCCTGCGGGGTGTCCTGGTCCTCCCAGATCCCGGTGGTCAACTCCACGGCCCGGTCGCTCGGCTGACCCGCTACCTCCATGAAGAACTTGCAGGTATTGGTCGGGTAGTCGCGGATGCTGCCGGGATTGTAATTCTCGAAGCTGGCCTTGCCGTCCGCCCCGGTGACGAGGACCGCCGGTGGGGGGTGATCCTCGGCGAGTTCGCAGTCATTGTGTCCGACCGTCACGGAGACGCCCTCGAGGCCTTGGCCCTGCTCGTCCTCGACCCTCACCTCGAAGACGATCGCCCAGGTGAATTCCTCCTCGCAGGTCCACTGGTGGTTGCTCGAGACCTTGAAGGCGGTTCGGCCACCGGTGGCCGGAGGTTGGGGTTGAACCGTCTGGGACTCTTGTACCACGAGGAGCGCCGCTCCATAGGACGTGCTTGCGGGGTCGGCGGTGAGACGAACGCACAGAGGGCCGGCCGTGCGCGGCGTGGTGCTCCAGGTCCAGCGGTAGCCGGAGCCGGTTGGGGTAACCTGACCCCAGACCAGGGGATCGGCGGAACTGGGGGGAAAGGTCACGACGAGGTTGGTCAGGGCCTCGGGCGCAGCGACCGTGACCGTGACCCGTTCTCCCACGCGAGGGTTGGGCGGCGAGAACGTGAGACTTGCCTCGCCCCCGCTTGGACAGGAGGTCCCGAGGTCGGGGGGCGCCTGGACAACTGGATCCGACGAGACGGCAAGAACGGTGAGATCGGGGCTCGGGTCTACGCTCGGCGTGGGCTCGCCGCCCGGGGAACCGAAGACAGGGGTCCCGGTCGTGGGGAAGGGTCCTGGCCCGGGGGGTTGGCCGGTGGTGGAGAGCTCATCGGTAGACTGACAGGCCCCCAGGGAAAGGAGCAAGAGCAGGGTGATGGTGTGCAAAACCGGCATGCTTCCTCCCTTCTTGAGAGAGTGTAGTCGGAGCGACTTCGGGGCGCAAGGGGGCGTACGTGGTGTGTTCCACCTTATGGTGCGGTCGGAGAAGGGCATCAACCGAGAATGCCTTCAGTCTTGGTTGGGTAAGGGGTCCTGTCGCCTCTCACCCCGACGCCGCTGCATCCTGCGCGTCGCTT
>Ga0156395_1007_pt1 | contig 11348 bp, 8 predicted proteins | sample RifOxyA3_FD_108039 | JGI IMG/M metagenome (GOLD analysis project Ga0156395, IMG submission 108039) | Deltaproteobacteria bacterium RIFOXYA12_FULL_61_11 | reverse complement strand
AAGGGAAGCAGGTGCTCGAGGGTCGACAGGTTGATCTCCCCCGGTTTCCGGGCTATGCAGGAGGGAGCTGTGCCCTTGAGGAGAATGGACCATGACCATCCTGTTCCGCGAAGACGGAACCTGTTCCTTCCTCTATGATCCCGAGAGCGAGGACCTGGTCCACCTCAACCCGACCGCGACTTACATTTGGCAACACCTGCAGCGCGGCTGGAGTAGGGGGCGTATCCTCGAGGGCTTGCTCTCGTCCTTCGCAAATCCCCCCCCGCGCTCCGAGGTCGAGCACACCATGCAGGAATTCTTCGACTTCCTCGAACACCAAGGTCTGTACCGGTCGCCCGAGGAAGGAGCTCCGAGGTGAGGGGAAATAGCCGACCAGGCCACTACCTGGCCGCCCACGGCCAGGCGCTCGGTCTGCTCGCCGTGCTGACCTTCACCTTGCTCGCGCGTCTACCCGAGCTCGGGCGCAGCCCCTTCTACGAGGACGAGGCGATAAGCCTCCGCGCAATAGAGGGTCTGCTCGAACGCGGAGTGCCGACCCTACCCTCAGGCGCCCAATATCTGCGTTCGCCTCTCCACCTGCTCCTGCTCACCCCGGCCGTGGCCCTCTTCGGAGGTCATTCGCCCTGGGTACGTCTCCCCTCTCTCCTGCTGTTCCTCCTGACCCTGCTGCTCTCGTACCAGTATCTCTCTCGGCTTCGCGACGGGCCGACCGCTCTCGGTGCGGTCCTGCTCCTCTGTGGTCTGCACTCTCAGAGCGAGGTCGCCCTCTCGGTGCGCATGTATGCCGTGCTCCAGACCAGCACCCTCCTCGCCCTCTATCTCCACCAGCGTTTCCTCGACGAACGAACCGTTCGCCTCCGCCGGGCATGGTTCCTGAGCCTCCTCGCCCTCGTGGCCTCGCACGAACTCGGGCTCCTGACCGCGGTGACACTCTTCGTCCACGCAAGTTACCAGCAGGTGCGCGAAGGCCACCTCGATCGGTCTTTCCTCCTGTCCTCCCTGCTCGTCGCCGCCCTGACCCTTGTGTGCTGGTTCCCTCCTCTCCCGAGTCTTCTTCTCGAGGTGACGACGCATTCCACCCGACAAACCCCTGCGTTGGCCCTGGTCACCTCCTTCCAAGACCCCACCCTCTCTGAGTATCCACGCCTTCTCGCCGCGTGCCTGCCCTGGCTCTGGCCTTTCTCCCTCCTCGGCGGTCTGTGTGCCATCCGGCCTGCGCGAGCGCATCTGCGTCCCCTGGCAGCCGTCACTGGCATCAACCTCCTGGCCCTCTCGCTCCTGGCCTTCAAGACCTCCCGATACGCCACGGTACTCGTTCCCCTAGTAGCAGCCCTCGCGGTACTCGGCCTCAGCGAGGCCCTCTGCTTCCTGCTATTCCTCCTGCGCCGCCTGTTTCCCGGAGGTTGTACCGTGAAGGCCGAGAGGCTCGGGAGCAGGGTCGGGTTCGTCCTCCTCGCCCTCTGGTTCCCCTTTGCCGCACACCTGCCCGACTCACCCGTGCAATTCGGGGTCGACCGTCCGGACCTCGCCCCGGCGCATCGCTACCTGGCCGACCGGCGCAAGGCCTCGGAACCGGTAGTGACGAGCAATTCCTGGATGACCCAGCACTACCTCGGCGATTTCGATTTCTTCCTCCGGCAGCGTTACCGCCACCCCGAGGGCTGGGGGCCTTTCCCCGTAGCACGTGAAGAATACTATGACCGACCGGTCCTCGACACGATCGAGGAGTGGTTCGACCTGCTGCGCCGACACCCCAAGGTCTGGCTGCTCGCCGACGACAAGCTGCGCGAGTACACCTCGCCGGCCATGCTTGAGGTCCTTGATCGAACCTGCGTCAAAGTTTTTCACGGGCAGCATGCAGCAGGAACAGAGGTATTCCAATGTAAACAATGATCCATCGTATTTTCTGCAAGAAGCAAGAGGAACTCATTTATATTTTTTATTTACAACTTATTAATATTTATTTTCAGAAATGATGATATCACGAAGTACTCGACCAATTTCCATTTTTATTTGACACGCAATGTCATTCCCGGTATAGGAACCGACCTGTGACGACCGATAGTAAGGAACACGCTCTCATGAACCACTCCAGACGAAAGATCCTCGGGTTGTTGTCCGTCATCCTGCTTCTCGGGCTCGGCTTCGGTTCCGGACCATCCTGCCTCGGCACCGACGAAGAGGATGGAGCCGAGGCCAACGGATCTCCCACGAACGCCTACACCGATCTCGCCATGGCCTCGCTGGCGGCCGACACCTCGTGTCCGGGCCTGGATTGGTGCTGGTCTAACTATGCCGGCCGTTGCGTGCAACAGGCCCAGTGGAGTTCTGGCATCTGCCGGCTCGCGAGCGGCACCTGCGGCGCCTGCGGCAGCACTCCCTCTCCTACAACGCCCCAGCCGGCACCCGCGCCGACCGCACCGACACCCTATACGACTCCCACTCCACCTGCCTATACTCCTCCCACCCAACCGACCTATGCTACACCCTCGGGGCCGATCATGGAACGCTGCATGCGGCGCCCCGCAGGGAAGTTCATCGTCACCGCCTGTGGTATCGGCCCGGCCACGGGAGATAGTTACCATGATGCCATGGTCCGCTCTTTGGTCGACTACCGCACCACGCAGGTACTCAACACTTATATCGGCAACCTGAGCGCGGTCAGTGGCGGCAACTACTCGGGCTACTCCAACGACCTTCTGCTCAACTGGGCCGACGACACCTCGAAGGGGAGCATCGCCGTCGACGCCAACACCTACCCGGCCACCTTCTCGCAAGCTCCCAAGATCGCCACGCTCTTCCACTTCACCGAGAACCACAACCTCGCCGTGCCTCCCCGCCAGAGCACGTACGAGTGGTGCCCGACCTGCCACGACGCCAAGAAGTTCATCCACTGGTACGACGACAGTTGGGTGGGGAGTTTCAATCCCTTCTGGAGCTTCGAACGCTGGTGGCAGCGCAGTAAAGCCACGGTCTTGACCATCGGCAAGGTTCCTGTCTCGGTCACCGCCATTGCCGTGGTCTGGCAGACGGTTGATCTCTTGACCCTGACTGGCCTCAGCGTCACCCAGGACGCCTTCGTCAACTGGGAGGACTGTCATCGCAACCCCGGCCCTCAAGGGTGCCTGCGCGAGGACATCTATGCCGGTCTGAGCGTCACCTTGCTCTCGGCCCAGTTCGCCGGGGCGCTCGGCGTCGGCAAGAACCTGCTCTTCGGCAGCAAGACCAGCCGCTTCGAAATGGGCATGGTCAACGGCCTCCGCTACCAGACCGGTCTCTCCTACAGCGACGACCTCTATCGCACGGCCACCCAGCTCAATTACAAGACCCTGCCCGCCAACGGCGTGATCGTCCAGTTCCCGAAAAACGGCACCTGGTTCGCGGCCAGAAATGCGACCAACGAAGTCGTCGGAGTCTTGCAGATCGCGGATGACGGGTATCTCTACATGATCGTGGACCCCGCGCTCCAGCGCCAGGGCATCGGCACCCTTTTAATGGAAGACGCTATCGCTTTCGCCCGCACTTCGGGGCGTACCCTGTACGGCCAAGCCATCCCCGGGAGCGCTTCCGAGGCCATCATGCTCCGGCAAGGCTTCCTGGTCTTCAGGAACGGCGGGAATCGGATCATCTATTATCTCCCTCCGAGCCCCTGAACCATCATGGACTCGCTGCTGACTTCCATGCCCAAGGTCGAGCTGCACCGCCACCTCGAGGGCTGTATCCGCACCTCGACCCTCCTCGAACTCGCGAAGGGGGGAGCGATCGACCTACCGACCCGGACTCACGCGGAACTGGACTCCCTGGTCAAGCTGAAGGGCCCCATGGCCGGTCTCGAACAGGTCCTGGCCATGTTCGGCCTCCTGCGCACAGCGTTCGTCGATCTCGAGGCCGTCGAGAGGATCACCCGCGAAGCTCTCGAGGATGCCCTGCACCGCGAGAACGTGCGCTTGTTGGAGCTCCGTTTCAGCCCAGATTTCATGTTCGGTCTCAATAACGTATCGTGGGAATACGGCCTCGAACGCATCGCGCGCACCTGCCGCACCTTCGAGGCCGAGACGGGAGGAACCTTTGCCGTGGGGTTGGTGGTCATCGCCTCCCGCGGTCTCGGACTCCTGTCCGTGCGCCGCACCGCCGAGTTCGCCCTTGCCCACCGCGCCGAGTTGGCAGGCTTCGATTTCGCCGACGGCGAAAAGGACAACCCAGCCGCACAGTACCGCGAGCTCGCAAGCGCCTTCCACAAAGCAGGACTGCCTCTGACCGTGCACAGCGGCGAGGACGGCGGCTGGGAGCATGTCAGGGACACCTTGGAACTCCTCCGGCCGGCGAGGATCGGTCACGGAGTCCACGCGGTCGACGATCCGAGTGGCCACACCCTCGAGCTCTTGGCGACCCGCGGAGTGTGCGTGGAGGTCAACCTGGTGAGCAACTATCTCACCGGCACGGTCGCGCGGGTGGAGGACCACCCGCTCCGGCGCTTCCTCGGAGCCGGGGTCGAGGTCGCGCTGTGCGCCGACGATCCGCAGCTCCTCGACACCGATCTCCTGCGCGAATACGAGGCCGCTCGTACCGCCCACGGGCTCACCCTCTCGGACCTCGTCGAGTGCAACGCGCGGGCCCTCGAGGCCTCCTTCCTATCGGAAGAGAAGGTAGCTCCGGTGCGGCGAGCCCTGCTCGACTGGGCTGCTGAACATATCCCGCCAGTTCAGCGTTCCTTGTAGCCCAGGACCACCAGCAGACAAGTGCCGTCGGCAATAACGGTCAAGCCGTTCTCGAGGCAAGCCTTGACGGCTGCCGCGCTCTCTGCGCCCGGTTGCATCCAGACATGCTTGATGCCCTTGGTGATGGCCGTTTGGACGACCTGCTCGGTGACTTTGGGAGGGGTGATCACCGAAATACTCTGAACCTCGGGCGGTAAATCGGCCACCGTAGCGACGGTGGGGATACCCTCGACCTCCGGAGCCTTGGGGTTGACGGGGTAGGCAACCCGACCATTTTGCACCAGACAGCGCAGGACCTTGTTGCCGTACTTCTCCCGGTCGGTCGAGGCCCCAACCACGCCGAAGGCCGGGGAAGAGAGGAAGCGTTGGATACTCGCGTTCATGTTCTTCGTGCTCCTGTGTTCCTGAAAAAAACCATTATTCATACGGTTACGAGAAAGAATCGTCAAGGCCGTCGCGCATCGCCTCTCGTTGCAACGGTAAGCCCACCTCCCTGCGGTCACCCCCTCAGCTTGGTAAACTCCCAGCCCGCGTGAGGCAGGGTTTGGGTATGGTGGGCAGGAAAGCGGAAGGTGCACACCGAGTCCGGCTTTGGATGTTTGTATCAAAACACGTTCAACACACTATGACTTCATCTCGGCGAACGGCATGTTGGAAAACAAGAACTACTTGCCCGCAGAAAGACCAACACAAACAGAAAGATGAATCTAATCAAGAGGAGCAGAAGAGTACATTTCATCGTGATGCAGGATTCTTACTCCAGTTAGGTCCAGCCCAGCTTGGCGCACCATTGCTGCGGCAACACATTCGGCAGGGATGGGACGATAGCGAACCAGCGCGCCCCGGAGCACCGGTAGAAACAAAGGCGTGCACCAGGTCGCAAGCTGCTCGCCGAGCCTGGGATGCTGCCTATCACCTAGCAAGAGCGAAGGTCGAAAGATATCGGTACGGGCAAAGCCCAGGTCGAGCACCGCGTTTTCAAGCCGTCCCTTGACCTGGTTGTAGAAGAAGGGAGAACCAACCGACGCGCCGACCGCCGAGACAAGGAAGAGGGCCTCGACTCCATTACGTCTGGCCAGGGTGGCCAGGGCAAGGCTCAGGTTGTGGTCGATCGCCTCGAAGGCTCCCTTACTGCCGGCCTGCGCAAGGGTCGTACCCAGGCAAAGGAAAAGATGGGTACCGTGGAAATAGTTCTCGAGCGGCTTGAGTGGTGAGAACAAGGTCTCATGGACGATGAGTTTCGGGTGGTCACAACCTGCGGGACGACGTTGAAAACAGATAACTTTGGAGAAACGAGCGTCCTTGAGCAGCAGGTTCACTAAGTGCCCCCCCACGAGGCCAGTCGAACCAACGACGAGGGCGATACGGCGTGATGCCGCTGTGGTTTCGAGACGATCGATCATGGAGGCACTCCTCGGCAACAGCGCCAGAGGGAAATGAAGGTACAATGACAAGAGTGAGGTGTCACGTTTGAGGATGCAACATCTGAGATACATTTTTTCGCCTTCTGTTCGCGACATCAAAACCCCAGCAAAACCCCAGGTCGGACTTCGGAGGATTGTGGGAGAGTATTGGCGCTGTACGAATCACCTCAAGTAGTAGCGGCGCTCGAGGGCGACAACCGTTATTGTGGTCCGATAGTTGATTTTCTTGCGAATTTTCGGAAAAACCTCGAAAATGTGCCTACTCAGCCCAAACCCAGGCTAGACCTTAAAATGGACACGTTGAGTCAAGCCCCTCCCTCTGCTAGGATGGTGACCCGAACGGAGGAGGAAGGACATGCTCTCGGGTCGCTTGGTCGGTCGATGGAACGACCTTTTGGCTGCCTTGCCGAGCGAACGCTATGACCTGTACCATCGCGAAGAATACGTAGCGGCGAACGCCGGGCTCGACGCCGAGGCCGTGTGCTATGTCTTCGAACGCGACACCCGGCGTTTCCTCCTGCCCTTCCTGCGCCGCCCACTACCCGCTCTGGGGAACGATCGTTTCGACTTCGAAACCCCCTATGGATACGGCGGACCCGTGAGCAGCGACGACGACCCGGGTTTCCTCTCCGACGCCGCACGAGCCCTCGTGTCCGACCTCGCTGGCCTGGGAGGCGTCTGCGGCTTCCTGCGCTTCCACCCGTTGCTCGGCAATGCCCGGATGCTCGACGACACCTGCACCCTCCGACCCAACCGCGAGGTCGTCGTACTGCCGCTCGACCTACCCGGCGACCGACTGCTCCGAGAGGAAGTCCACCAGAAACACCGCAACGCCATTCATCAGGCCAGGCGCAAGGGCGTGCGCTGCGTCCAGGATCCCGACCTCTCGGGTCTCCCCGAGTTCGAGCACCTCTACGAGCAGACCATGCGCCGCTTGGGCGCGGCCCAAGCGTATTATTTCCCCTCGACCTACTTTCGACGTCTCGCAGCGTTATCCCCCCACGTCACGCTCTTCCGAGCGGTCCACGAGGGGAACACCGTTGCCGCGGCCCTGTTCCTGCATTGGCACGAACTCGGATCCTATCATCTCGCCGGGAGCGTGGAGGACCACCTCGACTTGCGCCCGAACCACCTCCTCCTGTACGATGCCGCCCTGGAACTCCAGGCCGCGGGGGTCCGACGGCTCAATTTAGGCGGTGGTACCCGCTCCGGCAGCGAAGACGGGCTGTTCCGTTTCAAACGACGCTTCTCCCGGCACACTGCCCCCTTCTTCGTCGGCGAGCTGACCCTCGACCTCCCGGCTTACACCTGGTTGGTCGAGCGCTGGGAGCGGCACGGGGGAAATCCTGCCGCCGGTACGTTGTTCCAGCGTTACCGGCACGGGGTCGAACATGGCTGATTGGGGGCTTCGGTGGATCGCAATTTACTGATAAAAGAAGATGAAACTATCAACGAGGCGCTCAAGCGACTCAACCTGACCGGGGGTCGGGTGCTCCTCGTCGCCGCGGCGGGGGACCTCCTCCTCGGCACCCTCACCGACGGAGACATCCGCCGGGCCTTGTTGGCCGGGAAGGCCTTCCAGGAACCCATCACCTCGGTCTACAACCGGAACGCCACGACCCTGCTGCAAGGAGCCTTCACCCTCGAGAAAGCCAAGCGCCTGATGATCCGGCGCAAGCTGGAACTCTTACCAATCCTGGATCACGACGGCAGGGTCCTCGATACCCTGACCTGGGACCAGGCCTTCTCCGGCCAGCGGGACCTGCCGGAACCAGGGGGTAAGATCGACACCCCGGTGGTCGTCATGGCAGGGGGCCGCGGCACGCGACTCGATCCTGTCACCAGGGTGATACCCAAACCGCTCCTGCCCATCGGTGACAAGCCGGTCATCGACGTCATCCTCGATCAGTTCGAGCGGCATGCCGCCCCTCACTTCTACCTGGTGCTCAACTACAAGTGCGAGATGATCGAGGCCTATTTCTCCGGGCATGTCCTGGAGGACCGCCTGACCTTCGTGCGCGAGCCTTCCTACCTGGGAACCGCCGGCGGGTTGCATCTCCTGGCCGACCGCCTGGAGGGGGATTTCTTCGTCTCCAACTGCGATGTCATCGTGCACGCCGACCTGGCCGAGGTCCTCGCCCTCCACCGCAGGCAACACGCGGCCATGACTATTCTCTCCTCCATCCAACACCACCGCATCCCCTATGGCGTGATCGACTTCCGCGAGGAAGGCGAGGTCCTCACGATCACCGAGAAACCCGAGTACACCATCACCATCAATACCGGCGTCTACCTGCTCTCCCGCGAGGCCCTGGACCTTATCCCGAAGGAGGTCGTGTTCGACATGACCGACCTCATTTCCGTACTCCTGGCCCAAGGACGCCGGGTCATCACCTATCCGGTCAACGACAGCGATTACGTTGACATCGGGCAATGGGGCGAGTACCGGAAGACGATCGAACGCATCAAGTTGGTCGACTGAGCCCTCCCACCTCAGGGCGGTCGACCCCGAGGAGGCAACGCATGGAATACAAAGAAAAAGCCAGTCCCTGTCCGGCCTTGGGCCTCAGTGTCGGTTCCAGCACGCTCGGCCTGGCGCTGGCCGACCGAGGGAAGATTCTCCATTGCGACTACCGGATGCACCACGGACTCATCCGGGATACGCTCCGCTCCATGCTCGAGGAACTCCCCGGACGTCCTCCCTCCTCTGTCTGCGTCACGGGCAGCGGAGCGCACGACCTGCATTCCTGCGTCTCGGTCACCGACAGCGTGGCCATCCTCACCGCGACGCGGTACTTCCACCCCGGGTGCGACTACCGTTCGATCTTGTACGTGGGGGGAGAAGCCTATCGGCTGATCGAACTCGATGCCGCCGGGGAGTTCCTCTCCTGCCAGAGCAACACCTCCTGCGCCTCGGGAACCGGGTCTTTCCTGGAACAGCAGGCCAAACGCCTCCAGGTCGGGATCGAGGAACTCTGCGACCTCGCCGAGACCCATGTGGGCAAGATTCCCTCCGTTGCCACCCGCTGCTCGGTGTTCGCCAAGAGTGACCTGATCCACTTCATGCAGGAAGGCTATCAGCTCCCGGCCTTGTGTGCCGGATTGTCCCAGGGCGTGGCCCTGAACATCCTCGACGCCCTGAACCTCCGACGCCGGGTCCGGGGCCGCCTGGTGCTCGTCGGAGGAGTCTCGAGGAATCGCCGCGTCGTCGCCACCCTGGCCTCGACCCTGGGCGTCGAACTCCTGGTGCACCCCGAAGCCCATCTGTGCAAGGCTATTGGCGCCGCCCTGTGCGCCGGGGCCGGCACCTGCTCGACCATCGACCCCTGGTCCTTGCTACAACGAGAGAGCGAGAAGAGCGAGGCGGTCCATCCTCCACTCACTTCGGAGCTCGGGGCTTATCCGGATTTCTCGGCCTATCCGGTCGAGCTACGCGGAGAGGTCGAGGTGACCCGCTACGCCGAGGACGGACCGCGCTTCCGTGAGCTCTTCCTCGGCCTCGACATCGGTTCGACCAGCACCAAGTTGGTGGTCACGGACCCGGCCTGCACCGTCTTGCTCGGACTCTATACCAAGACCAAGGGCGACCCGGTCCGGGTTTCTACCTCCCTCTTGCGTCTGACCGACGAGCTGTTGGCCCCGGGCGGACGGCGCACCGTCGTGGGCCTCGGGACCACCGGTTCGGGCCGTAAGCTGATCGCTTCGATCCTGGGCGCCGACCGAGCCGTCAACGAGATTTCCGCACACGCCAGAGCCGCGGCTCATCTCTTTCCGGCCGTAGACACCCTGGTGGAGATCGGCGGCCAGGATTCCAAATTCACGCTTCTCCAGCGCGGTCAGGCCGTACAATCCGTGATGAACTATGTCTGCGCGGCCGGCACCGGTTCCTTCCTGGAAGAACAGGCCCAGAAGCTCGGCGTCCCCCTGACGGAATTCGCGGATCGGGCTCTCGGCAAGACCGCACCGGTCACCTCCGACCGATGCACGGTCTACATGGAACGGGACCTGAACCGGCTCCTGGCCAGGGGCTGGAGCCGGGACGAGCTGCTCGCCGCAACCGTCCACTCCATCCGCGACAATTATCTGCGCAAGGTCGTGGGTCAGCTCCCCATCGGCTCCACGGTATGCTTCCAGGGAGCGACTGCACGGAACAAGGCCCTGGTCGCCGCTTTCGAGCAAGGGCTCGGGAAGACCATCCATGTCTCACCCTTCTGCCACCTCAGCGGCGCTCTCGGGGTGTGCCTCGAGCTGCGTGACCGGAGCGAGCGGACGAGCTCGTTCGTCGGTTTCGATGCTCTGGCGGGAACGATCGTGGCCACCAACGAGCAGTGCAACCTGTGTCGCAACCGTTGCGAGTTGACCGTGGTCGAACTGGGCGAACACCGTCACGTCTGGGGTACCAAATGCGGCCGGGAGTATGACGAACGCCGGCGCAAAGGACCTCCGGCCGGCACCGAGAAGCCCACGCTGGCCGCACTGGTCGAGCAGGCCCATCAAACCCAGCACCGCAAGCGGGCGGTGATCGGCCTTCCCAGGGCTTTGATGATGCATGAACATGTACCGCTCTGGCAGGATTTTCTGCAACGCCTCGAGTGCGAGGTAGTGGTCCCCCCCTGTTCAGTGCGCAACGGCAAGCAGGGGAAAGACCTTGCCCTGGCCGAGTTCTGCTCCCCGATGCTCGAAGCCCACGCCCAGGTCGCCGAGGTCCTCGAGAAGGGCGTCGAGTACGTGTTCCTCCCTACCCTCGTCTCCGAGCACAACCAAGCATGGCTCAATGCCGAGTGGACCCCAGACGCCTGTCCGAAAGAAAACTTCTTTTGTTACTACACCTTGTTCTTGCCGGTCATCCTGAAGAACAACCCCCACCTGGACCTCGAACGCCGCCTGTTGACACCGGCCGTCGATTTTCGCAAAAGCAGCCGCGAGCTCGCCACCCAGTTGCACCAGAGCCTCGGTCCGGTCCTCGGGGTCGGCGAAGGTGAGTTGCACCATGCCTTCGACGAGGCCTTCTGGGCTTACCAGCGCGGCAAGGCAGCATTGCGGAGCAGAGGCCGGCAGCAGCTCCAGGAACTGGCAACCTCCTCGGGGCTTGGCGTGGTATTCCTCGGCCGACCCTATACGGTTCTCAACCCCGCAGCCAACCCGGATCTCGAACAGCTCTTCGCGGCGCTCGGCTGCACCGCCTTGTGGCAGGACTCCCTCACGA
>Ga0156395_1038_pt1 | contig 11353 bp, 10 predicted proteins | sample RifOxyA3_FD_108039 | JGI IMG/M metagenome (GOLD analysis project Ga0156395, IMG submission 108039) | Deltaproteobacteria bacterium RIFOXYA12_FULL_61_11 | reverse complement strand
GGCGTGTCCAGGAACACGACTTGGTGGTCGGGGGCATTAAGGATGCCGAGGATCCGGTTGCGGGTGGTCTGGGGTTTGGGCGAGACGATCGAGACCTTCTCGCCGACCAGGGCGTTGAGGAGGGTCGACTTGCCGACGTTGGGGATCCCAATGATGCCGACGAAACCTGAGCGGAAGGTAGTCATAGCGTTTTCAACCAGAGGGCACGAGGTCGGAGTTCGACCTCGAGCGGTAAGCGGCCGACGGGTTCGCCGTCGACCTCGAGTTCTACGGTTTCGGCAGAGGTGAGGAGGAGGCGCGTTCCCTCGAGCTGGCGTGAGATCTTCGACCTGAGGTGGGTGCCGAGGTAGATGTCCGGTGCGTGGTTGAACAAGGACCAGCCGTTGCGGCCGGCGAGGATGACAGTCGAGAAGCGCTCTCCCTCGGGCGAAGCAGAGGGGGCGATGTGCATGCCGCCGCCAAAGTAACGGCCGAGGGCCACGGCGACGACCCGGACCTGCTCGAGCGTGTGGGCTTCTCCATCGCAGGTGAGCTGCACGGTCGCAGGACGGTAGCCGAACAGGACGCGCAGGCAGCCGAGGAAGAAGGTCAGGAAGCCGCCGCTCGACTTCGAGGAGGCGTTGACCACCTTGACCACGCTGGCGCCGAGACCGACATCGAGGATGTTGAGAAAAATGCCGCGCACCTCCTCCCCTTCGGGGGCCATGCAACGGTAAGTGCCCAGGGAGACGGAGCGTCGATTGGGGCTGGTGAGGACGGCGAGGGGATCGCCGTACCAACCGAGCGCGCGCAGGGTCCGGACGTAATCCGAACCGGTCCCTGAAGCCAGGGGGACGAACGTCGCGTCGGGGGCCAAAGGGCGCAAATCGTCGTCGAAGAAACCGCTCACCGCTTCATGATGGGTACCGTCGCCGCCCAAGGCGAGGATTTCGTCGTAGCCGGCGGTGAGCGCTTTCTCGACCAGTCGGCGGGCATCCCCCGGACCGCTGGTCAGGCCGTGCTCAAAGGTTCGGCCGGTGGCGTGTTCGAAGCTCTTCAGCAAGCTCGGCCAGCGTTTGGCGGTTTTGCCGGCCCCTGAGGCCGGGTTGATGACGACGAAGCTCCGGGGCATGGCGTGGGTTCGTCGGGGCTCAGGGAGCCTCGTCCTCGGGCGGAGGGGCATCCTGAGGGGGGGGCGCCTCGCCCTGCTTGGCGCCGCCTTCTTGAGAGCGGCGTTGAGCCTCGGCGGCCTGACGGCGTTCTTCCTCGATCTCCTGGATGGCACGCTCGATCATGGCAATGTACTCGTCAACGACCTTGTCCGGCTTCGGGGCCTCGATCTTATAGGCGTTGAAGGAGGAGAGCGCCTCGGGGAGGCGGCCCGTCTTCCAGTAGGCCACGCCGAGCTCGTAGGAGATCTCGGGCCTGGTGCCGCGCAGGTTGAGCTTGCGCAGGTCCTCGAGTCCTTCGTCGGTGTTGCCGGTGTGGATGGTGGCAATCGCCTTGCAACAGAGCAGATCCTCGTTGGCCGGAGCATACTGCAAGCCCTGGTTGCACAGTTCGAGGGCGGCCGGGTAATTGGAGTAACGCAGGTAGATCGAGGAGAGGTTGAGATAGGCCTCGACCAAGGAGTTGTCGGTTTCGAGCGCCTTCTTGAACAGGGAAATGGCCTCCGAGATCTTGTCTTCTTGCACGAAGAGGGTGCCCAGGATGAGGTCGATGCGCGGGTCGTCGCCTTTATTGCTGGTGTAGTTGAGCAGGATCAGCCTTGCCTTGTCTTTGTCGCCCTTCTTGATGTGGATGACCGCGATCTTGAGCAGGGCTTCTTTGTAGTACTCGGCGTTGATATCGATCTCGAGGACTTTCTGGAGATGGGAGAGGGCCTCGTCGTACTCCTGTTCGATGAGCAAGATGGTGCCCAAGACCAAGCGCAAGGGCGCAATCTTTTTCGGGTCGCGCTCGCCCTCGAGCTTCTTTCCGATGTAATCGCGGGCTTCGCTGTAACGCTCTTGCTTGATCAGGATGCGGGCCACGCCGCTGTTGGCAAAACCGTCCTCGGGATCAATCGCCAGGACACGCTCGAAGGTGTCCCTGGCCCGGTCGTACTTGCCCTGTTTGAGGTGCAACCTGGCAATTCCGTTGAGCGCGCGGGTGTCTTTGGGGTTGGTGCCGAGGCATTCCTCGAAGCAGGTCATGGCTTCGGCATAGTCCTTGTCGTTGAGCTGGCTCTTCTCTACCAGTTTGAGGCCGCGCTCGTAAGGGCCGAGTTCCGGTTGGTGCTTCGTGGCCCCGCCGCAGGAAACCAGGAACAGCAGGGCGCTGAGGAGCAGCAGGGGTCTCATCAGTTCACCTCGGTGACGAAGTCGAGATTGGTACCGCTCATGCGGAAGACCGGTTTGAAGCGGAGCTGGCCGGTGAGCTTGCCCAAGAGGTCTTGAGCCTTGTTCGTCCAATCGTTGTAGATGTTGAAATTGAAGGCGATGTCCACGCCCTTTTGCAGGAAGCTGACCGCTTCATCGATGAGCGGCTGGGTCTGAGCGCGGAGCTCGGCCTTGACCGCCTCGCGCTCCTCCGGATCGATCTTCATCAGGGTCGGGTCGTTCAGCAGCATGTCCTGCAAGTCGACCCGGAGCATGGCGATCTTGACCAGGGCCTCGATACCGACATCGTTGACGCCCAACTCGATGAGTTGGAGGAAGGCTTCCTCCAATTGTTCTTTAAGTTCTCCTTTCCTCTTGATCTGTTTGGGGAAATTGGATTCCGGGAGTTTGAGTTCGATCTTCAGGAATTCGTCGTAATCCTTATCGAGGAGGAACATCTTCATCTCGGCCGCGGCCTGCAAGCCTTCCTTGAGCGCGCCCTTCTTCTTCACCCCATCGAAGTAGTTCGCTCCCTTGCGGAAGGAGGTTTCTTTTTCAGCAGGGGTTCCGAGCTTGCCGAGGTGATACCAGCAGAGCAGGGTGTTGTCCTCGGTGCGCGCTCCCTCGTCCAGGTACTTCTGATAGGTTTTCTTCGCGTTGGCCGATTTTCCGGCCTCGCGCCAGACCTCGGCGATCTTGAAGGTGAGATGGGCGGCCTTGGGATGCTGGGGATAGCGTTGCGCGAACGTCGTATACAGCTCGACCGCTTTGTTGGTGTTGCCGAGCTTCTCGTAGAACACAGCGGCCTGGAAGAGGTAGCCGGGGGACTCCTCGCGCTTGGGGTATTTCAGGGAAAAATAGACCATGAAGTCGGCGAGGGCGTCGAAGTTGCCCGTGGCCGTATGCAGCCGGATGACGTTCTTGACGCTGGAATCGAAGTTCGAGGAGGAGGGCAGCTTGGTGATGATGGCCATGTAGCACGGTACGGCCTTGGCGGTCATTCCCGCCTTCTCGAAGTTGATGCCCGCGTTATTGTAAGCCTTGTCCAGGAATTGCGAGGTCGGGAATTCCCCGATGAAGGCCATGTAGGCTTCCGCGGCCTGGGCGTATTGTTGCTCGTCGATCAGCTTCTCGATGAGCTGGAAAGAAGTCCGCTCGTAGATGATCTCGAGATCCTTCTTGAAGCCATCGTGGTGCAACTCGCGCTTGGCCAGGAATTGCTTGGCGTAGTCGTTGAGCTTCTTCGTGTCCTTGCGGTCGGAGTGGATCTTCAAGATGAGTTGGGCCGCGAAGAGCGCTTCCTGGGTATTGGTGTGCTCCTCGATGAGCTGTAGGCAGATTTTTTCCGCCGCGTCTTCCTTCTTGAGTTCGTGGAAGATCTTGGCCACGGCGAGGGTCGTCGTGATGGTTTCCTTCTTCCCGGGCTTCAGCTTGAGGTATTCCTGGTAACCGAAGAGCAGCTTCTCGTTGAGCTCCGGCGGATGGGGTTGTTTCTTCTCCGTCAGTTGCTTCTTGAGGTTCTCGAGGGAGAGGATGGCGTCGTTGGCGATCTTGAGCTTCATGGTCCTCTCGAACGAGCTTGCCATCAGGGCCATGTAGTAATCGAAGGCGGCCATGTACTCGCCGAGTTCGTAGAGGAATTCGGCGTATTTCAATTGCAGGGAGAACTTGGCCTTGGAGTTGGGGAAATAGGCGAAATAGAGGTCATACCAGTGTTTGGTCTCGGCGATGAGATCCTGCTTCTTGAGCTTCATGGCCACGGTCTGGTAGTGCGTAATCAGGGATTTGAGTACGACATCCATGAGCTCCATGACCTTCTCGCGCTCTTCTTGTTTCCGAGAGGTATGTTTGAACCACGGGGCTTCGGGGTTGTATTTCTCCTGGAAAATCTTCTTGGCCAGGATCGACTCGTTGAACTGGTCCAGCTTGTAATAGGCTTCGTAGACGATCTTCTGCACCAAGGGGTTGAAGTTCTGGTACGGGTCGATGGCCAAATAGTCCTGGGCAACCCATATGGCTTCTTGATTCTTGCCCTGGTCGAAGAAAAGGTTGATGAGCCGATAGAGCATCAACCCGTAGTTCTTGGGAGAGATGCTATAGAGCAGGGTCTTGGCGGTCTTGGCCTCAGGCCCCTCGACCATGTCGGCGAAGACGAGGACGATGCCCTTGGCCGCTTCGTCTTTGATCTCGAAGGCCTCGAGGGTCTGCTGGAAGGTCGTGTTGCTCTCGATGTTGATGATCGACTTGAAGTAACGGAAGGCCTGCTTGTAGTCCTTCATGTTGTAGTAGCACCAGGCCAGCTTGTACAGGGCCAGCTTGTAGAACTTCGAGTCCTTGTAGCGCAGCAGGAACTCGTAATAGGGCACGGCGATCTCGGGTTTCCCTTCCTGGAAGTAGTGTTCCCCGAGGGAGAGGTTGGCATGGATCTTATAGGGGACCTTCTTCGTGGTCTGGGAAACCTCTTTGAGTTGGTTGATGGCGAGGTCCTGGTGCCCCATCTCGTACAGGGCGAGGCCGAGCAGCAAGAGGACCTTGTCCCGATCGGGATAGTCGGGGTGCTGCTTGGCGATCTGTTGATAGATCTTCACCGCTTTGTTCTTGTACTTCTCCGACTCCTCGAAGGCCTTCTTCCCGGGTTTCATTTTTCCCTGGTCGATCGCCTCGTTCTCTTTGATGAACCTGGCCCTTCCCTTTTCCCAGTAGTATTCGGCCAAGCGGAGCCACAGGTCGGGGGAGTCGCGGTTCTCGGCATTGCGCAGGATGTCCTCGGTCAGCTTGATCAATTCCTCGCGTTTGCTCTCGGTCAGGTCCTGGCCCTGCCGGTAGATTTCGTCGAGGCTCTTGTCCTCGGCAACGGCGGGGCTTTGCGAGAAAGTTGCGAGGACCACGAAAAGGGCGAAGAGGGTGAGGCTCAGAGCGTGCATCGTACTCAGTACTCCCATGGACTGCAATCCTCGAGGTGGCCACGGCAGGTTGCGAGGCCGTGGTCGGGGTCGTGGGGCCGGGACCACTGCGGGGCTGTCATTGTTGCTTCGCGCAGATGTTGACGATGTTATAGATGTAGTAACCGACCTCGTCCTTCCAATATTCACCGGTGAAGGGCCAGAACTCGAACCCGACATCGATCAGGATGTCCTTCTCCTTGACCTTCTTCTCCACGGTCTTCTGGCCGAGCTGCCGGAGCTTCTCCTCAAGCCGGGTCATCTCCGAACTCTTGATCTCGAGTTGGATGATCTGCGCCTGGTTGATCTGGTTCTTGAGGTCCATGGCGTCTTTCTTTAAAAAGTCGCGCACGAAGAAGCCGGCGGCTTTCTCCTTGGCCTCGCGCCGCTTCATCAATTGTTGTTTGATCGGCGGGAAGAATTCCCGCTGCCAGAAATCGGGGGCCGTGGTGTCGGCTTGGAGTTCCCGTTCGAGCACGTCGATCTGGTGGACGGTCTTCGAGAAGGTCTTCTCGGTGAGGATGAAGTTGAAGATCATCTTGTAGTATTCGTCTTTCTGGTCCCCGCTCTGAGCCTTCTTCGAGAGGCTGAGGAAAACCTGTTGCGGGTCGGCCTGTTCATAGACCTCTTGCAGCTTGGAGATGTAGGCGGACAGGGTGGTGTAGCGCTGCAGGAAATCCGTCACCGATTTGTCGGCATCACCGTACCAGCAGAAGGAGTAGAAGATGATCGCTTTCAGCAGATAGCTCTCGGGATTGAAATAGCGGTCGAAGAAAGGAGAGTGGACCGAATGCAGATTACCCAGGGCCTTCTGGGGGTTTCCGGCCATGAAATAGGCCCAACTGCTCTCGAACAGGGCCTCGTGCCAGACTGAACTCCACTTGGTGACCAGCCGGTACGCGGTGATGGCGCGGCTGAAGGCTTGGAGTTCGTAATAGAGTCTCCCGAGGGCCAGGGCCGCCAAGTCATAGACGAGGGTACCTTCGGCACCTTCGAGGTCCAGGATCTCCTTGAAGAACTCCGCGGCCTTCTGGAGGTTCCCGTCCTTGTAATAGATCAGACCGCGGAAATAGAGCGAGGCGCTGAAGAAGTGGCTGCCGGCGATGACCTTCTGGAACTTGCGCATCGCCTTCTCGTAGAGTTCATCGCCGAAGTAGGATTTTCCGAGGTAGTAGTTGACCTCCGCGCGGCTCTCGGTGGGGAGGTAATCGTAGTCGAGTTCCTCCATGGCCGAGTGTAAGAACTTGTCTTCTTTGAGATATTCTGAAATGCGGAACAGTCCCTTGAGCGCGAGAGGAGTATAGTGCCGGTTATCCGAGGAGATTGCCTTGATCAAAAACGGAATGGCCGAGTAGACCAACCCGAGTTTCAAGAGGGAGCGCCCCACATAGTAATAGGCCTTGGCACTATCCCTTTTTTTTTTCGCGTTCTTGGCCAGGAAGAGGAGCTTGTGGGAGGCCGAATGGTAGTCTTCTTCGCTCTGGTAGTACTCTTCGATGACCAGGTCGATCTCGCGGGAGATGTCGAGCTCCGAGGAAGGGGCTTCGTCCTCGCCTTCTTCGCGGCGATCGCGTTTCTTCTTGGCGGCTTCGACCGAGGTGACGGCAACCGCGAAGCCCAGCAGGAGGACGAGAAGGATGCGGGTCATGGGGTCCCCCTCAGAAGGTCGGCAGGAACAGGCTGAGGCCGCCGAACACCCCGAAGTCGAACTTGTCGTTGGGGCGCAGCTCGCCTTCGATCGCGTTGCCGGTGGTCGGATCGAGCACCTGGATTTTCTCTTTGATGTAATTGAACTTCAGGTCGAAACGCAGCACGAGGAGCGGGAAGAGGAAAAAACGTTGACCGAAACCGAAGGAGCCGAGGGGGTAGGCGCCGGAATCGGTCCCGACCATACCTCCGCCGAGGGTGAAGAACATGTCGTAGGGAATGATGGTCCCGGCCAGGAAACTCATCTTGCCGTAGAGGGGACACCACTGCAGGGAGCCGATGCCCTGCCAGGTCTGGCTGTTGTACTCGGGCACGATGTCGAAGTCCTGCTCGAGGTACTCGGTGAAGGAGGTCTTGCTGGTGATGACATAGAGGCCCTCGAGTTCGAGCGCCCAGTACTCGGAGAAGAAGATGTCGAAGGTCAGGCCCACCGGGTTGACCTTGAGGAAGTTGTCGTTGACGACAATGCCTCCCTTGGGGGTGATCTCGACCTTGCCGCGCTTGAGATACCGCTTCTTCTGGACCACGTTCACCGCTTCTTCGTCGGTGGGCAGGATCAGTTCATCCTCGTACTCGTCGAAATCCTGACCCCATCCCGGGGTGGCGAGCAAGAGCGCCGCGCACACGAAGAGCGCAAGCGTTGGTGCTAGTACTTTCATCGTCCCTGCCCCCTGTGGCTACTCTCCGAGCTTCTGGACGGCGAACCGGAACTTGCCGACGCCGGCTCCGGCCGCGGTGTAGAGCACGTCCTCGACCACTTTGAAGTCCAACTCTTTGTGCGCCATGACAAGAATTGATTTCTCGGCGGTTTCGTCCTCCTCCTCTCCCTCTTCGCCGGTATCTTCGACTTGAGGGGCATTGTCCTGCCGGAGTTGGGCAATGTATTCGAAGGACTTGAGCTTGTCTTGGATGACCTTGAGCAACGGCGCGATGAGGTTGTTCTCGTCGTAGTACGAGCGGTCGATCTTGCCGTCGATGACCGCCACGACGGGTTTGCCGTCAAAGACCACGCTGGTCTTCGAGATCTGGATGTCAATGGAGACCTTGGGGTCGATCTGGGAGGTCGAGGTCGGCAGGGCCACGTCTTTGGGGGCGATGAGCACGGCCTCGGTTACGGAATAGCTCTTGAGCAGGAAGACGAGGAGGATGGTGAAGATGTCCATCATGGAGGTGATGTTCAGATCGATATCCTGGATGCGATTCCTTCTCGACCCCCGCTTGCTGCTGATCGTCTTTCTCATGACCTACCTGCCTATTGCGCACGCATGATGGTGACCTTGGGAAACAGCTCGCGCGGCATGGGCGGACCCTCGGGACTAGGGACCGGTTTACCGTCGTCGCGACAGTGATCGATGGCCTTGATGACATTGTCGTAGGTCACCCCGGGGTCGGCCAAGATGAACATGGTGGTGACGAGCTCGTTCTCGGTCTTCACCTTGATGAGGATGTCGCGTAGCCCTGGGAAATCGTAGGTGTTACCCGGTGGCAACATGGGGAAATCGACGCGGCTCTTGCCCTCGTACATGGGACGCGAGGACTCGAGTGTGAGACCTTCGGCCTTGAGGTAGAGATACAGGTCGAGGGGGATGATTTGGGTGTCCTGGATCTTCCCGGTCTCGGGGTTGTCGGTGAGGACCGTCGTGTTGACGATGGCCATGTGGTAGAACGCCGCCGAGGTCAAGAGAAAGGGAACGAGGATCACCATCAGGTTCATCATCGGGAACATGGTCAGCGCTGGATCCTTGTTGGTCCGTGACCTGTCCGAAGCCTTGCCCATGATTTACTCCCCCACTGCGGTCACATGTCGTCGAATTCGCCGCCCGCTTTTTCAGGGGTCGCACCACCCTCGATCGGCAGTTTCCCTTCTTTCGCCGTTTTGATCAGGTCCAGGACCTTGCTGCCGTAGAGGTCGATCTCGTCGATGATCGCCGTGGTCTTGCCGCTGATGATGGAGAACATGAGGAGCAGGGGGATGGCCACGAGCAGACCGAAGGCGGTGGTATACATGGCCACGGAGATACCGGCGGCGAGGAGGGTTTGCCGCTCTTCGGCCGAGGCCGCGCCGACCGATTCGAAGGAGTCGATCAGACCGAAAATGGTCCCGAGCAGCCCGAGCAGGGTGGCGACGTTGGCAATGGTGCCGAGATAGGACGTGCGGGTCTGGATCTTTTGGATCGCCTCGAGCGAGGCATCCTCGACCGCCTTCTCGATGTCTGCGACCGGTTTCTCGATCGCCAGGAGACCGGCCTTGAAGACCATGGACAGGGCCGCGTGGGGTTTCCCGTCACAGATGGCCACGGCGCGATTGAGCTTGTTGCCGAGGATGCTCTTGCGGACCTTGATCATCAGGTCGTTACCGTTGACGTTGTAGCGAATCATGACCATGAAGAGGCGTTCGAGCGCGATGGCCACACCGAAGAGCAATGCGAGCAGAATCCACCACATAAATCCGCCACCGGATTCCATGACCCTCAAAATGCCCATTTGCACGACCTCCCTCTGACCTGAACTGATAAATAGTTGAAATAACTATAAGCTAATCCAGGGCCCAATTCTGGAGAAAACCCGAAGTAATTGCAAGCCTATTCGCGCATGAAGAGCTAGATTTTCCTGCCACTGGAAAAGACGAATTGAGATTTCAACATGTTGCATCGGAAGACTATGCGTTGATCCTCAGAACTGGAGCTTCTTCTTCTTGAGTTTCTCGACCAGGGTGGTCCGGTTGAGTCCGAGCAAATTGGCGGCCTGTTGCTTGTTTCCACCGGTCATGGCCAGAGCTTGCAGGATGAGGTCGTTCTCCAGGCGTTCGAGGGTGGCGTTGAGGTCGAGGCCCTCTTTCGTCAGTTCGAGAGTGCCTCCACTGCCGGCTTTGATCCCGGGGAAGCGGATGGAATCGGGCAGGTCTTCGAGTTCGATGAGGCCCTCTCCCTTGAACACGGTGACCCGCTCGACCAGGTTCTCCAGTTCGCGCACGTTGCCCGGCCAGGGGTACGCGATGAGGACCTCGATCGCTGCTTTGCTGAACCCCGGTATCGGCAGGTGATTCTTGGAGGAGAAGCGTTGCAGGAAGTGCTCGGCGAGGCAGGGGATATCGCTGCGGCGCTCGGCGAGGCGGGGCAGGGAAAGGGGCACGACATTGAGCCGGTAGAAGAGGTCTTTGCGGAAGCGGCCCTCGGCGACCATCTGTTCCAGGTCGCGGTTGGTCGCGGCGATGACCCGGACGTCCACCGAGACCGTGGTCGAGCCACCGACCGGTTCGAAACAGCGCTCCTGGAGGACCCGCAACAATTTGACCTGCATCGGCAGGCTCATTTCGGCGATCTCGTCCAGGAAGAGGGTTCCCTTGTCGGCCTGCAGGAAGCGGCCCTCCCGGGCATAGAGCGCGCCGGTGAAGGCTCCCTTGACATGGCCGAACAGCTCGCTCTCGAGCAGGTTCTCGGGAATGGCCCCGCAGTTCACGGCGACCATGCGTTGGTCCCGGCGTTGACTGCGCCGGTGGATGGCCCTGGCGACGAGTTCTTTGCCCGTGCCGCTGTCGCCCAGCACCAGGACGGTACTGTCCGAACCGGCGACGCGTTCGATGAGCCGGAAGAGCTGTTGGATCGAGGAATGATCGCCCTTGATCTCGTCGGACAGGGCCGGTGGCGTTTTGTTCGTCGGGGTCCTGGCGGCGGCGAGGAGGGCGGCGAATTCGGCTTCGTAGGGTTGGAGTTGGAAGGGCTTGCGCAGGAGGCGGATCCCGCTGTGGGCTGCACTATGTTGCTGCAAGTGTTGTCCGTCGCTCTCGTGGAGCAGGAAGACCGGCACTGTCGGCATGAGTTCTGCGAGGATCTGCAAGACCGACAGGGCATTGCGTTGGGCCATGTGCTCGCTGAGTACCACGAGGTCGGTCTTTTCGCGTTGGGCCGCTGCACACAGCGAGACGCCGTCTTCGACGATCTCGGTAGCGCAACCTGCCGACTTGAGGTAGTTGAGCAGCCTGCTCTTATAGATCTCGTCGTCGTCGTAGAGCAGCACTCTGACTTTTTCCATGCGCACTCCGCGGTAGAGGCTCCATCGCAACGTTTCAGTGACGGACGAGAACCATACCTCGGCCGGAGCGTCAATGCAATGACATTGCGAACAGGGGGGCAAGAAGGACGTTGCCCCTCAGGCGGGCACAGGGGGACCTCCTGGGGCTCGATCCGCCAGAGGCGCTGGGTGTCTTCGGCAATGGCCCTGTTCTTCCAATATTCCAGGTCATATTCCAGGTCGGACTTCGAAGGGTCGAATCGGCATCACGAATCCCTGCAAAGGAACAGCTTCAGTTCCTGAAGAAGATCAAGATACTATGAAGAGTAACAGGGTGGCCCCAATACTGCTGTA
>Ga0156395_1002_pt3 | contig 11397 bp, 6 predicted proteins | sample RifOxyA3_FD_108039 | JGI IMG/M metagenome (GOLD analysis project Ga0156395, IMG submission 108039) | Deltaproteobacteria bacterium RIFOXYA12_FULL_61_11 | reverse complement strand
TCTCGCCCGCGCCGGGCAGGGTGGTGAGTTCGAGCGGTGCGGACCAGGCTCCGGCGTCGGCCCATTTCACCACACCGTCGACAATGGGCACGCTGCGATAATACCCCTTCCCGCCGCGCCAGTAACTCTGTTGCAAGGAGGCCCCCAGTATATACGAGGCCTGAGCTTGCATGTCCCCGCTCCCGGGCAGGGCGGTGATGGCGATGGGACCGGCCCAGGCAGTCGCGTGAGCCCAGTCGGGCGCGTTGTTCACGATCGGGACCTCTCGGGTATCCCCCTGGTTGCCCCGCCAATAGCCCTGGTAGACCTTGCCGCCGAGGACATACGCTGCTTGGCTCTGGATATCGCCCGTGCCGGCGAGCGCGGTGAGGGCTATCGGGCCCGACCAGGCCGTGGCCCCGTTCCAATTCGGGGTACCGGAGACGATCGGTACGGTGCGCGACCAGCCCTGGGTACCACGCCAATACCCTTGGTACAGGGTGGTGCCGAGAACGAAACCGTCCTGGGAACGCATGGTCCCGCTACCGGCAAGACCGGCGCTTGGCAAGGGCACGACGCAGGTCAGGCCATCGAGGACCTTGCCCAGGGCACAGCAGTAGACTTCCTGTTCGGCGGCGTTGAGACAATGGTACGCCGGGGCCTGCAGAGCGACGTTCGTCGTGCATTGCACGCCACCCGGACAGTCCGGCAGGATCGGCGGGGCGATACAAGCGGTTCCGGCCTCATTGAGGTCCATGCCCGTGGCGCAACAGAAACGCTCTGCACCCTCGGCAGTCGCGCAGTGGTGTTGTTGACCCGCGAGTGCGGCATTGGCCGAACACGCTAGCCCCACGGGACAGAGCGGCAGGGTGACCGGAACCACGCAGGCCGTGTCAGCCTCGTTGAGCACCTTGTCGAAGGCACAACAGAACTTCTCGCTTCCATCACCGTCAAGGCAATGATGCAGGTACCCGTCGAGACCTGCATCTCCGCTGCATTCGAGACCGGTCAGGCAGGTGGGCAGCCCCGGCGGGGTCTCCTCGCCACCGTAGGTCATAGGTCCGTGCCAATAGCCGGCGTCGGTCCACGTGACCACCCCGGCGACGATCGGCACGGTGCGGTACCAGCCCTGGTCACCGCGCCAGAACCCCTGGTGCAAGGTACCTCCGATGGGGAAGGCGTTCTGGGATTGCATCTGGCCGACACCGATGACGCTGTCGGGTTGGAGCGGTTCGCCCCAGACCGAGGCTTCGGCCCAGGTAACCACGCCCTCGACGATCGGCACGGTCCTCATATAGCCAAGGCCTCCTCTCCACATCCCCTGGTGCAGGGTCGTACCGAGGACATAGGCGGTCAGGCTCTCCACCTCGCCGGTCCCGGGCAGACCGTCGAGTTCGATAGGAGCGGACCAAGCTTTAGCCTGAGCCCAACCCGGCGCCCCATTGACCACGGGGACCTCTCGCACATACCCCTTGTTACCCCGCCAGAAACCCTGGTGCAGGGTCTGGCCGATCACATACCCGCTCTGGGCTTGCATGTCGCCGCTGCCCGGTAGATCGTCGACCGCTATCGGGCCTGCCCAGACCGAGGCTTCGGCCCACTGCGGTCGGCAATCGCGGAGCGGCACGGTCCTGGACCAACCTTCGTTACTGCGCCAGTAGCCTTGATAGAGCGTGTCCCCGAGGACGAACCCACTCTGGCACTGGATGGAACCCTTGCCCGCCAAGTCGATCGGACCGTTGCCTTCGCCGGTCCCAGGACCGATGTAAGCAGCGCAGGGGTTCGGGATCGGTGCCGGAGGGTCTTCGCCATCGTCGTCCCCGTCACCGTCGTTTCCGCCGTTATCGTTCCCGCCGTCGTCATTTCCATCATCGCCGTTCCCGCCGTTGTCGTCCTCACCGTCATCGGCATTGTCGTCATCGTCGTCCTCGGTACCGCGATTACATGGGTCCGTGTTCGGATACCCTTCGTCACAGAAACCGGCCACGATGCAGCGCTGACCACCGGAGAAAACGTCGAGCTTCATGGTGCAACTGTAATAGAGACAACCGACCACAGTGCCCACGCCACAACCGCCGCCGGTCGTCCCGCCGCCGGTCGTCCCACCGCCGCCGGTCGTCCCACCGTCGTTGTCGTCGGGAAGGTTACATTCGTGACGGCAAGCCTCGATCTCTCCATCATAGAGGGCATTGTAGGTGTCGTTCGCGCAGGCGACCATCTGGGGAGGGGTGTATTCTTCGTATTGGGAACAGTCCAGATTGGCCTGTGTTCTCAATCCACTGATATTGATATGCGTTCTGCATTCATCGAAGCACTCCTCGTCCACGGCGAAACGCACCGGTTCTCCGTCGAAGACGAAGGGCTGGGCATAGCCCGAGGGGGCTTGGGGTTGCACAGGGGTTGTCGTCTCGGTTCCCGGCAACTGACAGGCCGAGAGCGCGAGGAGCGGAAGGAGGAAAAAAAGCTTCATTACTGGTCTCCTCAATGACCGTGGTTGTTCCCATGACAGGGCCTGGACTGGGAAGAGTGCCACAGCGGACGAGAAGGATCAAGCAGCAGGCGTTTGCTCCGATCCTCCGCGGTGCTCGAGTACCCGGTTGCGCCCTTGCTCCTTGACACCCCCCGATCAACTATCCATGGTTGACCCTCGACCACTGGAGAGGGCGACCCATGCTGCAAGCCTACGCACTCAACACCTGGAGTATCATGCTCGAACTCGCCCCTCCGATGCTCCTCGGTTTGTTCCTGGCAGGACTCCTTCACGTCCTCCTGCCGCCGAGCCTGATCAGGGCCAACCTTTCCCGTCCGGGATTGCCGAGCATCCTACGCGCCGTACTGTTGGGTATTCCGATGCCCCTTTGCTCTTGCGGGGTCGTTCCCACCGCCATGGGGCTGCGCAACGCCGGGGCCTCGCGGGGAGCGGCGATAGGCTTCCTCATCAGTACCCCGCAGACCGGCGTGGATTCGATCCTGGTCTCGGCTTCCTTCCTCGGTTGGCCTTTCGCCTTGTTCAAGGTCTTCGCCGCCTTTGTCACGGGCCTGCTCGGCGGCCTGCTCGCCGAGCGGTTCGGCGGCAACTCGACGCAGGAGTTGCCAGTGTCCTGCCCACTACCTCCTGTCAGCAGCCACTCCCGTGGCATACCAAAGCTGCTCGAAGCCCTGCGGTATGCCCTGTTCGATATCTTAGCAGCCATCGACCTCTGGCTATTGGGCGGGGTATTGGCGGCAGCGGCGATCACCACCCTGCTCCCACCTCAGCTCCTGGCAGGAACAACCTGGGCAACTGGTCCCACGGGCCTCCTCCTGGTGCTGCTGCTCTCCATTCCCCTCTATGTCTGTACCACCAGTTCGGTGCCCATCGCAGCGGCTTTGGTCGCCGCCGGCCTCCCCACCGGCACAGCCTTGGTGTTCCTCATGGCCGGTCCTGCGACCAATATCGCCACCCTCGGCATCATCGGTCGCGTCCTCGGCCCACGCATCCTCGCCATCTATCTCGGCACCGTGGCCGGCATGAGTCTGCTTCTGGGAATTGCTTTCGATTGGATCCTCCCCCGAGCGAACGAGGTCCAGCACCTCCACCAAGGGCTCCACCACTCCGGCTTCCTCTCACTCCTCTCCGCTCTGCTCCTCCTCGCACTCCTGGTCTATCTGCTCGGTCTGAGAATCTTGCGCAGGGTGCGTTTTCCTAGGAGCAGTTCGCTCCTCGCTCCCTCGAACGAGAGACTCGTTCTCACCGTTACCGGGATGAGTTGCCACCGCTGCGTCGCGAACCTCCGGCAGCAGGTCGGCTCCCTGCCCGGTATCCAGGAGGTCGATATCGAACTCACGTCCGGCCGGGTCGAGGTACACGGCAAGAACCTGGATCGGGCTCTGCTCGAAGCCACCATCCAGCGAGCCGGGTATCAAGTCGCAGTCTGGCAAGCGTGAAGGATCGGAGCCGAAGCGCTACCGGGCACCTCCGCCTTCGGCACCGCAACGCGTTAATTCACCATCGATTGCCTAGTTTTTTCAATAGGTAATATCTTCTAATATTTTGGCCTCACCCTTGCACAAAGCCATGGCCACGGGTGGTCGCCACAGGTGTGGCCCCCACAGCACGATCCACGGTGGTAACTGGAAGAACAGTGAACATAGAAAAGGAGGAGTATTCCATGAAGACACTCGTCTGTACCATTCTCTTCGCAGCCTTGTGCGCGAGCAGCGCCTGGGCAATTTCCCCCAAGGGCGCCTGCGACCGAATCAACAGCTACTCCCTCCGCACGGAGTGCTACAGCGTCATCGTCGGCCGCTACTTCAACCAGGCCGCAGTCAACGAATGCGATCGGTTCGTGGACGCCGCGCTCACCGTGGAATGTCTGGACCTGGTCGCCGACGAATATTATGAAGAGGGTGCCATCGCGGTCTGTTCCCGTTACAGCGCCGCGACCGAAACCATGACCTGCCTCGCCATCGTGGCCAATCACAGTTTCGATCCCTGGTTGCTCGAAGATTGCGACAGTTATACTACCACCACGCGCACCAACGAATGTCTGATGGCAATCCGCATGCCCTACATGACCTGGATCGAGGACGATGCCTGGGACTTCTACTATGATGATGAGTACCGCGAGTTCTACGACGAAGATGGCTACGAGGAATTCTACGGCGAAGAAGAAGAGGAAGAGTGGGACACCGAGGAAGAGTGGGGCTTCGAGGAAGAGCCCGTGGTCCCGACCGAACCGCTCGACCTCGAAGACCTCGAGGACGAACCGGTCATCATCATCGAAGAGCCGATCATCCCGACCGAGCCGCTCGATCTCGACGACTTGGAAGAAGAGCCGATCGTGATCGTCGAAGAACCGGTCGTGGTTGCACCTCCGACCTCCGAGCCCGTCCGTCCGACCACCCAACCGGTCAGCGGCGGCGAGGGTGGTAGCTGCGGCGTGGTCAACACCAACGCCCAGAGCGGCAGTCTTGCCCTGCTCCTCCTGACCACCTTGGTCGGGCTGGTCGCCCTGCGCCGGCGCGGTTGAACGTCACACTCCCCTCTGTCACCTTCCCTACCCCAACTATCCCTTCTTACTGAAAAGCCAGGATACAAGGTAACAGTCCAGTCTTGGGTGTAGTGCCCTGGGGTGACTCTACCTCGCCTGGGTGGCACCGACGGGGGTCCCCCGCCACGCGCAAGGATGAGCATGGTGGGGGTGTGAGGTGACAGGACCCTTCGAACCAACCAAGACTGAAAGCATACACCCCAACCTCGTCTTGACCTCCTCTTCTCGCTTTTCTAGGATCTCCTAGGTCTTCCCCATCTGAGCGCGAACCATGCAGCGAGTCAGTGTCGACCAAGCCATCAATCCTCGTGTCCTCCGACCAGGAAGCGTGGTCTATACGACCGGCAACGCCGCCACCCCGGCTGTCCTGTTGCGCCGCTTGGCCGAGGACACCTCTCTCAAACGCCTCGACCTGTTCGGGATCCTCCTCCTCGGCGAAGGCCTCGAGCCCCTGTTCTCCGAAGCGACCTGTCGACGCATCACCCACCGGGTCATCTTCGCCAGTCATCTCACCCGCCAAGCTGTCAATAGGGGCTGGGCCAAGTACCACCCCATGCACCTGTCCCAAGTACCGGCAAACCTTGCTCGGAGCCGAGGACTCGATGCCGCCTTGATTTCCGTCGCAGGACCGGACAACGGCGGCAACTACAGCCTCGGCACCACGGTCGAGGCCGTGCTCGCGGCGATTCACGTTGTGAAACAACGAGGCGGCGTGGTCATCGCCGAACGGAACGCCACGATGCCCTTCATTCTGGGCACCACCATTCCCGAGTCCGCGATCGACTACCTGGTCGACACCTCCTACCCTCTGCCCGCAACTCCCGTCCACCGCCCCGACGAGGCTGCCCGTCGCATCGGCACCCAGATCGCATCGACCTTCCTCCACGACGGCTCCGGCACGGTCCCCGGCTCTACCTTGCAATTTGGTATCGGCGAAGTGCCCGAGGCCGTAACCGAGGCGATCGTGGCTCGCGGCTTCCGAGACCTCGGCATTCACACCGAGTTATTCTCCAGCGGCATGATCCGCCTGGTGCAGGCAGGATGCGTCTCGAACCGCTGGAAACGGGGGATCAATTTCTCGGTCTCCTCGATCTTCCTGGCGGAGGATACGGCGGGCTACGCCTGGTTCAATCTCAACAGTTCGGTCCAGAGCCGCCCCTGCGATTACACGAACAGCGTGTTCAAGATCGCGGAACAGCCCAATATGGTGGCCATCAACAGCGCCATCGGCGTGGACCTGCACGGCAACGTGTGGGCCGATTCCCTGGCCGCTCGCAGTATTTACAGTGGGGTCGGCGGCCAGAGCGATTTCTTGCGCGGCGTGCAATACTCCCCCGGCGGAGTGGCGATCATCGCGCTGAAGGCGACCACGGCGACCGGCATCTCCAAGATCGTGGACAAGGCCCCGGCCGGTATCACCACCACCGCCACGCCCTCGGACCGGGTCGTCCTGGTCAGCGAATACGGCATCTTCGACCCGCAGCGGTTGAGCATCGGCGAGCGGGCCGTGGCCATTGCCCATCTGGCGGAACCGCAGAGCAGGGACAACCTCTTGCGCCTGATCACCGACAGCCCCGAGTTCCACAAACCCCGGCGACATCGCTCCGGCCGCGTCCCCGGCTTCACGCCGTACGAAGAAGCCATGGTGAGGTAAGGTCTTGGGGTTTCCTGCGATGGGGCGAAGCGTCAGCGACGGAACTTGGACTCTTGCACTTGCGCTGCAGGGGAGAACTCGACGGTACAATCGGCAGCGTAGAGGACCCGGCCTTGACCGAGATCGATAGCCTCACCGGGCTCAAGCTTTGCCTCCGGCCGAACCTCTGTTCCGGCCAGCTTCTGGATCACCGCGGCGACCTGCCTGCCGAGTTCCTGACAGTCCCGATCGAGGAGATCAGGATCATCGGCACCGAGTTCGATCGACACCCTGGTCCTTTCCTCGCCTTCGATCTCGACCACGATGTCGTCTTCGGCCTGCGCGATACGGGGAATAAGGCTCAACCACAGCAACGAGAGCAGTACACGAGAAAGCATACGAGGACCTCCGCGGACGAAACCCGAACACCAGCCTATCAAGGACCATGCCAGAAAGCTGTGCCATATCACCTTGGAATGAAACACTCATGCCTCACTCTGCACCCTTGCGAGGCGTTCCACCTCCTCCGCACTGCGACCCTCCCATCCCAGGGCAGCGCCATCTTGTGGAGGATGGGAACTTCCCGCATGGTCTATCCAAACGTGCAAAGGTGGGGTGGTGTTCCCGGCCATTCTCATTGCCCGCTCGACGGCTCCGTGGTAGCAAGCATCCGGGGTTACTCTTCGAGGTCCTGCCCATGGCGACCTACACCATCCATTGGAACGAGCTCCACTTGCCTATCCACGAAGCCACGGTCTGGCACGTCGGAGGTGTCGAACCCTCGCTGCAATGGGCGGCTCGCGGGTTGACCGGGCACACCGCCGATCGTCAGTCGGGGGCGCCGGAACGACTCGAAGAGCGCAAGCGGGAAGTCCTTACCAAGCTGGGAGGCGACCTAGCACTCTCGAAGGAACTCCGCTCCTTCTTGGATGAAGCGGCCACGGTCTTCGTCGGCCTCCTCCGCGGAGATGCTGCCTGGCTCCGCTCATTTCTCGGCGAAGAACGTCGCATTGTGTTCGTCCTGGGTTTCGCCCGGACCGGCGGCACCTACCTGCTCACCGAGCTGGCCGCGGCCAACGGCATCGAGTGGTCCACCCACTCCCTGCCCATGCTCCACGATGACGTCCCCAGCCGCGAGCCCCTAGTCTATGCAGGCCACCCCTCGCGCTGGCTGAACCTCCTCTTCGAGCTTGCTCAGTTCCTCGTCTGGGTGAAGAAAACCCAGGGACCGTTCGTGGTGAAGAAGAACATCTCCCTCGCTTACGCTCTCCCCCTCATCGAAGCCCTCTTCGGCGGGAACGCGAGCTATGTGCTCAGCGTGCGCCATCCCGAGACATCCCTGCGCTCGATCCTGAAGATGCTCGGACTACCAATAACCGTACCCGAGGGTGCCGATACCCCGACCTACTGGTTCGACGTGACTCACCGTTACCTGGGCATGGAACAGGAACCCTGGAAGGAGCTCTCCTACGCCCAAAGGCATCTCGCCCTGTGGGAGGCCTACCATCTCGCCATCGCAAAATCTCTGCCTCTCACGGGTTCCCTCGAGGTCGTGCCTTACGGCTCGGCCTACACGGACCTGGTTCGGCGCACCGCAGCAGGCCGCGGCACCGGCCATCGCGCGAGCGAGTTCCATGCCCCACCGGCGACGGGGACCCCCTTGCTCGCCCCCGAAGCCTGTGAGGAAGCCATGGAACGCGTACGTACCGCCTTCACGGCGAGCGGCAAGGATTTTCCCCTCCTGACCTGGTGCTGAGCAACGAACTCCTGCTCCCCCTTCCCGAGGAGTTCACCGATCCTTCTTGCCCCTCCCTCCCCGTTCAGGCAGCGGTAGACCCAGCGCTCGTAATCTCCCGTAGAGATTCACCCTCGACATGCCCAGGCGTTCCGCGGCCACGGTCACATTGCCCTGGGTCTGTTCGAGGGTCTGCTCGATATATGCACGTTCCTTCCTCTGTAAGTACTGACGCAACGGACCGCTCGCCTCGCGCATGGCCGTCTCCCGGGGGGGGCGGTCGCATTCGAATTGTCGCCCGACTTGTTCGGCATCGACGCGAGCCCCCTGAGAAAACACCAACAACCGGTTGATAACGTTTTTCAACTCCCGGACATTGCCCGGCCAAGGGTGGCCGAGCAGAACTTCCATCGCGCCGGTGGAAAAGGTCAAGGCCTTCAGCCCCAGGGCCTGGCTCTCGGTGGTATTGAAGTACTCCACCAACAAGGGAATGTCCTCGCGGCGTTCCCGCAGGGGAGGCACACGCAAGACCACCACCTGCAAACGGAAATAGAGGTCCTCGCGGAAGGTGCCGCCCTCGACCAAGTCCCGCAACGGTCGATTGGTCGCGGCCAAGAGCCGGAAATCGACCGCCCTCTCACCTTGCCCCCCCACCGGACGGACCCGTCGATCCTGCAACACGCGCAAGAGGGTCGCCTGCAACGGCAAGGGCAGCTCTCCGACCTCGTCGAGGAAGAGGGTTCCGCGATCCGCCTCGGCCAGGACGCCTGCCCGGTCCTCGTGCGCACCGGTGAAGGCACCCTTGACGTGACCGAACAGGATGCTCTCGGCCAGTGCTTCTGGAATGGCCGCGCAGTTCTGGATCACCAGGGAATGGTCGCGGCGGCCGCTCAGGTCATGCAGTCCCCTGGCCACAACTTCTTTGCCCACCCCGCTCTCGCCGAGCAGTAGCACCGGGACATCGGTCGGCGCCACTTGTTCCATCCGGCGATAGAGGTCCTCCAGTGGACGAGAGGTCCCCACCAGGTACCCGAGCTGCCCAATCCTCTGCGGCTCTCGTCCCAGCACCCGGTCGGTCAGGGAAAAGGTGATACTGCGCGAGAGCAAGGCGACGGTCCTTTCACGGGAAGACTGCGGTGGCTGGACAAGGGCCTCTCTGTTCCCTGGGGAGGGAGGAAGCCCCCCCGGTCCGGTCCAGCCTTGGGTCAGAAGTCCCAGCACGGACTCGAGCAGAGCTCGTTTCGCCGGGGTGAGGAAACCCGCCGGGGCGAGGAAACGGTGATCCAGATACAAACCACGAGGCAGCAGAGCGGGGAACCACGCCACGAGGACCGTTTTCAGGCCGAACCGCGAACCGTCGACCTCCTCCGTCAAACCCTCGAGCAGTTCCAGGTTGCCCACCAAACGAGGATAGGGACCGGGCCGCAGCAACCCCTCGAGCGGCAATTTTTGTCCGAGCTCCAGGATCTGGCCACCGTCGTACCCGAGACCGAGGCCGGTCCATTGCCCGGCTGCCTCCCGAACGACATAGGCCGCCCGGGCAAACCCAAGCACCTCGGTGAAATATCCCAAGAGGTCTCGGAGACGTTCGGGCTCGGGCTGAGTTTCCCTCAGGACTCTCGAGGAGTTCCAGACCAGCAGGAGACCATCGGACGCTTCAGCTCCGTCGAGCGTCACTGCTTTGCTCGGAACACCCCCCCCGGAAGGTTCCCCGGGTACCTCCGGTGCTGCAGCGGTTGCCGCGGCGCGTTCGGCGTCGGAGAGCAACCGATCGATTTCCCGGATGAGCCGGCTATGCCGTATTTCCAAGGCCCGACGCAAGGCCCGGCGATAGTCTGCGACCGCGGCCCCAAGGTTACCGTGAGCTTGCAACGTTTTGCCCTGGAGTACGATGGCCAAGAGTTCCTGTTCTACATGCCCGCGGGCTCGAGCGGTTGTCTCCGCTTCCCCGAGCCGCCGCAGCGCCTCGCCTTGAGGTGTTCCGGAAAGCGCCTCGAGAAAGCACAGGTTCAGAGCGGCCCTCTCTGCCACGGGCTCGAGACCCAGGCGCTCCGCCATGCTCCCGGCCGCTTTCAAGACGGTGCCGGCCTCGTTCAATTCCCCCCGATCCAACAGGAGGTCGCCTTGATTGAAGCTCGCGATGGCATAGCTCTTGAGATCGCCAATGCGCTGGGCCTCGGCAGCCGCCCTTCGGTAGTGGACGAGGGCCGCCTCGGCATCTCCCCTCAGGTGATGACAGGCCCCCAGGTTGCTGTAGAGGGACACCACACCGGAAGGATCTGCATGCCGGCGTTTCAGTTCGAGGGCATCGTAATAACACGCCAGGGCTTTATCGTATTCCCCACGCTTGGCCCGGATGATACCGACATTGAGCAGCGTATTCGAGAGAGCATGGGGATACCGGTCCCTGCCGGGGTGGTGCAAGTTCTCGAGGAGGAGGTGCTCAGCCCGGTCGAAATCCCCTTTCCGGCCCGCCAGGGTCGCGGCGACAATAGCCCTCTCCAGCTCCAGTTCTTCCCCTGCCTCCCTCGGAAGAGCCTGCAGCAGTTCCTCCGCGGCCTGGTCCTGCCCGCGGACCGCGGCCGTTCTGGCAAGGTAGAGCGTCGCAAAGGCCGTACACCTGTCCTCATGGCTCCTCGCCGACACGAGCGCACAACAACGTTCGAGAACCTCATACAGGCCGCGCTGGAACAGACGTCCCAGGAGGAAGGGCACCGTAGCCTCGGCGTCTTCGCCCCCGAGCAACGCGAGGCACTCCGCGAGGTACCCGGAACCGTCGTCTTCATGGGCCGGACCTGCACCGTTCTCTATCCTGTGTTCGTCCCCGCCCGCACTGAGGCTCTCCAGCCGATCTTCCCCGAGATGCCAACCCCGGGCATCCCAACGCAATCGGCCTTCCCCGAGCTCGGTCCCGAGCAGAGAGAGCAGCTCAGGCAGTGAGTTCGTGCCCTCGAGCCTGGCCCGGTATCGCAAAGAGCGTTCGACCTGAAGCGGGAAATTCCTTTCCAGTAAGTCCA
>Ga0156395_1071_pt4 | contig 11580 bp, 9 predicted proteins | sample RifOxyA3_FD_108039 | JGI IMG/M metagenome (GOLD analysis project Ga0156395, IMG submission 108039) | Deltaproteobacteria bacterium RIFOXYA12_FULL_61_11 | reverse complement strand
GATGGTCCTCTGCAATCACTGTGACAACCCGCCGTGCGTGAGGGTGTGCCCGACCCAGGCTACGTTCAAGCGCGAGGACGGGATCGTGGCCATGGACATGCACCGTTGTATCGGCTGCCGCTATTGCGTCGCGGCCTGTCCTTACGGCTCACGCAGCTTCAATTGGCGCGACCCGCGGCCCTACCTGGCCGGGCGCATCAACCCCCAGTATCCTACCCGCACCAAGGGCGTGGTCGAGAAGTGCAACTTCTGCTCCGAGCGCCTGGCCGAGGGGCGGGAACCGCTGTGTGTCGAAGCCTGTCCCAAGCGCAGCATCACCTTCGGGGACTTGCTCCAGCCCGGCTCCGCGGTGCGTGAGTTGTTGCGCACCCGTTACACGGTCTGTCGCAAACCCACCCTGGGCACCTTGCCCCACGTCTTCTACTTGCTCTGAGAGAGGTCGACCCATGCTCGAGAAAGCACTCCTCGGCGATCGCCGCTATTGGTCATGGATCCTGCTCCTGCTCGTCTTCATGGGCATAGGAGCGGCGTGTTTCCTTTTGCAGCTCAATGTAGGACTCGGCATCACGGGTATGTCCCGCGATGTCACCTGGGGCTTCTACATCGCCCAGTTCACCTTCCTCGTCGGGGTGGCGGCCTCGGCGGTCATGGTGGTGTTACCTTATTATTTGCATAATTACAAAGCCTTCGGGAAGATGACCATTCTCGGCGAGTTCCTGGCGATCAGCGCAGTCCTTATGTGCATGCTCTTCATCGTCGTGGACATGGGGCAGCCCCAGCGGGTCACCAACGTGATGCTGTATCCGACCCCCAATTCGATGATGTTCTGGGACATGATCTCCCTCATGGGCTACCTCGGCCTCAACGTCCTGATCAGCAGGATCACGCTGGATGCCGAGCGCAAGTCCATACCCCCACCTCGCTGGATCAAACCGGTGATCATCCTCTCCATTCCCTGGGCCGTCAGCATTCATACCGTTACAGCCTTCCTCTACAGTGGCTTGGCAGCCCGCGGCTTCTGGATGACCGCCATCCTGGCCCCGCGTTTCCTGGCCTCTGCCTTCGCTTCCGGCCCGTCCTTCCTGATCCTCTTGTGTTTGCTCCTGCGCAAGGTGGCCGGTTACGACGTCGGAAAGGAACCCATTCAGAAGCTGGCCGTGATCATCACCTACGCCATGCTCCTCAACTTGTTTTTCGTGGCCATGGAATTGTTCACCACCTTTTATAGCCAATTGCCGGAGCACATGCACCACTTCAGCTACCTCTTCTTCGGCTACCACGGCAAGGGTGCTCTGGTGCCGTGGATGTGGACTTCCATCAGTCTTGCGGTCCTGGCGCTGGTGATCCTGCTCAACCCTGCGACCCGGAAGAACGAGAACCTGTTGGTCGTGGCCTGTCTGGCCGTCTTCTCCGCACTCTGGATCGACAAGGGTCTGGGCATGGTGGTCACCGGCTTCATTCCTTCGCCTCTCGGCCACGTCCAGGAATACTTCCCGACCGCACCGGAGCTGCTCATCTCGCTGGCCATCTACTCGCTCGGGTTCTTCTGCATCACCGTGCTCTACAAGATTGCCCTCTCGGTGAAGCGGGCCCACTCCTGAAGTGGGGTGGTTTCGCCGAAATGCCCGGTTCCCAAGCCCGCTTGCTTGGAGTATGCTGCCGGGCATGCATGCCTCCCCTGAGCCAACCGGTATGAAGACCGTGATCGGTTCCCGACAGGCCGGGTTCTTATTCTTCCTGGGTATCATCCTTGTGGTTCCGGGGGGGGACGGGGCTCATGCCCTGGAGAAGGGTGCACGCGCCCCGGGGTTTTGCCTCAGCGTCCTCGACGAGGCCGAGACCGCTTCTTCGCGCTATTGCCTCGATGAGCGGGTGGGTGAGACCGCGGTGAAACCCGCCGCGGCGGTCGTGGTCAGCTTCTTCGCCATGTGGTGCGGGGTCTGCAAGCAGCAGCTCCCCGCTCTTCAAACCCTGCGTCAACGGTATGCCGAACGCGGCCTCGAGATCGTGGTCATCGGGGTCGACAAGGTCCCGCGAGAGGAGGTGCGCACCTATCTCCGCGGAGCCGGCATCACCTTGCCGGTGGTCAAGGACGTCTTCTCGGTGTTGATGCAACGGTATGAGGTCAGCGAATTGCCAGTGGCCTTCCTCCTCGACCGGCGGGGGGTCCTGGTCGAGCGTTTCCTCGGCTTCGACCACGCCATCGAACAACGGATGGTTACTACACTCGAGCGGGTTTTACCCCTTCCCGGCGGGACCGACCGGCGAAAGGAAGGAAAACCATGAGGTTGCGCTACCTTTCCGATTGGCGTTTCCAACTCCGGTACGTGGTCTATGTGCTCTCCGTCCTGGCGATCCTGTCGGGGGTGTTCCTCGTGGCCGTGACCCATCTGGCGGGCAGGATGAGCCATGCCAACGAGCAGCTCCTGGGGCTCGGCCGCGATCAGGTGGATCTGGTGCACACCATCGTGGAGATCTCGGCCGAAGAGAAGGCCGGCGCGGATCGCAACCTCCAACGGACCGAGCAGTTCGTCGAGGAGAATCGCTCCTTGCTCCAGGCTCTGCAGTGGGCCTCGTGGGGCTTCATCGCCGTGGTCTTCTGCACGGCTTGTTTTCTCACCATTCTGATCACCCACCGGATCGCCGGTCCGATGATGGTCATCCGTCGCCTCCTGCGCCAGCACCGTGCCGAGGGCCAAGTCGAACGTCGCAACCTGCGGAAGGGAGACGAATTTAGAGACGTCTTCGAATTGCTTTTCGAGGTGCTCCAGCGGAAGCCTTGAGCCCCGCGTTCAGGTCTTCTCGACCCAACGGCGGTACCACGTCTGGAACATGATGTAGGTGAGGAGCGGCCATTGATGGTTGGCCTTCTTCCGGAGGTGTTGGTCCAACAGCTCTTGCGGGACGGAAGGCCGGAACAGACCTTGTCTCCGGAGCAAGGCGGGGGCAAAACAGGGTGCGAAGTGTTGCCTGAAGGCAGGGTCATGCAACCATTGACCGAAGGGCACGGACAGACCGTGCTTCCTCCTGTGAAGCACCGAGGGGGGAAGAGCGGCGGAGAAGGCTCGGCGCAGGATCCGTTTGCAGAGGATGAGGTCCTCGGGCAGGGACCATAACCATTCGACCAGGGTATGGTCCAGGAAGGGGACTCGCAGCTCGAGACCGCACGCCATGGAAGCCCGATCGGCCTTGACCAAGAGATCTGCGGCCAAATACGTGCGGAAGTCGAGGAGTTGGACCCGCCTCAGCAGGCTGGAGGGGAGTTCCTCCGCGGTGATGCCGAGTTCGCCGAGGCTCGGGGAATGGGTCAAGCCAGGAAGGAGGAGTCGGGGGGCGAGGTCTCCCGCACCCTGACCCATCCAAGCGAGATGCCGTCGGAGTTCGTCGGTCGTGCTCAGACCCGCGAGTAGTCGGCGTATCCTGTAGAGAGGGGTCATGTAACCGGGGGGATCCGGTAGGCTCCCGCCGAGGGCGGCGAGGAAGGATCTCGAACTCGCAGGAAGACGAAGGGCGGGGGCGAGCAGGTAATGAGCGAGGTAGGTTGGATAGCCCAGGAACACCTCGTCCGCGCCTTCCCCGCTGAGCACGACCTTGACGCTCTCGCGGCACTGCCGGGAGAGTTGGTACGAGGGGAAAATCGCCTTGTCGGCGAAGGGTTCGTCGAGCATAGGTGTCAGCGCAGTGTAGGCTGCCAGGAATTCCCGCTTGGAAAAGTGCAGCGTACGCAGTTCTACTTCAATATTCCCGCATACGGTTCGGGCATGGGCCGATTCGTCATAGCCGGCTTCGTCGAAGGAAATAGAAAAGCAGGTCATGGACTTCCGGTGCCGGCGGGCGGCGAGGGAGGTCAGGATGCTGCTATCCAACCCCCCGCTGAGAAAGACACCGACCGGTACGTCAGAAATGAGATGTTCATCCACCGAGACAGTCAGGCGCTTCCGCAGCTCATGGGTCGCTTCCTGCACTGAACAAGGTTCCGAGCGACCAGGTAGTGGCAAGTTCCACCAGCACGCGTGGGAGATCTCGCCCTCTTCTCCGACCGTCAGGGTGTGACCGGGGAGTACGGCCTGCACGTCGGTAAAGGCACAGCATCCGGAGGGGATATAGCCCTGGCTCAGGAAAAGAGAAACCGCCTTGGGCTCGGGATCAGCAGAAACCCAAGGTAGGGTCAGCAAAGCCTTGATCTCGGAAGCGAAAGCAAAGCGGGAACCCGCTTGCCAGTAAAAGAGGGGCTTGATGCCGAGGCGGTCCCGAGCGAGGAACAGCCGTCGCTGGGCCCGATCCCAGAGGGCGAGGGCGAACATGCCCCGTAAGCTGGTGAGACAGGAGGGACCCTGGTCTTCGAAGAGATGCACGATGACTTCGGCATCCGAACGACTGCGAAACCGATGGCCCCCGGCGAGCAAGGTTTCGCGCAACGCGGGCGCGTTGTAGATTTCCCCGTTGCAACACAGTACGAAACGGCCGGTCTCGTCATACAGGGGTTGGTCACCCGTGAAGAGGTCGACGATGGCGAGACGAGCGGTGCCGAGGGCGCAGTGAGGTTCCTCGTGAAAACCCGTGTGGTCCGGACCGCGATGGACCAGCGTACCGAGCATGGCGCCGAGTTCTCGGCCGGGGCTCCGGCCATGACCGTCAAAAATACCCGCAATGCCGCACATGCCAGACCTCCTCCCGGGAAGCTCAGAGGTCTCGATGGGAACGGCCGACGAAGGACGCGAAAGAGGTGAGCCCCGAGTAGATGAGGGGGAGGTGATAGGGATTGAGCATCAGCCGGGCGAAATTGATCATGACGCGAGGTCGCACGTAAAAGGTCCGGGTGATCAGGCGCACGTAGTACTCGAGGCGTTCCCGGGTTAACCCGTGAGGGACGAAGGCGTAGGAGTGCTGGTTGAGCCGGGACCAATCTTTGTCGAAGGTGCCAAAGCCGTCGGCGCGTTCCCAGTCCAGAGTGCCCGGGAACGGGGTGAAGGAATTCACGGTGAGCAGATCGAGGTCGAGGGTGGAGATGAAGGCGAGGGTTTCTGCCAAGGTCTCCTCGGTCTCCGCGGGGGTTCCGACCATGAGGTAGCCCTTGCTGATCAATCCCGCGCGGGCGGTGAGGGTGATGGCGCGTTGGATCATGGCCGGAGTGATGTCTTTCCGGAGGTGCTCGAGAATCTTCGAGGATCCGCTCTCGATGCCGTAGGCCACTCCCCAACAGCCGGCTCTCTTGAGGAGTCGGAGCATCTTCTCGTCGGCCATCCCGACCCTGAGGTTGCACGAGAAGACGAGGTCCCAGCGTTCGGCGATCAGGAGTTCGCACAACTCGATCAGCCGGGATCTCTTCACCCCGAAGGTGCCGTCGTAGATGCACAGGTCCCGGATACCATAGTGATGATAGAGCTCGCGGATCATTTTCAGGACGTAGCCTGCGCTGTGCTCTCGGTATCGATCAGTCCAGACTCCCTGGCTGCAGAAGGAACAACGGCCGGGACAGCCACGGGAAGTCAGCACGGACATGCAGGGCAATTTCCGGAAGCCGAAGGCCGAGGGACGGTAGTGGGTCTGGAGTTCCGGCAAGAGGTCCCAAGCGGGAAAGGGGATGGTGTCGATGTCCTCGAGCAAGGCGCGGTTCGGGTTGCGTCGCAGGGTGTCCCCGATCCACACGATTGTACCCTCGAGGTCGGTGATCGATTCCTCGCAGAGCACCCGGCGGACGAGTTCGAGGAGGGTTTCTTCGCCTTCGCCGATCACGCCGACATCGAACTGCGGATACCTGGTGAGGGTTTCCTCGGGGGCTGCGCTGAGGTGGGGACCTCCGAGCACAAACACGGTGTTCGGCAGGAGGGGTTTGAGCAGCGCTGCAAGGTCCGCGGCTGATTGGACCGACATGGTCACCGCGGTCAGGCCCAGGATCCTGGGAGCCGACCGACGGCACTGTTCCTTCGCCTCCTGGTGATTGAGACCGAGGGCTTCGCAGTCGAGCAGGGCCACGCTATGGCCGGCCTTGCGCAGGGAGGCCGCGAGCACCGTCAAACCCATCGGCGGCATGTACATGCCCGCGGCAGCTAAACGGCCATACCGTTGTTCGGCGCGGAGGGGAGGGGAGACCAGGAGGACCTCGAGTGGCCCAGCCACCCCGAAAGACACCGGTCTCGGGTACGAGGAGGAGCGTCTCATGGGGGCGATACCTCGGTTGATCGGTCCGTCTCACTGCCGCCAAGGCTTCTGCGCACGGAGTAGGACAACTCCTCGGTGTTCCGGTAGTAGAGTCTGATCATGATCTCGGCGAGCAGGCCCATGAGGAGGAATTGGAACCCAATGAGGATGCACATGGTCATCAGGAAGAGCATGGGGCTCACCCAGGTGCCGCCGAAGTAGATCGTCCGTACGATGATGAAGCAACCGGTCAGGACCCCGAGGAATAAAAGGAGGATGCCTCCCATGCCGAAGACGTACATCGGCTTGTTGAAGTAATGATTGATGAAGGTAGCGGTGAGGAGATCCAATAAGACTTTGGGTGTCCTGCCCAAACCGTATTTCGAGCGTCCCCCCGACCTGGGATGGTGGAGGACCTCGACCTCCGCGAGGCGTGCCCCGCGCCTGATCGCGTAGAGGGGGAGCAGTCGATGCATCTCACCGTGGAGTCGGATAGGGCCGAGGATGGAGCGGCGATAGGCCTTGAGGGTGCAGCCGAGGTCGTGCAGGGGGGTTTTGTTGAGCCCAGTGATGAGCCTGTTGGCGAGGAGCGAAGGGAGGCGTCTGAAGAGCCACGAATCCTGGCGATGCCGACGCCAGCCGCTGACCAGATCATACCCTTCTTCAAGTTTGGCGACCAGCGTGGCGATATCGGAGGGATCGTTCTGCAGGTCGGCATCGAGGAAGATCAAGATGTCGCCGTTCGCATGGTCGATACCTGCTTGCATTGCTTCGGTTTGTCCGTAGTTGCGGGCCAATTCGATGACCCGGACCCGCGGGGAAGCGAAGCCCGCGAGGAGCTCGGTGCTGCCGTCCCGACTGCCGTCATCGACATACACTATCTCGTAGTCTCGTCCGAGGGTGTCGAGCGCCGAAGTCAGCTTGGCGTGCATTTCCAAAAGGTTCGGCGCTTCGTTGTAAACGGGAAGGATGATCGACAACATCGCGCTTCCTGGTAGACCCGCTCTAGGATTTCTCGAATACCACGAGGACCTCGTAATAACCAGGGAGACGGATGGGACCCTCGAGGAAGTGCAACCCTGCATTGGAATAGTGTTGAATGATATTGTTGCCGACGCTCATCGGGGCCATGGTGTTGGTCCCGTCGATGAGGAAGAGCCGCCCTCCTCGCTTCAGGCCGCGGATAAGGCTGCTGATCATGGCCTTGTTCGTCTCGAACAGCCTGGGGTAGTTATGGAAATGGATGTTGATGAGATAGATGTGGTCGAACGAGGCCTCGGGGAGACGGGCATCGTCGATTCGGCTTTGCAGTATCGTGATGTTCTGATGGGGATTGTGGAGCTCCGATCGGGCCTTGTTCCCGATGAGGTCGAGCATGGTCTTCTGGACATCCACGGCGTAGACCCTGCCTTTCGGGCCGACTTCACGGGCCATGTGGAAGGTGTAGTTCCCGGTACCGCAGCCGACATCGGCGACCGTCATGCCCGGGACTATTTTGAAATGCTCGGCGAATTGTGGCCACCGAGGCTCTGTGGAACGGGTACTCATTTCCTCGAAGTGACCTGGTCGATAATCCGGTGCGGTCTCGGCCAGTTGAATCCGGAAGAGTTCCCGAAATAGTCGTTTCTTCGAGATGGTCAGATAGTTCTGCAAAGCGAGTTCGAAGGGAATATCATCGCTCTGGTCCCACCCTGCCATGGTCGTTACCGAGGTTGGATCGGAACGCCAACGCTCATCTTCTCGGGCGAAGAAGTCGAAGACGTGCTCCCAAATTTTTCTAAAGATGAGGTCGCTCGGTTGCTCGTTGGCAAGTTGGATCCGGATCTGTTCATCGATCAGGCCGGGGAGTTCGGTCGTGAAATAATGGGCACTCATGGCCTCGTAATCGCTCTCGAGGAAGACGGGTTTCCGCGACATCAAGAGCGCGAGGAAATACCTGCCCTCGCGGGTCTTGTTCGAGGAGATCTCGAAGGTCTCGAAGATGGGGAAGGGAGTTGTCTCATCGAACTGGGTAGCGAGGTCGTGACGCCATGCCTCAAGGTTCTTCGTCCTCGGGGTGTCGAGGATCAGAAGGATACCCGAGGGTTTGATCGCGGAGACGATCGCATCGAGATGATCCTGCGCCAGAGGCAGGAAGGTATCGCCATGATTAAAATTCTTATGATGGATGATGCCGATGTCCAGACGATCCCGCAGCGCATGCAAGGCTTCCAACCCGATGCGAGGGATGGGCAGGGGGTGGGGTGGAAGCACCGTGAGGTCCCCAGAGGGGTCGATGTGCGGGTCGAAAATGAAACGGTGGCGATAGGGGTGGAGCAGCGCCTGGAGCGAGGTGCTGAAGGGGTGTTCGGGATGTCCGCTGAGATCGGCCACCGTGAGATTGGTGCGAGCTTGGAAATACCGTTGGATGATCGTTCTGCACCAGGCCACTTGCGGGTTGGGATCGGTCGAGGAACCGTGGTCCAGGGCCTGGCCTGGAAGGGGAGGGGGCGAAAGAGGCGTGGGGAGGACCGCCGCGGGGCGGTGTCCAGGGGCACAGTGGAGGAGGAACAACCAGAGGAGTGAGTACAGCACCGTGCCGGACGGCCGACGGGATAGCATCATGAGGGGGATATTCCAGCCAACACCTTGTAGAGACTTTGGCCCAAGAGGTACCTAAGGTCAAGGGAGTTTTCTGGTGGCATGCTCGCCTTGGACCGGTGCATTGACAGTACCGACTCCGGATGGTAGCTGGAAAGGCATCGAGGGTACAATGAACGGTACGAGTAGCGTCACTATGTGGTTCTGGTCAGGTTTCGGGAAAGCCGGCAGGATGACTCTCTACCTCCTCCTCTTCGGGACCATTGCGCTGAATGCAGTACTGCTTGGCATGCAATGGGACGATCCCCGGATCTCTCGTTTCATCGGTAACTATTTCTTCCCGGAGCTCTATGCGCCCTTGACGCGTCGGGACAAGGTGCCGGTGCCGGGACATCTCAAGGATGGCCTCGCCCTGCGACTCGATGTTGATCCTGCGGAGACGAGTGACGATATCCTCGTCAGACCCATGAAGGTCGGGGACAATGCAGACGCGCTCCTACAACAGCTCAGCATGACCTACCCGACGTATGATGCCAGCTTCCTGGCCCGGAGTGAACAGAAGTATTACAATCGCCCGGAAATACCCTTCGTCCTGGAATTCCTCGAGATAACCCCTGGCCAGACTCTCGCGGACATCGGCTGTGGAGTCGGCGCCTACACCTTCCCTATCGCGAGAGCCCTCGGTACGACCGGTCGGCTCTACGCCATTGATGTACAGGCTGCTGCTATCGAAGTCGTGAACGAGCATGCCCGCAGCAAGCTCCTCAATCCCTTCGACAACATCATCACCTTCGTCAATGCTCCGGACGACGCCAAACTCCCGCCCCGATCGATCGATACCATTTGGCTCAGCCAGGTCCATTTTCACAACGGACCCCTCCTTATGGAGGAAAACATCCGCATGATCAAAAGCATGTATACGGCACTGAAGCCAGGTGGGATCCTCGCCATCGGCGATGAGAGCATCGTACCGGAGCATGTTCCCGATACCATCGTGCGCCATTACACGACCTATGGTTTCGTCCTTGTCGAGGGGCCGTTCTACAACACCAACCCGAAGACGACCTTCTACCTGAAATTCAGGAAACCGGGACCATGACCAGCTCTCAGCAATTCCAGGCACTGCTCCTGTTCACATTACTGGGGTTGGTGCTGGGCAATGTCGTGGTTTTCACGGGCAACACCTTTCAGTTCCTACAGCGGGAAAAACAAGAGTTCATGTATGACGTCATGCTCTCTCAGGCCATCGACTTGCATCCCAAAAGAACGTCGATCCTCGAGGAACCTCCGCTCATCGAGATGCTCTACCTCGACGCGGGCACGTTCAAGCTTCGAGGGTATGAACCGGGGGAAGCCCAACAGATAACGATATCGAGAGGTTTTTTCATCGGCAAGACCGAGGTGACCCAGGGCTTGTGGAAGGTCATCATGGGGAACAATCCCAGTCAATTCCGTTCCTGCGGGGATGATTGCCCCGTCGAATCGGTGACCTGGATCGAGAGTATTCATTTCTTGAACAGGCTCTCGAGACATTTCGGCTACCGGGAATGTTACGGGATCAATGCGGATGCCGTCTATCTCGAGGATTGTGGGGGGTTTCGTTTACCCACGGCCGCCGAGTGGCGGTACGCCGCTCATACTATCAAGACTCGCACGTCGGAGTTACCCACCCGCGAGTTCGAGGATCAATGCCCTCCGCGATCGGACAGCCCTGGGCCGGTTCACTGTTCCGTGGCGGGCTGGGGTGGTTTCCGTGGGCTCGACGATACTGTCTCGGAATGGTGTTGGGACTGGCATCGTCCCGGTTATACCTATACCTCTCGCATCGACCCGAAAGGTGCTCCCGGTGGTATTCGGCATGTGTTCCAGGGGTTGAGTTGGTGCGAGTTCTCCCCGCTCTGTATTCAGGGGGAGGATATCCCCGATTATCCCCATTTCCGCAGCTACGATATCGGTTTGCGTCTCGTCAAGGCCGCGACAAGTCTCGACTTCCCTACCAAGCGCGACGATAACGCGGGCGAATGAGCTCGGCCTTACCTTTCTGGAACGAGGTCGGTTTAAGGTAGCCAGAGGAGCAGGGCGATCCCCAAGGTGGCGAGCAGGGTACCTGTCAGTGCGGAGCGGGAAATGCGCTCTCGCAGGAAGATGGCCGAGAGGGGGAGGATGAACAGCGGACTGGTCGCGTTCAACACCGAAGCCACCGTGGCGGTCGTGAACTGCAGAGCTGCAAGGGACAACCAGAGACCGAAGAACGTACTGGCGATCGCTACCGGGACGAGCATGGTGAGGATACGCCACGAAACCAAGGGTTGTAGGACCTTGAAAGATTTCGAGGTGACCAGGACGAGGAGGAACAAGCCGAGGGTTCCCGCGGACAACCGCACTCCGGTGGCGGGAAGAGAGGGGATGTCGACCAGGGCCTGTTTGGTCAGGATCACCGAACTCGAGCAGGCCAGAATGGAAATACAACCATAGAAGATACCTTTGGCCTGAGGTGTCGGGGCTACCGTTCGATCACTCCGCTCCCGCATGACCCAGTAGACCCCTCCGACACAGAGGGCGGCTCCGAGATAGGCTCCCGGGGGCAGCCATTCCCCGAGGAATAGCATGGCCAGGAGAGCGGTGGAGACGGGGATGAGGGATGCGAGCAGGAGGCTACGGCGAGGGCCGAGGATGTTGAGGGATGCGAAGAAGGTGGTGTCGCCGATCGTGATCCCGAGGAGACCGCTGACCCCGAGGAAGAGGATGGCCTGGAGGTGATCGCCCGAAGAGAGCACGGAGGGGAGAGGTAACAGGAAAGGAAGCATGCACGCAAGGGCGATGAAGCCCTTCCCGAGATTGAGCACGAGCGGGGGCAAG
>Ga0156395_1108_pt1 | contig 11641 bp, 10 predicted proteins | sample RifOxyA3_FD_108039 | JGI IMG/M metagenome (GOLD analysis project Ga0156395, IMG submission 108039) | Deltaproteobacteria bacterium RIFOXYA12_FULL_61_11 | reverse complement strand
ACTCGAATTGGTCAGAAACCGAGTTGAGGGCAGCGGGGATTGCCCAGAGAACCGACCAAGTCGAGGTGGTAGAAACCCTCGCTCTTCGGCGTTTGCTGGAAGATGATGTCGTACTTGGAAGCGAGGACTTCGCCGAGTTTGAGTTTGAGGTCGAGGGTCACCTTGCTCGATTGCCACTGCCGTTTGAGTTCGATCTTGCCCGTGACGATCAAGGTCAGGTCCTCTCCGTTGAAGCTGAACTCTTTGAACTGTATTGATCCATCGCTTGCGAAGACCTTGATGTCGACGGTGGCGAAGGTCATCTTGGGCATGGTCAAGGGACCCATCTGGGTGGTGATGGTGCTCTCGTCCAGGGTTACTTCCTTGCCCTGGAGGTGGACCATGCCGCTGGTCGAGTCCAGGTGCTCTTTGTCCAGGCTCACCTCGACAGACCCGGCGAGCTTGCCGGTGAAGTTCTTGTCCAGGAAGGAGCCCACGATCGGGAGATGCACGAGATCGAGATTCTCGAGCACGAGGTCGAGGTCGATCGAGCTGCCGTGCAGCCCGATGGTGCCGGACATACCGCCCTTGCCGGCAGTGGTGTCGAGGGAGATCGAGGTTTTTCCCCAGAGCATAGTCAGGGGGTTGATCCAGATCGTGGTAGGCCCCAGGTCGAGCAGCGGGCGGAGTTGCCCACCTTTCTTGGTATCGGCGAGCGTCAGCTTGGAAACCTCGAGGCCGGTGAAGAGGTGGGAATCGAGGTCGGCTATCGTCAGATCCCAAGCGGTCTTCTTCCTGACCTCTTTGCGCAGCATGCCGCCGAGATGCTGGAAGGGAAAGGTCAGGTAGAGGAAGACGAGGAGCATGAACAGGGTGAAGGAGGTGTATTTGAAGAGGGCGAGGTAGCGCCCCTTGGTCCCCGCCTCGGTTTGCAGGGGGGCTCGAGTTGCGGGCTCTTCGCCCGGGTGTGGGACGGTCCTTGGTTGTTCGTGGTCGCTCATGAGCTGCTCTTCTCCGCGAAGGACGATACCCGGAAGTTCACGTTGAGCTGGGAGGGGTCGACGAACTTTGGCCGTATCTTGAGGTTGGTGACTTTCATCAGTTTCGTGTGACTCTCGATGCGGAACAGGAAATCGACCAATTCCTTGAGCGTGATCTTCTCGATGTGGACCTCGACCACGCTCTCGACGAAGAGGTCGTTGGGCGGACCGGACATCTGTTTGATGGATTCGATGTTCAAACCGATGTCCTTGGCAGTTTTCTCGAGATAGGTAGTCAAGATCTGGTCACCCTCTCCGACCAGTAGGGATTTGATCCTCTCGACCGTGCTACTGGTCTTGCGATAGTCCTGACGCAGCTTGGCGACTTCACCGAGCAGGTCCTCGTTGCGTTTGATACGTTTTTCCATGTCGCCGATAGAGCTGGTCAGCGTTGCAAAGACGAGCAGGAGGATCAGCAGGAGCGAACCGCAGACTGCCACGACGGCGATCAGCTTCTGCCGTTCGTCCAGGCGGTCGAAGTAGGCCTTGAGCAAACCCAAGAAGCGTTCCATGGTTCCCTCAACTCTCCCGGTTCACGGTGATGGTCAGGATGAAACGTTTCCATCCCGGTTTGAAGCCGTCCTTGATTTCCCCTTTGTCGACCTTGGAGAAGGCTTCGAAGGTTTTCAGGGAGGCCACGATGGCGTCGACCGAGGAGATCGAGTTGGTCTCGCCCTTCATGGTGATGCGATTGAGGTCGATATCGAGTTCCTTGACGTCCACGGTGACATCATTCGGTACGTGCGCGGAGATTTCTCGCAGGAGGTCCAAGGCGGTAAGGGAACCGATCTGCAAGGCCTCGATGCGGGCCTTGTTCTCGGTAATTTTGGATTTGAGCACCGCGGTGGTCTTGGTCAGGTTCTTGGCGTTGACCGAGGCTGCCGGCAGGGTGTCCCGGAAAACGGCGACGACCTCGGTCGTGATCTTCTCGTCGTTGCTGGCCAGGATGGTGTACTTGGAGTACAAGTTGATGAAGCCCAAGAGCAAGAGTACGACGGCCATGACCGCGTATTTGAGGATCATCGGCTTGATCTCGCCGAGATCTTTCTTGTAGTTGAATTCTCCCTTCCGGAAATTGATCTGGTTACGGCGGCGGGAACTTTCGGTCGAGAGCGCGATGCCGAGCGATTGAGCCAGTACGCTTCCCTTGCCGTGGACCCGGGAGATCTTATTGAAATCCCCTTCGAGATATTTGAGGGGATAACACTTGATGCCGAGGTGTTGGGACAGGAACTGGGGCAGCCCCCGCAACATGTACGTGCCGCCGCACAGATACAATTCCTCGATCTTCTTGCCTTCACCGCCTTCGTAGGTGCGCAGTAGCTTGCTGATCTCGGTACACATGGCTTCGACGCCCGGTCGCAGAACCTCAATGATAATGCGGCGGTCATCGCCCTGCACTTCTTCGGTCGCGATCTCTCCGCGCTCGTGCTTGATGGCAAGCGCGTCCTCGGGAGAGAGATCGAGTTTGTCCCGGAGCAAGCGGGTCAGCTTGCGGCCGCCGACCGCGACGCTGCGCCCGAGTTGGAGCGTGTCCCCGTTAAGTACGCACATCTTGGTGGTGCTATGCCCAAGATCGACCACCGCGTAGGTGCCTTGGTGCTCGGCTAGGTTGAGGCTCGTCAGGTTCGCCAGGGCGAAGACATCGACGGTGACGAACTTTGGATCGATGCCGAAGGAGCCGAGCAACTCGAGCAGCCGCAGCAACAGATCGCGTTTGAGCAGGCAGACCAGCAGCTTGACCCCCGTCTCCGTCGTCTCGATGACCTGGAAGTCGTAGACGATCTCGCTCAGTTCGAAGGGGATGAAGTTCTCCAACTCGAAGGGCAGGGCCTGGACGATTTTCTTGCGATCCTTGAAGGGCAGGAATAGGACCTTGGTCGAGACCTTCGCGGCCGGTACGGCGCAGGCGAACAGGGCATCACGGGGCAAGTCGTGTTCGGAGAAAAGCCGTTCGAGAGCTTCGCGGACCGGCGAAAGATCGTCATCGAAGGGAGTAGCCTCGGCTCCCTTGGCGTAGGGTTGCTCGAAGAAACCGAGCAGTTCGAAGGAACGGAAGGTGCTGCGGGTCAGGGTTGCCTTGAGGGAGTGCGACCCGAAGTCGAGCCCGATGATGGTCTGCATTACTGCACCCTCCAGTACAACAGCTTGACCTGCTCACCGGCCGAAGACCCACGTTGGACCACGGTGGTGAGTACTTTCGAGACCTGACCGACGGTGCCGGTGGAAACCACCCGGTACTTGGTATCCTCGGCCGTGAGCAGGCCCTTGATGTCCGCGTCGATGGGGGTTTTCACGCCCGTAATCTCCTTGAGCTTTTCTTCCAGGTCCTTGGGCGAATCGAAACCACCTCGTTCTTCCAAGGCCTTGAGCAGCTCATCCTTGTCGTACTGAACCGATTGGTCGAGGATGGCCTTGACGATCGGCCCGTGGTTGCAGGCGATGTTGATCTTATTGTCCTTGTCGCCGTAAACCGTGGTGTACTTCTCAAAGATCTCAGCGTAGAGCTTGTACGACATACCTTCAACTAAAAAGATCTCCTCGAAGCTGTCGAAGGGCGCATTCTTGACCCTGTAGCGATCCGCCCGGCTCTGATAGGGCGTGTTCTCGTCCATGCCGGCCCTCGGGTTGCTGCCCATGGAGTCCTCGTCGACCCAATCCTTGATCGCGTAGATCAAGTCCTCGCGCAGGTTGTAATTGTCCTTGAAGAACTCCAGGTATTCCTCCAGGGAGAGCAGGTTGACCAGGAGTTTGAAGATGCCGGATTTCTGCAGGTCCTTCTGTTTCTCCTCGGCTAGGGAATTGAGGTTGATCTTGCAACTCTCGCTCTTGATCTCGACGTCGTAGTATTCTTCTTGGTCCCAGGCCTGGTCGGAGCTGCCGTCACTCTCGACCCCGCTCCCCTCGCTCGGGGTAGCGGCCGTTTGTTCTCCCTCCTCCCCGCCCTGCATGGATTTGGCCATGTCCAGGAGGGCGATGACCTCGGGTGGATAGGAGACCGGGAAGTAGTCCCAGAGGTGGAAGCCGAGGGCGGGAGTTCCCTCGGGCAGGTTTTCGGTGGTTTTCTTGATCTGGGACTGGAGGGAGTTGTCGATGGTCAAGATGATCTTGGAGTATTGGTAGCCCGCCTTCGCGAGGTACAGGGCCTTGAGTTCATCGCGCTGGTTCATGGCGATTTCGCTGGAGATCCGGGTGGTGAAGCTCAGTTCGACCACCACGATGGTCATGACCGCGATCACGGACAGGACCAGGACGATGGCCACACCTTCGCGGCCGCCGGGCCGGCATTGGCTGCGCTCAGAACAGCTTTTCATCGCTGCACCCGGTCAGTTTCTGGTTGCCGCTGCGAGCCTGCTCGAACAGGCGTTCGATGAAGGCTATGGTCTTGAGGGTGAAGAGGTCGTCCTCCAAGGGTTTATCGTTCTCTGGGTCGGGATTGACCACGATGCTGACCTCCACGGCCAGGGGAAGTTTATCTTTGAAATCCGACTTGGTGGTGTCCCACTCCTCGGTCCACTCGCCTTTCTCGCCGTTGCAGTAACGCAGCTTGAAGTCGTGCACGCCTTCGACCAGGACCAGGGAGACCGGTTCCTGGTCGGCGGCTCTTTCGATCTCGATGCGTTTGTACTCCTTGCGCACCAGGTTCTGTCGGCCTGCCTTCGGGTCGTCCTCGAGGAGGTAGGTGAGTTCGCTCTGATCGCTCTCGCGGACATTACGGAAGAGGCGGAGGTGGGTCATCGAGGTGAGGGTCAGTTCCTTGGCCTTGCCGAGGAACCTGGTCGGTTGTTTTTCGTCGGTGTAACCCTTGATCTTATAGGGAGACAAGAAGGTCGAGGCCAAGTCGTCGGAGAGCCTCTGGATTGCTACCCTTGCACCGTGGAGACTGGTCTGGCTGCGATCGAGCATGTCCCTTGTGGTGAAGGTCTGGGAGAGGCTCTGGAAGATCATGGTGGAGATGATCGCCAGAAGACCCACGGCGATGACCACCTCGATCAGGGTAAAGCCGGTCGTGCTGATCGTAGGAGGGGTGTTGCGATAGGACCTCATTCCTCATCCCCCCCCTGCTTGCTCGGCTTGCCCGATTGATCGGCCCCTTCGCTACCTCCTCCACCTCCGCCGCCACCACCGGTAACGCCGGGGAGTTGCATGGTCTCATCAAAATAGTGTGTCCATACAGTGAGTTCTCCGTCATCGAAGCCGGTGTCCCAGGTCACGGTCAGGGTCAACCGGCGCACGCCCTTGGTCAAGGTCTCGGCAATGGCCTTGCCGTCGAGACCCATGCTCTGGATCTGGCCGCAGATCATGGAAGAATAGTCGTCGTTGACCTTGTCCATGCTTTTCGCGCAATCCAGCATGCCGCCGAGCTTGGCGTATTCGTCGTCTTCTTTGAAGGTCATGACCCAGGTGTAGCCCGTGAATTCTTTGTCGCCGAAGTCGCCCTTCTTCTCTTCCGGGATTTCTCCGAAGGATTTGCCCTTGAGCATGAGTACCAGTTCCGCCATTTTTTGTCTGGCGAGACCTGTGGCAATGGAGAGGTTCCGCGAAGAGTCGTGCAGCCGGATGGCCTGGGTCTGGCTGCTGAGCAGGGCGACCATGCTGATCGCCAGGATAGCCATGGCGACGAAGACCTCCAGGATGGAAAAACCTTCTCGTGGAGGTGCTTTTCTAGGGGTGGAGAGGATCATTCCCGCTCGCCTCCATCGAGGTCCTCGAGGTCGTCTTTGATGGTGAAGGCGGCGGTGAGCTGGTTGAACTCGATGGTCGAACCGTCCTCGTTCGCGTCGACGAGGTAGACCGTCAGGGCGGTCATGAAGCCGCTGGGGAAGAAGACCGCCACGTCCCGGCCGCCCTCGACGAGCTGTTCGCGGTGTTGGAGCTTGAGGGCTTTGAACGAAACGGTTTCCGGCAGGTGGAATTCGGCGCCGTCGGTCTCGTCGTCGAGCCTGCAATCACCGCGGATGTTGAGTTCGTCCTCGACGTCCCCGAACTTCACGGTCAGGTCGAGTTTGTTCGGGTCATCTTCTTGGGCCTTGTCGGGGAAGGCGCTCGGGGAATCGAGGGCCGATTTTTCCTCGACAGTCATGAGCAGCGGTTCGTCCACACAGACGAAGAGCCGGTAGATGCCGGCATCGAGATCGAACTGCAGGACATAGGTCTGTTTCTTCATCACGGCCCGGTTGAAGGTGTACTGGACGTTCCCGGCCAACTCGCGGGCCGCCTTGTCGAGGTAGAACTCACTCATTTCCAACAGCCGGGGCATGACCAGCCCGGCGAGCAGACCGAGCACCAGGATGGTGACCATCAGCTCGATCAGGGTGAAGCCGTGAGAGGCGCGGACCGGGAGGGGGTGGCGCATCGCGGTCAGACCGAGACGAGAAAATGCAGAGTGCTCACTCGGCGCTCTCCTCGGCCTTGGTCCAGTTACCGATGTCGTCGCCCGTACCGTTCTCCATGTCCGGACCCATGGACCATACGTCTACGCCATTGGGGTTGTTGGTACCGGGACTGGTGAATTGGTATTCGTTGTCCCAGGGATCGATGGGTACCGTCTTGCCGTCCAGGAAACCACCCTCGGGGTACCGTTTGCAGGTTTTCCCCGAGCCGGGAGGTTCGATCAGGGCCAAAAGGCCTTGTTCGGTGGTGGGGTAAAGGTTGCACTTGAGCTTGTACTGGTTGAGCGCACCGATGATGGATTGGACCTGGGTCTTGGCGGTCTGCAGCTTGGCCTCGTCGAGCGACTGGAAGACTTTGACGCCGATGATGCCCGAGATCAGTCCCAAGATTACAATGACGATCATCAATTCGATCAGGGTCATGGCGGTGCGGGTGGCGAGTAGGGTCCGTCTCATGGGTTTCTCCTTCCTGGGTGTAGGTCAATGCGCCATCTGGTTGAGGTTGAAGATAGGCAACAGGACCGAAATGACCACGAAACCGACCGTGCCGCCCATGAACACGATCATGAGAGGCTCGAGTACCGAGGTCAACGTCGAGATCGTGCTGTCGGTCTGTTGGTCATACGAATGACTGATCTTCTGGAGCATTTCTTCCAGACGGCCAGTCTTTTCGCCCACGGCGATCATTTGGACGACGACGGGCGGGAATTCGCCGCTCTCGCGCAGGGGATCAGCCAGGTTCGCTCCCTCGGAGACGGCCTCGCTGGCCCGCTCAACGGCCTCGCGGAGGATGACGTTGTCGAGCAGGTTACGCACGATGTGCAGGGCTTGCAGCAAGGGTACGCCACCGTTGAGCAAGGTGGCCAAGGTGCCCGTGAAGCGGGAGAGCGCGACGAGGCGGAAGACCTTGCCGAAGACCGGGAGTTTGAGCTTGAAGGCGTCGAAGGTACGGCGGCCCTTGGGCTTTTGCACCCAACGGCGGAACAGGTGGACCGCGCCGGCGATCAGGAGGATCATCGCCCACCAGTAGTTGACGAAGATACTGCTCACGCCCAGGAGGATCATCGTGGGCAGGGGCAGCGCGGATTTCATTCCGGCGTAAATGGCCGTGATCTTCGGAATGACGAAGATGAAGAGGATGGCCAGGACGAGCAGGGAAATGATCAGCATGACCACCGGGTAGGCCAGGGTACTTTTGACCTTGCTCGCGAGGGCGACTTGTTTCTCGGTGAAATCCGCCAACTGGTTGAGGACGAGTTCCAGGGTACCCGAGGCCTCGCCGGCTTTGACCATGTTCACGAACAGGTTGGAAAAACAGTCGGGATGGGCCTCCATGGCTTGGCCCAGCGAGCTGCCCTCGTTGACGCTGTCCTTGAGCGCGGTGACCACGGTCTTGAGCCGCGGGTTCTCGAGTTGTAGGACGATGGCGGAGAGGCTCTCAACCAGGGGGACATTGGCTCCGACCAGGGTGGCGAGCAACCTGGTCATGTCGGAGAGTTCTTTGGGTTTGACCTTGTTCAGGAACGACGAGAAATGGAACTCCCTTTTAAGTCCCTGGCCCTGGGCTTCCTGACTGCTTTCCCTGAGCTCGGTCGGGAAGATGTTGTCCTTCCGCAGCTTGGTCTTGGCCGAAGCCAGAGAATCGGCATCGATCAACCCGCTTGTCGATTTTCCCGCCGCGGTCAGGCCCTTGTAAGCGAAAACCGGCATGGTCTGGACAGCCCTCCCTCAGCTCCTCGTGATACTCATTCGATGGTGCTGTCCACCTGGGTGACCTTGAGCACTTCTTCGATGGTGGAGAAACCCTTGACGACCTTCATCGCTCCGTCCTCGCGCAGGGTTTTCATCCCTCGGGACACGGCGACGCGCTTGAGGATCACGGAATCGCTACCCTTGAGTATCACGGTGCGTAGATCGTCGTCAATCGGCAGGAACTCGTGGATGCCCATGCGGCCTTTGTAGCCGAGCCCCTGGCACTGCGGACAGCCTACCGCCTTCCAGAGGTTGCCGCCGATGAGGTCTTTGCGGTTGATGTTGAGAATGGCCAGCTCGGCGTTGTCCGGTTCGTACTCGCGTTTGCAGTTCGGGCAGAGGGTACGGATCAGGCGTTGGGCCAGGACGCCGACCAGCGAGGAGGCGATCAGGAAGGGTTCGATTCCCATGTCGACGAGCCTCGTGACCACACCGTAGCTGTCATTGGTGTGGACGGTGCTGAAGACGAAGTGGCCGGTCAGGGAGGCCTGGATGGCGATCTCGGCCGTCTCCGGATCGCGGATCTCGCCGATCATGATCACGTCGGGGTCCTGCCGGAGGATGGAACGCAGGACGTTGGCGAAGGTGAGGTTGATCTTGGCGTTGACCGCGATCTGCCCGATGCCGTCGAGCTGGTACTCCACCGGGTCCTCGACGGTGAGAATGTTCTTCTCGGGGGAGTAAATGGCGTTGAGACAGGCATAGAGACTGGTGGTCTTGCCGCTGCCGGTAGGGCCGCAGACGATCAGGACACCATGTGGTTTGGTGATGTTCTCGCGCAATTTCACGAGGACATGGTCGCCGAAACCGAGCTGATCGAGGGTGCGGACCACGTTGCTCTTGTCCAGAAGACGCATGACCACGCGTTCGCCGTGGGGCGTGGGCAGGGTCGAGAGCCGGATATCGATGTCCTTGCCAGCGATCTTGATCTTGATCCTGCCATCCTGGGGCAGGCGTTTTTCGGCGATGTTCAGCTTGGCCATGATCTTGATGCGCGAGGCCAAGCTGTTGTGATAGCGCTTGGGAGGTTGGAGGACCTCGTGGAGCACACCGTCGATGCGGAAGCGTACGCGACTCTCCTTCTCGAAGGGGTCGATGTGGATATCGCTGGCCCCTTCCTTCACGGCCCGGTACATCATGGTGTTGACCAAGCGTATGATCGGTGCCTCGTCGTCGGCTTCGATCAGGTCCTGACTCTCGTCCAGGTCGATCCCGACCTCGTCGCCATCGAGTTGGTCCATGACCTGTTCGGTGTTGGTGACCCGGTCGTAGATCTTGTTGATGGCGTCGATGATGGTGGTCGACATGGCGAGGACCGGCCGGACCTCCAGGTCGAGGAGCATGCGCAGATCCTCGAGTGGAGAGGGGTCGAGCGGGTTGTCCACGGCCACGAGCAGTTCCCCGTCCTGTTCCCAGAGTGGCAATATTTTGAATTTTTTTGCAAAGTTGATGGGGAGTTTCTTGACTAGGTCGAGATTCAACCGAGAGGTGTCGAGTTCCTTGAAGAACGGGATGGAGAGTTGGAGCGACAGGGCGGTATAGATATCTTCTTCAGTAAGATACTTTTTGCGCAACAACAACAGTCCGAGGCGTTCACGCTTGCCCTCTTCCTGGTTCTGCTGGATGTCCAGGACCTCGTTGAGTTGTTCGGCCGTGACCTTGCCGGTGATGAGCAGGATTTCGCCGAGGTTGGCAGGTCTGGCGGTCTCGCCGTACTGTTCTCCCAGCAGCGAGGCGAAGCGGTCGGTGGTGATCCCCGAGAGATCGCCCAACAGTTCGTCGACGGCCAATTCGACTTGGGCGCGATTGCTTCGTTCCATGATACTCCTGTCTCCCTGCGAGCCCGGGCTCATTCCTCGGGTGTGGTCGTGCCCTCGTCGAGCGGTATCGGCGGCGGTAGTTGCTCGGTCGAGGAGGGCTCTTCCGCCGAGGTCGGTTCTTCCGAGCCGGACGGGGGCTCTTCCACCGGGAGCTCGCCAGGCTCGGGGGCCGCTTCTTCCCCGGACTGGACCGCTCGCGAACGGGAGGGAACGTTGCCGAGGGTGGTGGCCTGACCGGACTCCTGTTGCTTGCCGAGTTCTTGCTGTTCCTTGGCCTCGCGCTCGGCTTCCTTGCGATCTTCCTCTTCGCGCTGCAACATGGCGTCGCCACGGCGCTTGAGGTCCTTGAATTCTTCCGAGTCCTCGAAGTCGTTCTCTTCTTGGAACTGTTGCCGCTTCTGGAGATTCCTGAAGAAGATCTCGTTCAAGCGAGTAGTGTCATTGATGACGTAGGGTGTTAAAAATATCAACAAGTTGGTTTTTTCCCTGATATTCTCGACGTTCTTGAACAGCCACCCGAGTATGGGAATGTCGCCGAGGAAGGGGATCTTGTAGATCTGCTGACGCTGCTGGTTCTTCATCAAGCCGCCGAGGACCACGGTCTGTTGGTCCTTGACCACGACCACGGTCTTGGCATCGCGGTTCGAGGTGGTGATGCCGGCCTCGGATTGGGCGGTGACCTCGCTGATGTTCACCTTGAGCTTGAGGGTGACGTAGTTGGTAGAGCTGACCGAGGGTTTGAGCGACAGGGTAATGCCGACGTCCTCCCGAGAATAGGAGAACTGGGGATTGTTGTTGTTGTCCTGGAAGCGACCGCTGATGAAGGGGACCTTGGATCCGACCACGATCTCGGCCTCTTCGTTGTCCGTGGTCAGGATGTGCGGAGTGGACAGGATGTTGACCAACGAGCTGTTGGCCGAAGCGCTGATCAAGGCCGAGACCAGGGGAATGTCGATCTCGGCGCCGCCGAGACCCGCGGGCATGGACAACTGTTCCTTGGTGCGGAAACCCAACGCCAGGCCGGTCAGCGAGGTCGGGCTCAGCGCGAGGGCGTTGAGGCTCTCCTCGGAACGGCCGCCGAAGGCCGTGGCCTTCTTGTTGATCCGGTCGGTGATGAAGTTATAGGTCGAGCCCAGGTCCGTTCCCTCGGTCAGGGTGATCTCCATGAGCAGGGATTCGACGAAGACCTGGCGGCGTTTGATGTCGAGCTGCTTGATCAGGGTGAGCATGGTGGCGAAGTCATTGGGAGAGGCCGTGACGACCAGGGAGTTGGTGGGTGGGTCGGAGATGATCTTGACCTCGCCCTCGAATTCTTCCCCCTCTTCTCCGGGTTTGGTTTGTGCGGTGCTCTGACGCTTGGGCGGGGTAGTCTTGCGGCCGGCCTGGGTCGTGGCCGCGGTAGTGCTGGTCCTAGCAGTACCGGTGATCAAGCTCTGCAGGGTCTGGGAGAGTTCGTCGGCATTGGCGTGTTCGAGACGGTAGACATGGAACTTACCGCGCGGTCCCATGCCGCTGTCCTCGACGTCGAGACTCTTGACCAGTTCTTTGAGGCTCTCAATACCTCGCTCGGTGCCGATCACGATGAGCGCGTTGCTGCGCTCGTAAGGGATGATTTGGGAAATCTTGAGCGAGGTGATGTCTTCTTCGGCAGGAGCAG
>Ga0156395_1111_pt1 | contig 11653 bp, 8 predicted proteins | sample RifOxyA3_FD_108039 | JGI IMG/M metagenome (GOLD analysis project Ga0156395, IMG submission 108039) | Deltaproteobacteria bacterium RIFOXYA12_FULL_61_11 | reverse complement strand
GCGCGAGGAGGAGCAACGCGATACGGCAAAAACCGGTTTCACAATCCGACACGTTCAAAGTCCTTTGCCATGACTATGGTACTCTCCTCGCGCAGTCGTTCGAGCAGGTGAGCGACCAGCCGCCGTTTTTTTTCCTTGAGCAACTGGTCGAACAGTTCGGCGCGGAAGGTCTCGTTCGTGCCGGTACAGCGCACCACGTGCCAACCATACTCGGTTCGTACTACGCCGGACTGACCGAGTTCGCTGAACGAGAAGAGGAGATCCCCGAAAGGTTTGACCACGGCATCGCGTCGTAGGTAGCCGAGATCGCCGCCCCGGTCGTAGGTTGTATCACGGGAGAAGGTCCTGGCCAAGGTGGCGAAATCTTCTCCGGCGAGGATCCGAGCATGCAGGGCTTCTGCTTCGCGGTGGACTTGTTCCTGTCCACCGGCATCGCTAGAGGCATCCCCGGGGAGCAAAATATGTGCGGCTCGGCGTAGATCGAGTTCCGCCACCTTGCGGCCATATCGAGGATGGAGATAGTTCATCACCTCTTGATTGGTCAGGCGCACGGACGCGGTTTCTGCCTCCAGCAGGGCTTGCACCAGGTAACGGCGGTACAGGTCGGGAAGCACGCGTTGAGCTTGGTGGTAAAGAAGATGGAAGTCGATGCTCTGCCCGAGCCAAGCGTCCATGACTTCGGGGGTGGTTCCGGCGAGGGCCTCCGGTGGGCGGGGGTCGTAGCCACGGCCGTCGATCAAGAGCAGGGGTTCCGGTTCGAGGAGAGAGCAACCCAGGAGCCACGTCACGAAAAAGGGGACGAGGATGCTCCCGGTGCGACTGAGCATGGGTTCATTCCCCCTGGTTCGCGGGAGTTCCCTCGATCGGTTCGCGTTTTCCGGTGGGAAGGTCATCGCCTTCGGGTTGCATGCTCTGATCATGCACCCCCTCTTCCATGGGGTGACCTTGGCCCATTGGTTGGAGTTGTTTACCGGCCTCGGGACCGCCGGAGCCGAGGTTCTTGACCAATTCCTCGTACCGCTGCTCATTGACTGTGATGGAGGCCTGGGCCTTGAGTTTTGTGAGGTAGGCGTCATGGGCCTCATTGCGTTTGGTCTTCATCAGGTTGTTCTTGATCACTCCCTTGACCTTGTCGAATTCCTGGATGCGCCGGTCGGTTAATTTGATGATGTGGAAACCGAAACGGGTCTCGACGAGGTCCGAGAGGTCGCCGATTTCTTTGAGCGCAAAGGCAGCCTCGGCGAAGGGCTCGACCATTTTCTTGGCGGTGAAGAAACTGAGGTCCCCACCGTTCTTGGCCGTCGTGTCCTCGGAGTGCTCTTGGGCCAACTGGGCGAAGTCTTTGCCAGCTTTCAGTTCGGCGAGGATCTTCTCGGCTTTTGCGCGCTGAGCCTGCTGGTATTCCTCGGGTTTGCCTGTGGCGGCGTCATCTTTCTGAGGCCTATTCTTGAGCAGGATGTGGCTGGCGCGGATCTCTTGGAATTCTTCGGGATGGGCATCGTAATAGGCTTTCAGTTCTTCATTAGTCACCTTGGGCGTGACGTTGACTTCCTGGCGGAGCAGAGCCCTGACCATCATGCGTTTGATCTGCTCGGTTTCCTCTATCTTCTTGGCCCGGGCTTCCTTGTACAGTAGTTCGAATTCGACGAGGTCGTCGAGCAACTCACGGCGTGCCTCGGCTTCCTTGTATTTCTCAGGGTTGTAGCGAGCAGAGCGGGAGAACTTCTTGCGATAATCGGATAGGTAGATCGGCAACCCGTTGACCTCAGCAAGAATCTGGTCGTCCTTGCGCTCAGTCTCGGTCGAGCCGTTCTGGTTGTCGGCAGGTTTCGTTGTTTTTGTACACGAGGTGATCAGGAACAATGCGCACAAAGCCATACACGGAACCAATCGATACATGGGAGTTCCTCCTAGGAACAATAAAGTACAGACACCCGCAACCCTGAAATCATACTTCCTGCATGAATGCAAGCCCATTGATGCACTTCCTCCCCCTCTTTTTCGCGAGGCCTTCGTAGGTTGGACGGGCCATGCTTGTCTCTTTGTCCAGATATTTGTTCAGAAATATGGACGCAAGTGTAGAAAGAAGCGGATGTACCTGTAGAATACGTGAAAGATAATTATTAATAATAAATATAACAAAATGTTAAAAACAACAATTGCAGGAGGTATTTTCCGAGATTTGGCACGAACCTTGGAATGATCAGGTGTCGAACTCCATACGTTGTTCCTACGGTCAAGGGAGCGGACTTCGGTCTGCTCCCTTTTGATTCGCCGAGCGATCGGGATGCAGGAGAGTGAGACCTCGGTATTCGAGATAGAGTCTCACTATCGTGGACACATAGTGCTGTCCCATGTGAGTGAGACCGAGTTGGGAACTCCCCCAGGTCCGACCTTGCCAGGAAATGGGGAGTTCCTTGGCTCGGAAGCCCTTCACGAGAGCTCTCAGGGACATTTCGAGGGTCAGGTCGAAGTGCCTCGCGTGGTAGGGAGCGCAGACCTCGACGACCTGTCGTCTGTAGGCTTTGAAGGCGTTGGTCAGGTCATTGAAAGGCAAGTCGAAGCAGGCACTGATGAGGCGATTGACGATGCGATTGACGCATAATTTGACCACGGGGTACTTCTCGAGGTGGGAGCCAGGGCGGAAGCGTGAACCGTAGACGCAGTCATACCCTTCCTCGAGAGCCCGGTAATAGCGGACAGCATCGCGAGGGTCGTCCGAGCGATCGGCCATGAAAATCACGATGAACCTTCCCCGAGCGCAGGCGAGTCCATCGCGAATGGCTCGACCGAAACCGTGCGGTGGTGTGCGCCTGACGAGCTCGAGTTCGCTGCCGCTATGCTTCAGAGCGACTTCGGCGGTGCGGTCGGTACTGCAGTCGTCGACGACGACGAGCTGGTGGGGAATGCCTTCGGCGATGAAGGTGCGGGAAAGTCCTGCCAGTACATGACCGAGATTACGCTCTTCATTACGGGCTGGGAGGATCACGGTCAAGAGGAGATGGTTCTTGTCCTTGGCAGGGATTGCTGCTCGTACTCTCCGACGGGTTTTCTTCTCGTTCCTCGAGGAAGGAGGGCGATCGTGGGGGTGGTTGGGAAGAGCTGTAGGCAGAGAGTTCACGAGAATTGGACCCAGCCCTTCTCGTCCATGTATTTGTTGATGTCTTCGCAGAGCTTGATGTACTTGATTTCTCTTGCGGTATCATAGGCTTCACGCAGTTTGGCCAAGCCGTCGTCGGTCCTGCCCATGACGATGTAGGCCTGGGCGAGGCGGAAGATGCCCAGAGGAATGAACTGCTCGTACTTGTATTCTCGGGCGATCCGGATCCCCTCTTGGAGGATGCGCTCTCCATCCGATTGGTTGTTCACCAGTTTGAGGTAGCCCACATAGATGGCATTGGCCATGTAGCCCATGATGAAACCGGCCTTGTCTGCCAACTCAAGACCTTTGCTGAAGAATTCCAGCGCCTTGAGTGCATCGCCGCTGTCGTAGCAGACCTCGCCGAGGTTGTGCAGGTTGCGCGCCATCTCGATCTGGGATTCGAGTTTGCACGCGATCTTGTAAGCGCGCTCGTAATGGTTGAAGGCTTCGTCGAAATGGGAGGTGTAATGAGCGATCACCCCGAGGTTGCTGATCGCCTGCATTTGGAACAATTCAATGCGTGCCTCCGTGGCATTGTCGAGGAAGGCCTCGTAGAGGCGTTTGCTCAGCGGATAGTCGCCCTGGTACAGGGCGTGGGTGCCGGCGGTGAGGTAGAGCAGTGCATTGACGCGGGGATTACGCACCGTCTTGGCCAGAGTTTCTGCTGCCTCGAGTTGGACCAACGCTTCTTCCCATTGCCCATTGCGTTGGAGGTTGCGGATCAATTCCCGTTGGATGAGCAGGATCTCCTCGAATTGGTCGAGTCGTGTTGCTTCGTCCAGGGCACTGCTGAGGTGGTCGACGGCGCGTTGCACATCCCCTTTGAGCGAGTAGAGGATGCCGCGGAGTTTGAGCATGAGCACGTAGTTGACCCGGATGTGCAAGGTCTCGGCGAGCTTGCCCAAGAGGTCGAGCAGGGTATTGAGCCGCTCGAAGTGGCGCATCTTGAACTGGTCGATGTTGATAGCGATGTCCAGGATCGAGACCAGGAATCGACTGAGCGTCCGCGAGCGGACCTTGTGCTCCTCCTCGGTCTGGGTCCTGGCGAGTTCCTGGGTGCTGCGCCGGTACCATTCGAAGTACTCGAACGCTTCTTCGTATTTCTTGGCGTCGATCAATTGCTCGAGGATGGGGTGGCAGTATTCGAGGACTTTCACCCATTGTTCGGCTTGATAATAATGATAGGCGATATCCTGGATCTTGGCGATGGTCGAGCGGCCCTCTTTGTTCTCGAGGTAGGCAGCGATCTTCTGGTGCAATTCGACCAGTTGGCCCTTGAGCATGCTGTCGTAAATGATGTCTCGCAGGAGGAGAGGACGGAACAGGAACTGGTCCTCGACATCGGGAGGTAATTGGATGAAGTTCTGCTCTTGCAAGGCCGGTAGTATGGTGTGGAGTTGATTGGTCAGGGAATCCGGGATGAGGTGCCTGACGATCTCCAACGGAACATCCGTGCCTTTTACCGCGCCTGCCTTGAGGATCAGCTTCGAACCTTCGTCGAGGGTATCGAATCGAGTCCGGATGAGGTCCTGGACTGTATTCGGCATTTCGATGGTCTCGATATCGTCTACCACGATGCGGACCTCGTTCGCCACATCGTCGATTTCGATGGCATGTTTGGAAACCAGCAGGTTGAGGAGTTCGACGATATAGAAGGGATGACCTTCGGACTTGGCGACGATGTACTTACCGAGCTGCTCGGGGATCAGGGCGTTCTTGCACTGGGCTTTGGCGAGTTGCTTGGTCTGGGGGTCAGTGAGGGGCGGAATAGCGAGGACCTCGGCTTCGCCGTAGAGGTCGGGGGTGCGATTCCAGTCGTCCCGAGCCATCCCGAGGATGCAGAGATGGGAATCCCCGAGATGCTTGGTGATGAAACCGAGATATTCCTCAGAGGACTCGTCGATCCACTGGAGGTCGTCGATGAGGAAGAGGATGTCGTGTTCTCGGCTGTAAGTCTTCAGCATTTTGAGGAAGACTTCGAAGAAACCTTTTTGTTTCTGGATATCGGCTTCGACTTTGACCTCTTCGCCGACGATGTTCAGTAAGGTGCCGATATAGGGCGCCCAGGAAGAGTACTCGGGGTAGTAGGTGTTCATCTTGATGAGCACCTCGAGGTAATTGGCCTCGTCGGAGTTCTCTGGGTTGATGCCGAAGAAATCGCTGAGCAACTCCATCCAGAGAGACAAGGGTTTACTGCGGTTGACCGTGTTGCAGGTCGCCTCGAAGACCTTGCCGTTCTTGGTAGTCCAGAAGTTGGCGAAACGGTACCCGATCAGGGTTTTGCCGATGCCGCTGGGCCCTGAGAGCAAGACGAAACGGCCGTGATCCGCCGAGACGTCGGCGCTGATCTGTGAGAGCGAGGCCATGACTTCCTCGCGGCCGATGAACATCTCGTCCGGCACCACCGGTCGTTTGGCTTTCTTCCCTTTCTTGACCTTCTTCACCCTGAAGATGGTCAGGGTTTCTTGTTTGCCCTTGACCTTGACCCCGGAGATCTCGTCGAGGTCGAACCGGTTGCGCACTTTTGCCGCGGTTTCCGAATCGATGAGTACTTCGCCCTCGTTGGCCTTGACCATCAGGCGAGCGGCGAGGTTGATCTTGTCGCCGATGATGGTGTACTCACGTCGGCGTTTCGAGCCGACATTGCCGGTGAATACAGGTCCGGAGGTGATGCCGATCTGCAGTTGGGGCAACCAGAAATCCCGCTTCTTCATCTTGGCGAGGGAGAGGAGGTCGAGAGAGAACTGGACCGCGGATTCCTCTTCCTTCTCGAAAGAGATCGGGGCGCCGAAGAAAATGAGCAGGGTCATGCCCTTGTCGCCGGCACCGATAGCACTGAAGTAGCCGTTGTAGAAGGGTACCATGCGTACGATTTGCTCGATGAAGCTGTTCAGCTTGCGCCGGGCGTTGAGGTCTCGCAGGAAGTCCAGGGTAGTGAACTTGATAAAGACGGTGGTGACGGGGCGGATCTCTCCGATCAGACCCTCGGCACCGACCAGTAATTTATCGTTGATGCTCTTGTGGATGAAAGGCTTGAGAACGTCGACGAGGCCGATGTCGAAGTGATCGACCTCGGGGATGGGCACGCCGAGCGTGACCGGATCACTCGCCAGGGTGGAGGGATCGACCATGAGGTAGTGGTCGGCCACGACCTCCCCGCTGACCTTCCCTTGGACGAAGTAGAAGGTCGAGAGATTCATGACGATCTTGCTGCGAGCGCTGTGCTTCTCGGCTTCGGCACAGGCATCGATGCCCGGACCGGAAAAGAGGTAGCGCATGCTCAGGTCTTTGTTGCCCGAGCAGGTGAAGAAGATAGGGCCATGGGCTAGGCCTATTTTGATGTCGATCTTCTCCGGCCCATCGGGGGTCTCGATTGCCTTGGAACCCTGGACGAAGGTCTGGAGGTCGGTGGCGCAGCGAAGCGAGGTCCACACCGCACGGGCGCATTCGCTCTCTTCAGGGTAGTGGAAGATCACGTTCATCGCATCGCCGCCGAAGGAGCAGATGATGCCACCATACTCGTGGATGATGTCGATCATACCCCGGAAGAAGGTATTGATGGTCCGGGTCAGATGGTCGGCCCCCTTCTTTCCCAGTTTCTGGAATTTTTCCGAGAGCGGGGTGAAGCCTGCGATGTCGATGAACATGGAGGCGGCTTGGAGATTCTGCTGGAAGGGCGATTCGTGATGGGGGTCGGGCTCGAGCAACCCGGCAATGAGATTACCGGGGACATAGCTACGCAAGAGCTTGAGGTATTCCAGCGAACCCAGTTCGGAGGACATCGGTACCTGCCTCGGCGTCCCACCCCTCCGATGCGTTCCCACTCGAGGGAGTTGGACGCGCCGGTTAGGGTCGGAGACTACCTGGTGTGCAAACCAGCCGCGATGATATAGGAACCCGACACGAGATTCAACCGTAATTTCCCTTTTGCTGCGGTTGGCTTTTCACAGTGGTTTCGACCCGTCCTTCGTGCTATGCAGGGAGGGTTGCTCCCGATGCTGAGCGTGCGGGCCCATGATTCATCATCTTCGCGGCATTCTCCACTCCAAGGGTAATCTGCTGGTCGTTCTGGATGTCGGCGGTGTAGGGTACGGGGTGACCGTTCCCCTGACCACGTTGTCCCGTCTGGATGAACCGGGAAGTACGGTTTCCCTGCACATCCATACCGAGGTCCGCGAGGACGCCATCGAACTCTTCGGTTTTTCCGAGGAAGGCGAACGCACCGCCTTCAGACTGCTCCGCTCGGTCCAGGGCATCGGCCCGCGCATGGCCGTCAATATCCTCTCGCGCCTGAGCGTCGAGGAACTCGTCGCCTATATCCGCCACGAAGATGCGGTAGCCTTGAGCAGGACTCCCGGGATCGGACCGAAACGGGCGGGAAAGATCATTCTCGACCTGAAGGATCGCCTGCTCGAGGTCGGACTGCTCCCGGAGAAGGATCTGGCGGGACGGAACGCCGAGGACGGAGACCTGTTGCTCGCCCTCCTCGGGCTCGGGTACTCGAGGGCTCAGGCCGAGAAGGCCATAGCTGCTTTGCCCCAGAACGATCGAGGCAGTTTGGAAGATAGCCTGCGCGCGACCTTGAAAACCCTCTCGAGGTTCTGAGTATCGATGGATCAGGGAGCTTTGGACCATCCTCTGGCGCGAACTCTCGGCCGCGAAGACCTCGAACTCGAACCTTCGCTGCGACCGGTCAGTTTTCAGCAATACCTAGGGCAGGAACGAGTGTGCCAGAACCTGCGCATCTTCGTCGAAGCCTGTCTGCAACGTGAAGAAACCCTCGACCATGTGCTGCTCCACGGTCCGCCGGGTCTTGGCAAGACCTCCCTGGCCCATGTCCTCGCCCATGAACTCGGAGTGCAACTCAAGGCCACGGCAGGGCCTGCCATCGAACGCCCCGGAGACTTGGCGGCGATACTCTCCAGCCTCGGTCATGGCGATGTACTGTTCATCGACGAGATCCATCGCCTCAATCGCACCATCGAGGAGGTCCTCTATCCGGCCATGGAGGATTTCCACCTCGACATCGTACTTGGCCAGGGCACCGCGAGCAGGGCGATACAGCTCAAGCTGCCCCGCTTCACCCTCGTCGGCGCGACCACTCGGGCCGGGCTGCTCTCCGCCCCTCTGAGGGACCGTTTCGGTATCACCTGTCATCTCGAACTCTACACCCCGGAAGAGTTGGTCGCGATCGTGCGTCGAGCAGCCTCGATCCTCGCGATTGCCCTCGATGAGACCAGTGCCCTCGAGTTGGCTCGACGGTCGCGAGGGACCCCGCGTATCGCTAATCGTCTGCTCAAGCGCATCCGGGATTTCGCCGATGTGCTGGGGGGGGGGCGCATCGACCGGGAACTCGTCGACCGCGGGTTGACCATGCTCGAGATCGATCAACAGGGACTTGATGCGCTCGACCGCAGGATTCTCCGCACCATCGTCGAGAAGTTCGCGGGTGGGCCGGTTGGTCTCGAGACCTTGTCCATCGCCGTGAACGAGGAAAAGGGCACTCTCGAGGACGTCTATGAACCCTACCTGGTACAATGCGGTCTGCTCCAACGTACGCCGCGTGGGCGCACGGCAACTTCGGCCGCCTATGCCTATCTGGGCTATCGCACAGTAGGTGGGGACGGGCAATTACCCCTGCTCTGAGGTTGGTCATTCCTTTTGACTTCCCCACCGCGTGGCGGTAGAGAAGGAACGCCACAAGACTACAGCTCGGGCAATCGCAATGGCACGAAGTCCTTCCATCCAGCGTATCCGTAACATCGGTATTATTGCCCACGTGGACGCGGGCAAGACCACCACGACCGAACGCATCCTCTATTACACGGGGAAGATCCACAAGATAGGTGAGGTGGATGACGGCACCACGGTCACCGACTGGATGGAACAGGAACGAGAACGCGGCATCACCATCACCTCGGCTGCGACCACGGTCACGTGGAACAACCATACTATCAATATCATCGATACCCCGGCACACATCGATTTTACGGTCGAGGTCGAGCGTTCGTTGCGAGTGCTCGACGGGGTGATCGTGGTGTTCTGTGGAGTCGGTGGAGTCGAGCCGCAATCCGAGAAGGTATGGCGTCAGGCCGATACCTATCATCTCCCGCGCATTGCCTATGTGAACAAGCTCGATCGAATAGGAGCCTCCTTCGAGAACGTTGTGGCCATGATGCGCGAACGTCTGGGCGGGGATATCCTACCGTTGCAGTATCCGGTCGGCGAGGAGGCCGGGTTCGAGGGCGTGGTCGATCTCCTGGAGAACCGCACGCTGCGTTGGCTCGATCCGAGCGGTGAGACCTATACCACGCACCCGGGTGTGCCGGATGAGTTGCGTCCGGTCGTGGCCCGTTATCAGGAAGCCCTGGTGGAGAAGTTGGCGGAATGCGATGATGCGCTCCTGACCAAATATATGGACGGCGTGGAGCTCGGGGCAGCGGAATTGCGCTCTACTCTTCGTCGAATGGTCCTCGCCGGCCGCATCTATCCGGTGTTGTGTGGCTCTTCGCTCAAGAATAAAGGAGTGCAACCCCTCCTCGACGCCGTTGTGGACTATTTCCCCTCGCCCGAAGAAGCCCCCTTGACGCCGGCGGAAAACCTCAAGACCGGGCAGCACAAGATCCTTGTTCCCGATCCCGACGGACCGCTCGTTTTGTATGTTTTCAAAGTGATGTATGACCAAGAAAACCGGTTGATGAGCTATGCCAGGCTCTATTCCGGGACCTTGCGCAAGGGAGCAGCCATCTACAACACGGAACGGGGCTGTTTCGACCGTATGGATCGGCTACTCCGCCTTTCCGGCAACAAGAAGGAACCGATCGACCTGGCTACCCCGGGTGACATCGTGGGCATCATTGGTCTGAAGACGAGCGTGACCGGTGTAACCTTTTCCGAGAAGACCGACCCCTGGCGTTTGCCCCTTTTCACCTTCACCGAACCGATCGTGAGCATGGCGATAGAACCCAAGAGCGTCCAGGATCAGGATCGGCTGGTCAACGCTCTGGAACTCTTGGTGATCGAGGATCCCTCGTTCTTGACCAGGATCGACCGGGAAACCGGCCAGACCATCATCCTCGGCATGGGTGAGTTGCATCTCGAGATCATCGTCGACCGGCTCTCCCGGCAATTCAGGGTCGAGGTTCGCGTTGGTAAACCGCAAGTCTCATTCCGGGAATCTATCAGTACCGAGGTCAGCGTCCGGCATACCGTGAATAGGCAAGAGGGCAACAAGAGCCTAGCCATGACGGTCGAACTGCGGGTCTATCCTGCAGAGCGAGGTAATGGGTACCTCTTCTCCTGTGACCTACCCGCAGAGCACGTACCGCGACGCTATGTCGAATTGGTTAGGGACAGCCTTCGCGACGCTCTGATCACCGGCATTTCCCTCGGCTACCCCATAGTCGACATCGGAGTCGATCTGCTCGCCCTGGAGTATAGGGAGAGCGAGGTCAACGATATGATCGTACGCATCGCCGCGATAGAAACCTTCACCCAGGCCACGCTCCAAGCCTTCCCAATCCTCCTCGAACCGATCATGTCCTTGGATATCATGGTGCCCAAAGAGTATCTCGGCGGAGTTGTCGAGGACATCAACGCCAGACGAGGCACCATCAATAATATCGGTGTCAAGCAGGACTTGCAGCACGTCAAGGCCTGTCTGCCGCTACGTCGCACCTTTGGTTACAGCACCGACCTGCGTTCCCTGACCCAGGGCCGGGCTACCTATACCCTCCTCCTCTCCCACTATCGGGAGACCGAGAGGGAGTCTACGACCTGAGAGCGGAGGCTTCCACTATGAAAGTGCGCACCGACGAGCTTCTCGGCGAGTTCCTCGCTCTCGAACGCAAGTACGTGTTTTCCTCGCTGAACAGGAATGAGACGAGTCGGCGTTTCCAACTCTTCTCCCTCCTCTCCGGGCATCTGGGAAAAAAAGGGTATTCCATCACCCTCGATCAACGGCGGACTTTGCGCGTTCCGTACCACCGCCACCTGCGCTGGGAACAGGATACTCGCCAGGGCTGGGTCGAAAGTCTGGATCTGAGCGTTAACGGCATGGCCATTCGTCCTGGCGAAGAACGGGAGGCATCCGACAGGTTCGAGGTCGTTTTCCCGGAAGAAGAAATGTGCGTTTTTTCCGAAGGACAGCAAGGTTTCAAGGTGCCGCTCCGGGTGTGCTGGTGCAAACCGGAGGAACGGCTCGCAGGGGGGGAGTTCGAACACTTGCTCCCCCTTGAGCGGCGAAAATTATTCAATTATATCAGCAATCTGTTATCCGAGAACTTCCGTCACCGGCTGTTCCTGGAGGTGCCGATCGAGGCTCGTGAAGAGCGTTGCAGCAGGCCGAGTTGATGAAAATTTTTCTGTCAAAGCCTCATCCCGCTTCATTTTTCTTGACTTCATTTTACGAGATGTACTAGACAAAGCCTGTTTCTGGTTTCTATGTCCAACTTTTTTGGGGGAGACAAACCATGACCAAGGCAGAATTGATCAGGACCGTGACCGACAACC
>Ga0156395_1110_pt1 | contig 11660 bp, 10 predicted proteins | sample RifOxyA3_FD_108039 | JGI IMG/M metagenome (GOLD analysis project Ga0156395, IMG submission 108039) | Deltaproteobacteria bacterium RIFOXYA12_FULL_61_11 | reverse complement strand
CGGTATAGGGCGGACGGGTGCGTTGGATTTCTTGGTTGGAAAACTCCTCGGCCAGGAGGTTGCTGGAATAAAAACGATTCTCGCGCAGCCGCGGCCCGGAGAGCACGAGCGAGGGCAGCGTCGCCAGGGCCGTCACGTTGAGACCGTCGCCGGGCGTGTCGTCGTAATCGAGGGCGACCGAGGCGTTGACGTTGTCCAAAACCTGTTGTTTGAGCTCACGCAGGATCGCGCGGACGAGCCGGGTGAGCAGGGCTTCTTCGCACAGCGCCGGTCGGACGAAGTGATAGGCCGCGGAAAGCAGTGCAACCTCGCCGGGAATGCATATTCCCCCGGCCTCGAGGTTGGAAACAGTCACGTCGACCAGCCCGGCCGGGTGGGCCGGGGTGCGCACTTCGACAAAGTTCGTTTGTTCGAGCGCAACCACGTGCAGCACGGTGGCAGGGCTTTGGCCGAAGGAGACCTCGACCGAGGGGGCAAAACCGCTGCCAGAGAGCCGGACCAAATCTCCCCCGCCGCTGGGTCCGGAATTGGGGAGGATGGAGGTGAGCACGGGGACGGTCACTGTAGTCCTCCCAGCAAGGTGGCAACTCTCTGAAGAAACCGCTGCTTTACTCCTTTGACGAACTGATGGAATACCGGACGCAGGAACGGCCGGGCCGGAATGCTGAGGACCACAAAACCCTTTCCCGAGCCCGAGGGTTCCTGACCGGCCTGGCGCAGCAGCACGAAGAGAAACTTGCGCATCTTCGGCGTGACCGGGACGATGATCGGATCGGAGCCGAACTCGTGAACCCTGGCCACGTCGACCAGTTCTTTGCCGTCCTTGCCGCGGGCCTTGCGTGGGACACCGACAAAAGCCGTATCCCCCTGGACGATGACCGTGATCGCATTGCGCAGGTCCCCGCGAACCAGCAGAGCCTTGGTGCCGGAAAAGTTATAAAGTTCCCGCTTGGCCAGGGTAAGCGGCGAGAGCGGCGCAAAGGGCTCTCCGCCGGGAGCCTGGGAGGTCAGGCCATGCACGATATTTTTGCGCAGAAGCTGGGCTTCCTGGCGCAGGGCGATACCGATGGCCGCCTTCACCCCGGAAGGATTTTTGGCAAGGAAGTGTCGGGCACGCGCCCAGTCGCCGGTCTTTTTCATATACTCCCTGCCATGCTGCGATCGCTGAACAGGACGAGCAACACATTGCGGCGAGGACGTTGCCGGCCGAGGCCGAAACCCAGGGGCCGGACTTCGATGGCATAGAGTCCGGGCGGGGTACGGATCGTCTGGACCAGCGCGCCGGTCTTGTCATGGAGCGCGGCAAGCCGGTCCCCGGGACGGAGCAACGCCTCACCACTGATCGGATCGACCAAGCCTTCCCGCTCGAGGTCTTTGAAGTGAAAGAGAAGCTCGAGCCGGGAGCGCGGCGCATTGCCGGAAACGGTCAAGCGCAAGGCCTCCAACAGCTCGGGCTCGACCTGGCAAGGAAGCCGGAGTGGAGGATGTTCGTGCCGAAGGGGAAAATTTCCGACCACGACCGATTCTTTAAAGTCCGGGTCAAACCCCGAGCTGAGTGGGCCCTCCGGATCGACCTCTGCGGTAGTTCGAGTGTCGAGGCGGTAGAGTTCGGCCAGGAAGGGGAAGATCAAGCTGCCGCGCATCACACTCCCCCCATTCCCAAGGGTCTGCGATAGCGCAGCAAGATGCCGTCAATCTCCCAATCGCCGGTAAAGGGTCCCGGGAGCTGGAGCGGCGCCAGCTTGTAGCTCTGGTCGCGGGTACGTTCTTCCAACACCCGCCAGCGGTTCTTGGCCTCCGCGGCTTCGTCCCCGGCCATCGGGTGTAAAAGCCGCAGCACGAGCAGCAGGCAGGCTCGGCGGATTTCGAGCGGCGTACCGCCTTCCGGCAAGGTGTTGGGTTCGGTAAAGCCCCACAGGCCTTCGGCCACGACGTTGCCCCGGCCGCGCGGAAAGGGCGTGCCGTCGAGGCGGACAAGGAAGGGACCGGAGAACCCGGGACCGACCGGCGCACCGAGGATCAACAATTCGTCGAGGGTGGTGGAAAGACTCTGACCGCCGACCATAAGCCGGTCGAGCCGGATCAGCGGGACCGGGGTTTCCAGTGTAGGATGCCCCCGGCCGTCGAGGGTCAGGGTCAGACTGCGCGGCTCAAAGAACCAGCCGGTGGTGCGGTCGATGATCGCCCCGGCCTCATGAAGCAGCGAGCAGAGCCTGGCATCCGAGGCCATGGCTTCGTTCACCCCTTCCTCGCGCAGGTCGGTCACGGTCGCGTACATGAAGAGTCCTCAGTTTTCTTTCTGTTTCTTGGGCTGACGGCTGAGGCCGGACGTTTCCTCCCGTGCCGGCGACATTTTTATCTCGTCGCTCGCAGCTTTGCGGGGGCGCTGCTCGTCGTCTTTGGCCTCCAAGGCCCGGGCTTCTTCTTCGCTGCACACGTCGAAGGCCGGAGGCGAATGGGGATCGTGCGGCTGTTGGTGCACGGTGGTCAGATACTCAGCCACCGCTTTGTCGACACGGTACCAGCCGCGTTCCTGATGGAACTTGATGCCCCGATACGTATAGCGCCGCAGCACGAGACCGCGCCGGGGATCAAGAGGTTTGAGTCGTACCAACATGCTGTTCATGGTGTTCTCCTGTTGTTCTTGGGCGGGGCTTGAGGCTTGAGGCTTGAGGCTTGAGGAAGAGTAGTGTGCTCAAGATATTGCTCCTAGCCCAACGCTCAGTGGTTACAAGCCGATGTTTACCGCCTTGGCCACGCCGGTCTCCTCGGCGTACTTGATGTCGAAGCGCAGCGTGGCGACGATCTTGAGGGTCCCCTCAGAAATCTCCCGGCCCGACTCGATGCGGATCTGTCTCCAGATGCCGACGTGCAGGTTCTTGGGGTTGCAGAGCAGGACCACGGTCTGATCGTTGTTCTGACCAAGGTTTTCGGGAAAGAGCGGGATCGAACGCAGTGGCACCCCCGAGTACAGCACCGGCGTGTCGCCCTCCAGGAACTTGTCGCCGACCGCGGTGGCGCGTTCGGCCAGGCTGTTGCGATAGTCGAGATCCGCATCGACGCTGGTCAGAAAGGCCATGGCCTTCTTGTCGCGCAGGTGTTCCGAGGGCAGCGTCTTCAAGAGGTCGGACAGAAGGTTCTTGTCGAGATGGGCCCCGCCGGCGTCGACAACGTGACTGGTGGCTTGCTTGAGCACCCCATCCATGGTGGCCAGGAACGGATCGGCCGAGGTGAGATCGCCATTCACCACCACCTCTTCCATGTCCCGGGAAATGGCCTCGGCGATCATTTCCATAAGAGTCTGACGCAGCTCGCCGCGTTCGAGACTGTCTTCCAGAACCTCGTCCGAGAGCCGGACCTCTGCCTTGAACAGCTTGGCGTCGAGCTCCACGTTGGACAGCTCGGGTTTGCTCCGTTCACCGGCGGCCAGCGCCGTGGCTTCTTGGCCCGGCCGCAGGATGCGGCTGCCGAACTTGATCTTGGCGAGCTGCTGCTTGGGCGAGGCCATCGGCACCACGGTCGCCAGTTTCAGAAGAACCGAGTCCTTGATCAAGAGGCGCATGAATTTCTGGGCTTGCGCCGGCTTGAGAATGCCGCCCCCGACGGTGAGATCGGCCAGGGCCAGATCGGCCTTTTCCAGAATGGTACGATTGCTGAGGTCGCTCATGAGATCACTCCGTTAGTAGCTGTTAGCGGTTAGCCTTTAGCTGTTAGCCGACCGGGTTGGCGCATTGTTCATGACATTGTTTTCATTGTTCTCCTCCTAACTAAAAACTAAATACTAACAGCTAAAAACTCCCCTCACAGCTCGTGGAACGACACCGCCTTGTCCACGCTCTCGCGGTCACAGGGACGGTTGAGGTCCAGGGGCCAACCGATTTCCTCGGAATTTTTCTCTGTGGTCGGAGTGCTGTTGGGCAACCCCACGTTCTTCTCCAGCTTGGACAGCCGCTGAGCCTGGTCCTTGAGGCCGGAAACGAGCTCTTTGACCGCGCCGGCCAGGGTGGTCAGCTCTTGCTGTAAGGGATTTTCCTGAGGCGGCACAGCCGGTTTGCCCTGCCGCTCGAGCAACTGGACGACCTCCCCGAGAGTGGTCCGCACGGCCTCCAGCGGGTTCGCTTCCGGTTTGGGTTTCGCCCCACCTCCCGCGGTCTCGGTAAGCCGGTCGGTCAGGGTGTGGAGCTCGCCGATCAGGCCGTCGAGCGCTTGTTCCTGCTCGGGCGCTTGTTCCAACGCCTCGACCGCATCGGTCAGCCGCTCCAGGGCCTCGACCGCCACCTCGAGCACTCCCCCCGTGGCTGTGCTTTGCGAGTCCGTACTGGGTTGTTCGCTACCTTGCTCATGCAGCTCAGTGTGTTCGTCCATAACGTCGCTCCTTTTCACGATGAGAAATGTGTGTTTGTTCGCCGCCCGGTCCACGAGCGACACTTCCTCGACCACGATGTCGTGGAGCCGGTGGGTGGGGGAGTCTTGAGCGGTGGGTCCTGAGTCTTGAGGAAGAGACTGTGCTTTTTGGACCGTGTTTTCTTCGCTCACGACTCGTGGCTCGGGCGCTGGGACTCTCCTCGCCGAGCCGCCGATCGAGAAGCCGCTCAGCGTGCCATCCTTGACCTGTTTCCAGAGGTCATCGTCCAGAATGCGCACTGCCAACAGCCACGTACCGCGACGAACCGTTGGTGCGTCAGCTTTGAGCTGTGGGCTGTGAGGCTCGATCGTTTCTTCTTGGGGCTGACCGCTGACAGCCTGATTGCTCAAGACAAAATCCACCGGAGCCAGAAAACTCTCCAAGACCTTGACCTGGCCGTTGACCCGCAGCCGGTGCATCAGACCGAGGCCGCCAAAATCTTCCATGAAGCGGTGAGCGGCCTGGCGGACTTCCGGTTCCGAATAAATATCGCCCTGGGCGTCGACCACCTCGGGCTCGAGCACGATGCCGAGCACGAAACGCTCGTCCGTGGGATCGGCGCCCTTGAGCAGGGGCATGGCCTTGTCGAAGAGGTTTTTCTTGGTCGCCTCGGCCAAGAGTTGTCGGGCCTGGCTTTGAAGTTTTTCTTTTGCAGACAGGCCAGGGATCTTGGCCTGCGGGATGCGGGCGATGGCGTTGCGCAGATGTGGAAGGTCGATACCACCCTCGGCATCGCGCACCGGGAAATGGCGCAGGCTGCGCGGCACGGTCTTGCCGTCCTCGTCTTTCTCGCCGCCCGCCTCGATGTAGAGAAAGGCGCTGTCGGGCAGGTCGTTGAGGAAGGCACGGGACCAGACTTCTTTGTCGAGGTCGTCACGATCCTCGAGGATTTCGCAATCCTCGGTCTTAGCGATCTTGTAGTTGGAACAGAAGAGGCGCGAGGCGGTCTTGGCCCCGCCGGTGCCGGAGGCTTCGCGGACCTTGAGCCGGAAGATGTGGCCTACTCGTTTGAAGGCGGCGGCATTTTGGGAAGAATCGTTGAGGACCGCGATGAAGCGGCCCTTGATCGTGGCGAGGACCTCGACGAATTCGTCAACGTCCACCGCCGCGTCCTTGTCGTACCACTCGCCAGGGTATGGCGGATCGAGAAAGAAAAAGGTCTGCTTGCCGTCGAACTGACTGATCGTCTTGCGAAAGTCCTGTTTGAGGATGGTGACGTGCAAGAGCCGTTGGGCGGCCTCGAGGTATTTTTCCGGATGCGTGGTTTGCCCCAGGGCCGATCCGGCCGGGTGCGTTGCGTCGGGTCGGGCATCGCGGCCTTTCCCGCGGATGAAGACAAGCTTGTAGAAACGCTCGACCTCGTTTGCCGGCTGCAGTGCTCGTACCCTTTTCCAGTTGGTGAGGGTGCAGGTCCAGTTGAGTTTTTGCAGTTTGGCCAGCGTGATTTCGTTCATGCCCTTGATGAAGCGGTGCAGGAACACCACGTCGTCGTCGAGATCGGCAAGAACCTCCTTGTGCGAGGGTTCTTTGGCATGCAGCACCGCCGCGGCACCGGCAAAGGGCTCGACGTAGGTCGTGTGCTCGGGGATGAGCGGGACGATGCGTTTGGCATAATGAAAAGAGCCGCCGAAGGTGCCGAAGGGCTGGCGCTTTTCCAGGTCCTCGAGCGTCCACTCGTCGCCGAGAGCGTCTTGGAGGTTCTTTTCGACCAGGTCGTAATTGGAGACGAGCAAGGTGGTCAGCACCTTGGGGCCGCCGACACCGCGCATCGAGCCGATGGTCCTGCTCGGGCGGATCCTTTTGACCTTAAAACCCTCTTTCTCAAAACGGCCCGGCAGGGTGCCGCGGGGGCCGTAGGTCAACAAGAACTTGCCCTTGAGCGCTTTGAGCACTTTGAGAAAGCGCTCTTCGTCAAAGTCGGACTCGCCGACGTCCACGTTGTAACCGGGGTACGGCGGATCGAGATAGAAGACCGTGGCCTTGCCGTCGTATTTTCTGACCACCTTTTCATAGTCGCCGCTGTGGATGCGGACGTGTTTCAGCCGGGGGCTGAATTTCTCGAGCCGGTCGACAGTGGTGGCCTCGGCCCCGTCGCTGGCCGGGCTGAACGAGCGGCTGCGCAGTTTTCCATAGGAGAAGTGTGCCACGTAGAGGAAGCGATGCAGTTTCTCGAGCTTACCCGTGGGCTTGGAGTCGAAGATCCGTGTAAAAGTCGTCTTGTCGCCGGTCCAGACCATGGTGCGCAGTCGGGCAAGCTCTGCGCTGCTGAGCTGTTTGATGACCTGATATGCCTCGCCGATCTCGGGATCGGCATCATTGAGCACCTCGACCTTGGCCGGTTCCTTGGCAAAGAGCACTGCCGCACTGCCGGCAAAGGGCTCGACGTAGGTATCGTGCGCCGGAAGCAGCGAGGCCAAGCGCTCTGCCAGGCGCTTCTTGCCCGCGGGCGAACCCCAAATAGTCTTGGTCAGGCTGGAGACTGGGGACTGAGAGGATACTTTGGTCTTTCTGCCTGGAGCCTGGGGTTTGTAGTTGGTGGCAACCAGGGTCACGCCCTGGCGCGGACCATTCCCCTGCGAGGTGCCGACGCCCGAGGTGTGCCGCCAGCGGCGGACCGTAAACCCCTTGAAAAGATCGGCCGAGCCACGTGTGCCATAGGTGCAGAGGAACTTGCCTTTGATCCGCCGGAGCACCGCGGCGAAGCGTTTTTCATCCCAGTCTTTGTGCTCGGTTCCCGAGGTGCGGTCGGCGTTGTAGCCGGTATAGGGCGGATCGAGAAAGAACACGGTGTCGGGACCGTCGAACTCGTCGATGACTTTTTCGTAGTCAGCGCAGCGGACTTTGACCTTGGAAAGCCTGGGCGCATATTTTTCCAGCTTGGCAATAAAGTGCGAGTCCGCGCCCACGTTGACCTCCGGCAAGGTCCCGCGCCGCAGCTTGTTGAACGAGAACCGGCTGAGGTAGGCGAAGCGATAAAAACGCTCGAGGCCGTCCTCGGGCACTCCGGCGTCGACGAGCTTTTTGAAATGTTCCTTGTCGCCGACCCACTTCTTACGGCGCAGCCGTTCGAGCTGTTCGGCCGTGAGGTTTTTGGCGAACTTGAAGGCGAAGGCGATCTCGGGGTCGAGGTCGGAAACGACCTCCACCTCTGAGGGCTTTTTGGTAAACAGCACCTGGGCGCCACCGGCAAAAGGCTCGACGTAGATGGTGTGCTCCGGGAGCTCGGCCGCGATGCGGTCGGCGAGCCTGGTCTTGCCCATGGGCGAGCCCCAAATACCTTTACGAAGGCTGGCCGATTGGCACTGTATCTGGCGTAGCGAACTCAATCGCCGGCGCACCTGATCGATCCGGTGCATGCTGCTCACGCATACAATCCCTCTACAGAGGCAAAGCATGCGAAGGGGCAGAAAGGGACGGCGAAAAAATTAGACCTCGGCGACTGTTGAGCTTCTACACAAACCGTGAAAGGGTGGGAAACTGATGCCAAGATCAACAAGTTCTCGCTCAGACAGGGTTTTTCCGAACTCGCCGCGGTCCTCGCGAGTGCCGAAACCAGAGCGCAGCACCTCGGCCACGGCCAGACGTTCGTTGTGGTGTTCCACGAACAACTCTTTGCGGCCATCGACCAGGCGCTCTCGCACCCAGGGAGCAAGGTCGGTCAGGTGCTCGGGGTCGGCTTCCAGCCGCTCGAAGTGGTGTAGGCCGCTGCTGACCGCAAAGGTCTTGCCGTCGAGAAAACGGCAAACCTCGGTGGTGCGTTCGTCCAGAATAGCCTCGATGCGATAGCGTTCGATCCGGGCTTCGGCATAGGCCGAGAGCTGGGCAAACGACCGGCCCTGGGCCACGAACGAACCGGCCAGCACCTCCCAGTAGGCGGAGCCCTTGGCGCCGAGCACGCCCTCGGCGGCCGAGGCGAGTGTTGTGGCAATATCGTCGCGGCCAAGCCCTTGCTCCAGCCCCTCGGCCACGAGCTGCCGGGCAGTCTTGCCGAACGCCTCGTGCCTTCGGCCGTACTCGTCCCGCACGGAGAAGAGGTGGCTGGTGCGAAGGTGACGGAGAATTCTCTTGTCGATCGCATTGAACTCCATGGCAATAGTGAGCCGTTGCCCGCGGCGCACCCCGTCCCTTCCTCCGCGAACCACCTCGGTGGCCGCCTTGTCGAACACCGGCTGCAGCGTAGCCGGCACGGTGCGGGTCCGGCGTCCCGCGGCCTCCAGCGCCCTGGCAATCAATCCTTTGCGCTGCTTGGCCGTGGTGGTCTTCCACTCAACGTCGAGAACCTCCAGAGCCGCTTTGACCGCGGCCTGGTCCGACAGCGCGGCCTTCCCGCGCAAAAGACCGGCAAGATGCACAATAGCTTGGTCAAAACCCTCGACCGTACCAAGGTCCAGCGCCTTGGCCACGCCGAGCCGCAGGGAAGCGAGAACATCGTCCGCGGCATCCAGGGACAGGGCGATCAGAGTCTCGTCAGTGAGAGCGCACGGTGTGGTCATCTTCCTCGAGCTCCATATGGTTGTGGTCGAGGTGCAGCAGCACTTTGCAGAAGAGGCAGCGCACGGGCTGGGAAAAGCAAATCCCCTCGTGCTCGTTGATTTCCAAGCCTTTGCTGCCGCGGAGAGCCACGGTCACGAACCCACAACGTGGGCAGCAGAGGTGCACACCGACCAGGCCAAAGGCAGGGTTGAGGGGAATGCGGCGTAGCTCGCCGCGCTCGAGGCGGCAGGGTGGTTTATTGCTCAGCCGCATCCGGATGCTCACGAGCGTTCCTCGGCGGAAACAGGCTGGAGGTCTGAGGCTTGGAATCGTCATACTCCCTAGGGTTTTCGGCCTCCGGTCTCAGGTACTGCCGGGCCAGCTCCAGGCGGCGTGTGGCGAGCCGCTGTTCCTCGGCCGCGAGCTCGTCGCGCAGGTTCAAGAGCGATCGGGCCTCGCCGAGCAGGTTGGCCCGGTGCGAGCCGGCATCGACCGCGGTCTGTGACGTTTGGATTCCGGCCAAAGTCAAGGTCAGGGGTCGCTTGACCCAGTCATCCGAGAGTTTGCGCAGCTCGCGATTGAAAATATCGCTGGCCAGCAATCGGCCTTCTTCCGGAGTAAGCACCCCGACCCGGACCAGTTTCTCGACCATGCTGCTGAGGCGTTCCGGATCGCGGGTGATCGGGGTCTGGGAGCGGAAGCGCCAGAAGCGGATGCCCAGATCGGCCAGCAACCGGCGATTCATCAAAAAGTCGAACTCGTCCCGTTCGGGCTGGAAGACCTGGTCCTCGGCAAAGCGGAGCTGGGCCTCGGCCACGGACTTGTTGAAATCTTTGCTCTCGCCGCGCAGGAGCTTGGGCAGCCGAAAGGAGGTGCCGACCTTGTCGTTGTTGCGCTCGTCGTAACTCTGGAACAGGGCGTCTTGTTGCTGGGCCTCGGTCAGCGGCTTGAGCTCGATCTTGGCCCTGGTCGGATCGCCCGCGCCCGCACCCCCCTCAGCCTCGAGGATCAAAATCTTGTGAAAATTCGCCTTACCCTTGAGGTTCTCCTCGATGAAGCGCTCGATGCGCGGGATCGAGGTGTCGGACAGCTTGCCGCCGGAAACCAACAGGGCCAAGGGAGGGACTGATTTGTTTTCGAAATACAAATAATTCACCTCCTCGGCCGAACGCGAGCCCAGGACCGAGAGAAGGGTGCCGACCCAGCGTGGCACGCCGTAGGGCGAACGCGGCGAGTGGATGGAGAAGTGCAAGAGCTCGGTGGCCGGAGAGTCGTTCGGCCGGGCCCGTTGGAAGGAGGAGGTGTCGGAAAACAGCTCGCCGTTCTGCTTGGAAACGAGGCGCGGATCGGCAAAAGATTTGAAAAAAACCTGCTGCGTCCCCTGGAGTTGGACATAACGGCGCAGGCGCCGTCGGGCCGAAATGGTTTCCAGGGCCACGGGCGAGGTTTTTACTTTCTCCTCCACCAGGACCGGCTCGGGGTCGAGCGGCAAGAGCCGCACCGAGAGGGACGGTACGTGGACCAGGCGGGCGAGCTCGCCCCGGGCGTTGCGCAGGATTTCCCAAAAAGCGTTGCCGGTGACCTCTAAATCCTGGCGGGTACGTCGGCGCAGATCGACGAAGGAATGATCAAAACAGCAAAAATCAAAAAACGATTCCAACTTGGCCCGTTCGGCCCGGGCCAAGAGCACCAGCTCGGCCTTGCGGGCGGCCAGTTCCTCGGCACTGGGTTCTATCGATGCATCTGCCGGCAGCTCGCCGCGTTCCCTGGCCGAGAGGCGTTCAAGGGCGATGCAATCGGCCACCTTGCGATCGGCGTCCTCGGCCTCGAAGTCGATGGCCGGCTCGAAACGGTGGCCAAAGCCGTCGATGTTGGTGGCGTAGGCATCGACGTTCTGGCGCAGGGCATTGGAGTGCTCAAGAACCCGGCAGAGCGCCTCTGGATCGTAGGGCGGCACGAGCGCCCCGGCCGAGGCGAAGGCCTGGTCCTCGCCGGCGGCAAGGCTCGATGGGTCCTGCACGCGGGTGCCAAGCACCAATGCCTTGAGCAGGGTGTCGGTCATCTGGAGACAACAGGGGGATCGCTGGTGGCAGCCTGCTGATGGTCGACGGATACCGGCTCAGGCCTGGCCACTTCCTTCTTCAGATCGAACACCGTGGCCTCGACCTTGGTGCCGATCAACTTGTCGACGTCGTGCTCCCACAGGTCGAGCAGGTCGCGCAGTTCCTTCACTCCCCGGCTGCCGAGCGCACGGTGCACTTCTTCCAGGGCTTGTTGTTTGAGCCTGCGCCGTTCCTCGGAACTGAGCTTGCCGTCGGCGCTGGCTTTCTTCAGGTCCTCGACCACGGTCTGTTGCAACCCCTTGACCACGGTCAGCACCACGGAATCGAGGCGCAGCAGCACCGACTTGAGGGTCTCGTTCTTGACCTTCTTCTTCAAGAGTTCCCAGGCCTTGGCTCCCAGCCAACCGAGCCCAGCCAGAAACATGGGGGAAAAGACGACGACGAGCGAAGCGAGTGGGGTCATGATATGCCTCCAGTGATGGTCTGTAGAGGCAAAGGGGGGAAGTGGGGGGGAAAGGGACAGTGGAAAACAATCGCCTTGCTCTCGACTGGGCCTCTGCCTAGAATGACCTATCCGATTCCCAAGGTGGTTTTCATGCAAGCGATTGTTCTGCGACGAATCTTGCTATCAGTCGTGAGTCTGGTGCTGGGGCTGTTGTTCTCCCCCGCTCATGCTCAGGACCACTTTTCGCTGGCCGAGGAACTCCGGAAGCCGGAAG
>Ga0156395_1109_pt1 | contig 11661 bp, 6 predicted proteins | sample RifOxyA3_FD_108039 | JGI IMG/M metagenome (GOLD analysis project Ga0156395, IMG submission 108039) | Deltaproteobacteria bacterium RIFOXYA12_FULL_61_11 | reverse complement strand
CAGCTCTCGCTCGACCCGCTCGAGCCAACGCAGGAAGGTCGCGTCGTCATACCCTTTGTCCAGGGACAACATCGGCCGTTCGTGCTCGACCGCGAACCTGCCGGTTCCAAGGTCACTGCCGATCCTGGCCAACAAAGGGCTCTCCGGGGCAAGAGCGCGCAGGCGCTCGACCAAGCGATCGTAGTCCTCGTCGCTGATGGTCGGAGCATATTCCTGGAAATAGCGGCGGTCGTGCTCCCGCAGGGCTGCTTCCAACTCTTCGCGAGTCATGCTGTCGAGGTCCACTGGCACCTCCTTTGCCCAAAAAAATCCCGATCAGAACGTGAGACCAAACAGATGGAGATTGTAGAGGAGGTATCCGAGAAGGAGGAAGACCCCCAGGGTACGGCTCAGCCGCGTGGTGAAGAGCACGGCCAGGATCAGGATTGCGGTGAAGGTAAGCATGATCGGCGCATCCTCTGCCAGGAACACGGGGGCGATGTCCATCGGCTTGCCGATCAGCCCACCGATCGTGGCGACGAGGCCGAGCACACACACCACATTGAAAATATTGCTGCCGACCACGTTGCCCAGGGAAATGGCGGCCTCCTTGCGCCAGGCAGCCACCATCGAGGTCGCCAGCTCGGGCAACGAGGTTCCCACCGCCACCACGGTAATGCCGAGAACGGCTTCGCTGATCCCCAGCCGTTGCCCGACCGCCACGGCCGCCGTGACCATGAAATGGGCCCCCAGGGGGAGCAAGCAAATACCGCCGGTGGTCATGGCCAGGGGTTTGAACCACCCTCCCACCGCTCGATCTTTCGACTCGGAGGTAGTGGGGACCTCCACAGCCGCTGCCCGCACGCAGTACCAGGTGAAGGCGCCGAAGGCAAAGAGCAGCACGAGCCCATCGACGAGGCCCAAGACTCGGTCCAGGCAGAGCAAGTAAAAGCCCAGGGAGGTCGCAACCAGGAACGCGAGCTGCGGTACTAACTCCTTGCGATCGAAGGGGATTGGTCGCACCACCGCTGCCAACCCGAGAATCAGGGCGATATTGGCGGTGTTGCTGCCAACCACGTTGCCCAGCGAGAGGTCATTGCTCCCACGCAGCACCGCGACCAGGGAGACGAACAGCTCCGGCAGCGAGGTGCCGAAGGCAACCACGGTCACGCCGATGATGATCGGTCGGAGTCCTACTCGGAGCGCCACCGTCGAAGCGCCTCGCACCAGGGCCTCCGCCCCCAGGACCAGGACCACCAAACCCAGGACGAAGCTGAGGGTTTCGAGAACGAGTTGCTGCATGATCGACTCTCTCCATCCGGACCGCGTGAGCCTAGACGAGAGGGAAGGAGAAGGCAATGGAATCGACCATTGCTCGGTACATACCCAGGATTTCAGGTCAAGGGAGTGTTCAACCCTCGAAGCCCGAGGGCCGCAACCGTCGAGAGGACCTCGTTCCTGGGGAGATGGCGTTCTTTCTTGTAGATGCGGTACCGGTCCTCGAGATGTCGCGGGGTCCCGTCGTGGATAGTCACGACATTGGCCCCGGCCAGTAAACCCCGTCCCAGGCCGCCGGGTGATACGATTTCGAGGGCACTCACCGTAGGTATGAGCATAGTAGGGCACAAGAGCCGCATCAGGGCGAGACAATTGAGAGTAAGATCCAGGTCGGCATTGGGATAGCCGGCGAGAGCGCAGTGCTCGCCGGCTATGAAGGGCGAGGTGCTGCCCATGGGTACGGCGAGTTCCCGCAAGAACAACAAATCGTCGGCTATGAAGGCCGGACTCTGTCCGGGCAGGCCGGTGATGTTGCCGGAACTCACCTTGAACCCCACGTCCCGGAGCAGTTGGAGATGTTCGAGGCGATGCTCGAGCTGGTCGTCGGGTTTGAGCTCTTGATAGAGGTGCTCGTCGCTTGTCTCGAACTTGAGCAGATAGCGCTGGACCCCGCACGCTCTCAGCCGTTGATAGAAGTCGAGGTCCTGGGTCCCGAAACCGCACATCAACTCAACCTCGGGATGCCGCTCCCTCACCCTCGCGAAGTTCTCGAGCAACTCCTCACGAAACCCCTGGTTGGTGACCTCTCCGCTCTGCACCAGGACCACCCTGCGTCCGCGCTCGACCACGTCGTCCATCGCTACGAGGAATTGTTTGGAGGTCAGGACGAAGCGGGGATTTTGAATGTCCTGGGAGAGCCCGCAATAACGGCACCTGCGCTGGCAGACGCTGGCATACTCGATGACGGAACGCACCTCGACTCGATTGCCAAAAAACCGTTCCCTCTCGGCACACGCCTTGGCGTGTAAGGCTTTCTGCTCCTGCCCCTTGCTACGAAGGGCCTGTATGATATCCTGCCTATCCACGCAACTGCCGGAGCATCCCCTTGGCGATCAACCCCCACTGGCCGCGCCATGGTACCACAGATTCCTCGGGATGAAAGGCGTCCCTCCTCTCGCCGTGGCCAGATCCTGGTAGCTCAGCCCGTCTCCGGGCTCATCCCATGATCCTCGGAGTCCTCGCCGCGCTGGGCACGGCCTTCTCCTGGGCCTTGGCGACCATTCTCTTCAAGCGAATGACCGGTCGTATACAACCTCTCGCCCTGAACCTGGTTAAAAGCCTGCTGAGCGTGATCCTGCTCGGGGGGGCGCTTCTGTTCGCAGGTCCGAGCGAGCTCGAAGCGCGGACCCTCGGACTACTCCTGCTCAGTGGGCTGCTCGGCATCTCCCTCGGAGACACCCTCTTCTTCGCTGCCTTGCGATTGCTCGACGCGCACGTCTTGGTCCTCCTGACCACCATCGGGCAGGTACTGACCATCGTCCTAGCCATGCTCCTGTTCACCGAACGTCCGTCTCTCCTCGAATACCTTGGGATCGCCCTGGTACTCCTCGGGGTGTACCTGGTTGCTTCTCCTGCTCACTCCGGCGGTGGACAGGCGCGATCCACCCGCGGTCTCACCCTCGGCCTCATGGCCATGGGTTGCATGGTGGCCGCTACCTTGTTGGCCAAACAAGGCCTCGAACAGGCTTTCCCCCTCCAAGCGACCTTCCTCCGCATGGCCGCGGGTACGGCAGGTCTTCTCCTCTGGGCGACCCTCGGCTCGAAACTCCGCCCCGTGCTCTCTCCCCTTGCAGACCTGCGCCTCCTGCAAGCCATACTCCCGATCGTCGTGCTCTCGACCCTCGGTGGCTTCTGGCTCTACCATATTGCCTTCAAGCATCTCGACGCCTCGCTCGCCACCACGCTGTGCGCTCTCGAACCCGTGTTCGCCCTGCCCCTGGCACGCCTCGTTTTACAGGAACGCATCACCTCTCGCTGCTGGTGCGGCGCTCTGCTCGCCCTGGTCGGGACCACCTGCATCCTCTCGGGATGACGAGCGAGGCCGTGCGTCTCAGACGACTACTGCCTGTTCACTATCGTGGTAAGGATTCAGGGGACCCTCGCGGTAGTCGGCCCGCGGGAACGGTTGGAACTGGGGCTGATAGAACTGCAGCGCGATCTCGTCGGCGAAGAACCGTCCCCTCGGTGTGAGCGCGACCCCCTCCGCGTCCCTGGTGAGGAGCCCGTGGTCCTCGAGTCGTCGAAGTTTCAGCGGGAACACGCGGTCCAAGGCAACCCCGGTCTGTCGTTCGAAAGGCCCCCTGCGGACGGAGCGGCAACGCAACGGCAAGGCGAGAGCCCATCGCACCTGTTGTTCTCGATTGCGGAGTACACCGCGGTCGATGGCCAAACAACCCGAACGAATGCGTTCGATATAGGTGCGGAAATCTCCGCAGTTCAAGAAGAAGCGATCGGGGAAACTGCTGAACGCCGTAGGTCCGAGGGCGAGGAGGTCGCGCAGCGTGCAATCGAGGCTCTCCGCATAGCGGGAATAGATGTTCGGATCCTTGGCGAAGACACGTATCAAGGTCTGGACCCGGCCATCCGCCTCGAAGAGGAGATGGGCACAACGTTTCATGAGGATGGCCTGTTGCCATTCGGGTTGGACGATCTGCTTGCGCTCGATCATACGAGTAATGGTCCCCGTGCGGTCGCCATAGGGTTTCACCTTCAACCGGTAGATCTGGATCTCCTCCGGTTGCAGGGCTATGGCCTGCATCATGGTGTCGGTCCAACTCTCCAGCGTCTGGTGAGGATAGCCGAAGATGAATTCGATATCGAGTTGGAATCCAACCTCTTGTGCCCGTCGGATAGCGATAACGGCTTCCGCGGCATCGTGGGGCCTGTTCATGTGGGCCAAGATGCGGTCGTCGAAGGAGTTGATGCCGATGGTGAGTCGATCCACACCATGAGCGGCGAGAACGCTTAAACGCTCTGCTCCGATCGTCCCAAGCATGGTCTGCGGATCGAGATCGACGTTGAATTGCGTACCCGCAGTCGTATCGATCCGAGAAGCCACCTGTCCGAGGAAATGGTCGAGTACGGCCGGTTGCAGATAGGTTGGGGTCCCTCCTCCCAACAGTATGGAACGCACCTTCAATCTGCCGAGCGCGAAACGCCGCAGATACAGGTCGAGTTCCCCGACGAGTGCCTCCAGCATGGCAGAGATCGCGGCCTCGTCGGGACGGACCTGCACCGGATAATGACAATAGGTGCAGCATCGATCACAGAAGGGCACATGGAGATAGAGATCGAACGCGCCGTCCCGAGGCGGACAGTACCCTTCGAGTAGGGTGTCAGGGTCGATCGGCGGATACATGGTCACCGGGGGATAGGCGATGCCGGGGAAGAAATCGCCTTGCCTACAGATCATGCCAAGGTTCTGGAAGTGTTCGTACAGGGCCACGTATTCCCGCGCACGTCCCACGAAATCGGCAATCCCCTCGTTCACGAGACCTCGGAGGAAATTGAAAGAGTGCGAACAAGCTCAAAGGTATACAATGGAAGAGCAGGGGTCAAGCGCGCCACGGCCAACGCTCTCCCTTGATCCCCTCCCTGATTGGGCTATGATCTCCAAAGGTCAATGCCTGCGCTGCGGTCCATGTCCCCCTACAACCCCGTACCGAGCAATACCATCATCGCCTTGCTACTGGTCTGCTCGACCTGGGCTGTCCCCCCCCTTCACGCCCAACTCCCGCCCCCTCGTCCTGCCCCGATCGACTACACCCTCATCCCTCCCAGTGACATCGACTATCAGGTCGAGATGCCGGCGCGTCTCGAAGCCCTCGCCACCGATCGCATCCTCACGACCTTGGCGTTGCGCCCGGGCATGACGATCGTGGACCTCGGGACCGGTTTCGGCCACTTCGCCCTCGCCATGGCTGAACTCATGAAGGGGCAGGTGACGATCCATGCCACCGACGTCAATGCCACGAGTCTGAACCTGCTCGAGCAGCGCGCGAAGCGACGAGGCCTCGAAGGCATCCATCCGGTCCTCGTTCGAACCGACGGTCTCGATCCCTTCTACACCACACATCGGTTCGATCTCGTCTTCCTCGGAGAGGTGTATGAGAACCTCGTCGATCCGATCGACTTCTTCCGCAAGCTCAAACCGCAATTCGCTCCGGGAGCCAGGCTGTTCATCCTCAATGGCCATCTCCGACCTTCCCTCACCGAACTCAACCTCCCAGAACCAAAGGCCATCTTGGACACCCTCGGCACGACTCCGTCCTCCAACCCCATTCTCCTCCGGTCGCAGCCAGCGTTGAAGGCCCTGCTCACCGACCCGCGCGTCGTACGAGGTGACTATCCCCTCTACGAGCAAACCCGACCGCTCCTCCTCGTTCTCCTGAACGACCTCCTTTCCGATCCGAGTTTCTTCCAAGTTTTCAATCGCTGGGCGGACCTCCAACACCACAGCGCCTCGTCAATAATCCAGGCCATGGCGCCCTGGAACCGCTATCTCGCCCGGCACCTCTATTTCCTGCTCAGCAACGGGGCGGTGCTCGAAAAATCACGCGAACAGCTCACCCCTTTTGAACTCGAAAATCTCAAGTGGCTGAACTTCCTCATTCTTGAACACTTTTTCCGACCCCATCTGCGCCGTCTGCAGTTCGCCTGGACCCACATCCTCAATCCCACCCCCGTCCAGGTGCAGGTGGAACTGCGGCACGCGGGGTATCGCCTGGTGAAGCACCACCAGTTCCTCCCCTTCCACGACCTCTTGGAATTCGTTCCCGACGGCGATGAACTTGCCCCAAGGCCTTGAGTAACCCTACCGAACCAGGGCTTGTTCCCGGGACAAGGTACCGGCAAGGACCGCCAAGGCAAGACCATAGGAGAGGCCGGCTGCCAGGAAGACCGCGTCGAACCCTTGGGCCATGGACAGCATCGCAGCAAGGACCGTCCCGAGGACTGAGGCGCTGATATTGATGGCCCAGGCCCACGGCAGCAAGAAGGGGTCTCGGGCACTCAACGCATTGATGGCATAGGCAAAGGGCACTCCAAGCAAGGCTCCCAGGGGGAACACTGCGACGAACGCCACGAGCAGCCGGACGGGAGTTGGCAGAGCAATGGCCGAGGCGACGAGCGGTCCATCCAAGATCACGAACATACCGAGGGCCGACACGATTGCCGCAAGGAGTAGCCAGGTCTTCCTCGGAGTCGCAATCCAGCCTCGGGTGACCAGGCAGCCAAGACCGGAGGAGGCCAGCAGCCCGCCAAGAGTCACACTCAAGGAATAGCCGGGATGGCCGAGCAAGAGCACCAATTTCTGGATCAGGGAGAGCTCCACGAGCATGTACCCCAGACCAATACCGGCGAAGATCCCCAGGGTCCGCCCCAGGCTGATGCGTGTCCGGTGGATCTTTCGACGATGCAAGGAGAACGGAAGGAAGATGAAGAGCGCCGAGAACAGCAGGACGAGACCGGCCTGGGTCAGGACGAACATGGGATTGCCCTGGGATACGAAGACCGGTTCATCGACCCGGAACAGAGCGGCCAACCCTTGCTTCCAGGTGTCGAAGGTGAAGAAATAGGGGCGGTCATCGGTGGTGGGAGAGATATCCCGCGGATACGCCGCAATAAACCCTTCTTTGTCGGGTGCGAGGATGAAGCGTTCCAGCACCGTGTTCGCAGGTTTCCGCCCTCCGGGTGCGTAGAGCCGTCCGAAACCGTTCCGCCTGAAGAAAGAATCCAGGACCTCCACGTCCGCCGCCGAGAACCCCCCTCGACGATAGAGTACGGTCAACAAGGCCCCAGGATGGACGAAACAGACGAGGGAGCGGGCAAAATCCTGCGTCGACCCTTCCAAGGCCGCGTCCAAGAGAGCGAGCAAACGCAGCCCCTCCATGTCCCTGGCGAACCTGGTGATGGAGAGGATCCCCCCGGCGTCGAGCAGGCCGACCATCGCTCTCATCGCTTCCACCGTGTAGAGATAATTCTCCGCCAACACATACGAACCCGAGGTCAGAGCTGTCCAGGTATCGGTTCCGGTCATCTGAATGACATCGTAACGGCTTTCCTCGCGCATCAAGACACTGCGCGCGTCGGTTTGCACGAGCTCGACCCGCGGGTCTTCGAGCAAGCGCTTCGAGAATTCCCACAAGATCCCCCGGTGGAGTTCGAGTACCTGGGCATTGAGTTCCAAGCCTTTGATCACCGAGGCTCCAGCCTGTCGGGCGGCCCAGAGGTCGCACCCCCCTCCAACGCCGAGGATCAGGACCCGCGGCCGTTGTACCAACGCGAAGGCGGCGCTGTAAGCAGAGCGTTCCACCAGTTCCAAGGCCTCGGGATGGCGGCTGAAGTCGAGGAGAAGGCTCCCCGCCGCGCCGTCTTGAAGAATGTAGCGTTGATCCGGCAAAGGTATTCCCAGAGTGTGGGCTCCACGGCAGAACATGAAGCGTTTGGACTCATCCACCTCGATGACATCGACCCTGCTCTGGGTACTCCAGCGGGAATAGACGCGGTGGCTCTCGATGGGCAAGCTGGCATCCCGGGTGAGGTTCAAGACCTTCTTGGCCCGCACGGGATACCAGTGATCGAGTTGGGGGATGCACACCCCACCGATGACTACCAAGAGCAGTGCGCCCAGCACCTTCATGCTCCAAACAGACCAGTCGAGACTTGCGAGCAGCGCGATAGCGCCCAGGGTGCTCGCTACAGCAACCAATCCACCAACTCCAATAAGGGGCAAGAGGAGGGGAGCCAGCGCACAACCGGCTGCGGCCGCAAGGAGATCGACCCCATAGAGAACATGGACTTCGCGCACCCTGCATTGCATGACGAGGGCCAGTACGCCCCCTCCCAGGAAAAAGGGGAGCATGGCCACCACATTGAAGAGGAGGAAGGCCAGGAGAGAACCGAGATCCGGCTGGAGGAGTTGCACCTTCGTCAACTCCATTCCGGAGAGCAGCGGATGGACGAGCAGGAACGAGGCAGAAAAAGCGAGCAGGAGGAACTGCAACCACTGCAGGACCTCGGCGAGTATGCGGCGCTGGAATACCCCTACCAGGATACTGCTCACCCCGAGACCGAGCATACAATGTCCGAGGATCAGGAAGGCGAAATGGAAGAACAACCTGATCGAACACAACCGGGTGAGGGCGATTTCGTAGAGTAGGATGGCACAGGACACCGTGCCCATGATCGCCATCGCCTGGATCAGGGACGGGAGCCTGGTCTTCTCGCCTGGGCAATACTGTCCGACTTGGTCCACTGACAACTACTACCTTGTCCTCAACCCGGGAGGCGAACCGATGGATCTCAGCGGAACGTCTTGATCACCTCCGTCCTCCTCCACTCAGTTCGCCGGCAGGCTGCCACCCAACTCGACCTCGCCGTACCCGAGTTTCCAGATGCTGTCGCTCGGGCTGGTATCGACGATCCCGCCGATGAGGAAGAGCTTCCCTGGTCCTGTGGAGAGGAGGTTTGCGCAATCCCGAGTGCTGGCAGTAGTACCGGTACTGACGTGTTCCCAGGTCCTCCCGTCGCGACTGCGCAAGACAGTCCCCACGCTAACCTCGCCGGTGGTACCACCCACCACGTAGATCCACGTGCCGTCCGAGGCTGCAGACATAAAGAAAGACGCTGCCGTCGGGAGATTCCTGTTGAGGACAGTCCAGTTCACACCATCGGTCGAGGACCAGACATCGACCGCACCGGTATCGATGTTGTCGCCGATCAGCACCATGGCTTCGTCATGCACGATCACCATCGAACCCATACGGAGACCGAAACCGCCGTCCGAGGTGGCTTCGGTCCAATTCAGGCCATCGGCCGAGTACCAGACGTCCGAAGTCTCGTCGGCATCGCTGATAGCCCCGCCTATCACCCAGAGCTTGTCGTCGTACGCCACGGCCGCATGGCCCAGCCGTACACCGAACGGTGCGTCTGCTTCGGCCTGTTTCCACACCCTCCCGTCACCGGAATACCAGATATCGTCGAGATTGGTGGTCAGGTAGTATCCACCGATCAACCATAACCGGTCCTTGAAGGCGGTGAGTGTATGAGCAGCGCGGTAGCTGAACTCGGCATCGGCATGTACCTGGTACCAGGTGATCCCGTCGCTCGAGTTCCATACATCCTTGGCTGTCGTACTAATCATCGATCCACCGGCTACCCACAGTTTGTTGCGGAAGACCGTAGCTCCGAAATCGAACCGTGCTGTGAAGCCCGGGGCCGAGGTAAGCTCGGTCCAGTTCTGCTGCACTCCACTGGTATGAACATCCCAGAGGTCGCTGCTGGTATCATCGAGACCAGCGGCAAGTAGTATCTGCCCATTGTACACTTCTGCCGAAGCCCTGGTGCGGGCGCCGAAGCTGATACCGCCGCTGAGTTCGTTCCAGGTCGTGCCGTCTTCGGAGTACCAGACGTCCTCGTAGACCGTAGTGCCATCCTCGCCGCCGAAGACCCACAGCAAGCCATCGTAGGATACAGCACTGTGTCTGTACCGCGCCGGCCAGTTCGCATCCGAGGTAGCTTCGAACCAGGCCAACCCGTCGTCCGAGTACCACACGTCCCCCAGCGGAGTGCCGTCCTGAGCTTGCCCACCGAGGACCCACATCAAGCCATCGTGGACCACGGTCTGTTGCCCGGACCTGGCTGAGAAGCTGGCGTCGTCGGTCACTTCCGTCCAGGAGCCGGTGCCATTCCACGACCACACGTCAGCGAGCACCGTAGCATCGTCGGTGCCGTCGCGTCCGGCTAGGAGGTACATGAGGTCGTCGTGGACGACCAGGGAGTGTTGCTGCCGCGCTGTAAAACCGGCGTCCGAGGTCGTGACGTACCAGTATGCGCCGTCACTTGATTCCCAGACGTCTGGGGTAACGTCGGTCGCGGTCAGACCACCGACGACATACAGAATGTTGCCGTAGGAGACCAGCCCATGTCCCGACCTCGCCCCGAAACCACCGCTGGAGGTCGCTTCGGTCCACGCATTGCCATCGGAGGTACGCAACACGTCGTCGAGCGGGCCGCTACCCGACTGGAGACCTCCGACGAGGAAAAGGTACCCATCCATGACCGCCATCCCTGCACCGGAGCGGGCTTCGCCTGAGCTACCAAGGTCACCGAGTTCGGTCCAGTAGGTGCCGCCGCGGAGGACGGTCACCTCGAAGGCCGCATAGTCGGAGCCGTTACTGAGGTTGAAGGCCATGACCGCGACCGGGTAGGTTCCCGGCTCACTCGGCCACCAGGTGATGCGACCGGTGGTCATCGAGAGTTCCATGCCTTCGGGACCCTCGAGTAGGCTGTAGTACAAGGTCGCGTCGTTGGGGTCGTCCGCGGTGACGTCGGCCACGTACTCGTCGTAGAGGTCGACCTGTCGCAGCGTCGGAGCCGTCACCTTCGGCGCGCTCGGGTAATCGCAGAGATAGTCGGTATTGTCGATCTCGCCGTTCTCGAGCAAGCCGTTGTCGGCCGTGCCCGAGGGCGAACCGTCGTCGACTCCACTGTCGATCCGGATACCGCCGTGGAAACAGTTGCTCCCGGCCGACTCGTTCGAGGAGACGATCAACGCCTGGTGCCCGGTAGCTCCGGTCGAGCCCGTCGCGCCCGTGGCCCCGTCGCACAGATAACTGGTCTGGTCGACCTCGGTGGAGAGATCCAGGGAAACATCGCCGTTATCATCCAAACCCGACTGGACCCGGATGCCATCTCGTCCACTGCAATTGGCATCCGCCGTCACAGTAGTCTGTACAATAAGATAGGTGGCACCCGTTGCGCCGGTGGCACCCGTAGCGCCGTCACACACGTACCGCGTCTGGTCGATCTCGGACAGGTCGAGCGACAGGTCGTCGTCGTCGTCCACCCCGACCTCGATCTTCTCTCCGCCCGCGGTGCAGTTGCCGCCCGCGGACTCGTTGCTGATCACGATCAGCGAGGCGTGGCCGTCCTCGCCCTGGGCACCGGTGGCCCCTGTCGAGCCGTCACACACGTACCGGGTCTGGTCGATCTCGGACAGGTCCAGCGACAAATCGCCGTCGTCATCCGTACCAACCTCGATCTTCTCTCCGCCCTCGGAACAGTAAGCTCCGGCAGGCTCGTCTGTTACCACGATCAGCGAAGAATATCCGTCGGTTCCGTCAGCCCCATCGGCTCCGGCCGCCCCTGTGGCTCCCGTTGCCCCGGTGGCACCCGTGGCTCCGGTCGCGCCGGTCGCTCCAACCGCTCCGGTCGCCCCGTCACAGATATAGCGGGTCTGGTCGATCTCGGACAGGTCGAGCGACAGATCGCCGTCGTCATCCGTACCAACCTCGATCTTCTCTCCGCCCTCGGAACAGTAAGCCCCGGCGGGTTCGTCTGTTA
>Ga0156395_1106_pt1 | contig 11962 bp, 9 predicted proteins | sample RifOxyA3_FD_108039 | JGI IMG/M metagenome (GOLD analysis project Ga0156395, IMG submission 108039) | Deltaproteobacteria bacterium RIFOXYA12_FULL_61_11 | reverse complement strand
AAACCATAGGAAGGTCAATCACCTGCGAATGGTACCCCTCTGCGTGCTGAGGTGATGTTGTTTGCTATTTGATAGCGCGAAAATCGGTGATAAGAGCAAGCCAAAATACTCCCCTGCAGTTGCCTCCAAATTATGCGAACTCGACAAGATCGTATTCCCACCCAAGATTATTGAGTTTTTCGAGAAAATAAAAAGAGGACTGAAACTATGATCAACTTATCTCCCGCTCAATCTGCTATTGTCAATGCCCCCATTGGTCAGCCATTGCAAGTCCTCGCATCGGCTGGCTCTGGAAAAACTCGCGTTTTGACCGAACGAATCCGCCACATCCTAAAAAACACTCGCAAAGATGGCATCATTGCGTTGACCTTCACCAACAAAGCTGCGGAAGAAATGCAAGCCCGCTTGGCTGACATCGAAGAAATTGAACAGCGGTGCTGGATTGGCACGATCCACACAGTGGCTCAACGGATTCTCAGTCAATATGGCCACACGATTGGCCTGCCAACCGAATTGCACATTTACGAACGCGACCAGGATCGCAAGACAGTTTTTTTGCATTCGTTACGAGATAGCGTAATAGACATTGACGCATTGCTGAATGTTCCGAACGAACGCGATACAAAAGAGCGCGAAAAAATCATCCATAACTACTTGGACCAATTCTCTGTAGTCAAAAGAGAACTGTTGGCTGAAACGGATGCCTTGGAAAAGTACAATGATGCTAATTTCTGGGGCATTTACCAGGCTTACCAAGATGCTTTACTCCAAGGTGGCGGCATCGATTTCGACGATATTTTAGTTTACGCACACCGCATACTTCTTCAACAGCCTTGGTGCGGCCAGATTTACCGCGCTAAGTACAAACATCTTTGCGTGGACGAAGCGCAGGACTTGAACAGGGCGCAGTATGAGTTCATCAAAGCTCTATGTGCGGAGGAACTCAAGAGTGTCATGATGGTCGGCGCTCCCGATCAGATGATTTACGGATTCAATGGTTCCTCCACCCGTTTTCTTTGCGATGAGTTTGTTGTTGATTTCAAGCCAAAAAAACATGAACTAAAAGAAAACTACAGGAGTTCGCAAGCGGTAATTCACCTTGCCAACAAACTGAAGCCAGGATCACAGATACCCGCTGAAAAAGATTCTGCGCTTTCTGGACGTATGGAAATTAAAAATTTTCAGGATGAAGATGCGGAAGCTGAGTGGATATCTAGTCAAATTCGCACATTGCTAATTGAAAAAAACAGCTCTGAAATTAAGGGAGAAATAACCTTGAAAAACATGGTTGTTATTGCCCGTAACCGATTTGTCTTCCGGGCGTTGGAAGATAAACTGAAGGAGCATCAGATTCCGTTCACACTTAATAAGGGTGAACGCCAAGTGGAGCCATCCTCCCTCTTTGGTAAGATACTTGATTTAGCAATCCGCCTGAAACTCAACCCTAAAGACTGGGTAGACGGAAAGAAGCTTTGCGCGGCTCTGAAAATTTCACCACCACCCCGTTGGGGTGGACCTGGGCTGCTGAATTTGTTTGCTAACTCAGTAAGAAATGCCGATGTTCCTTTCCCTGAGATACAGGCAAACCTTTTGGATGCTATTCAGCAACTCGACTTGGAGCAACCTAACATACCAAAATTGGTGTCCGATTTTAAAAAGCTAGTAGAAGCTCTCGTGGCAACGCAAGATTTTGATAAAACTAGAGAACTAGAACGTTCTCTTCAAGAATTAGGCGATTTTAAGAAGTGTTGGACAACCTTCAGACAAAAGGGACTTGGGGAGTCGCTTTCTGCATTCCGTAATGCTATGGCGTTGGGGCAACTTGCGGAGGAATTTAATCCCTCTGGGTTAACTTTGAGTACCGTTCATACGATGAAAGGCTTAGAAAAAGACATCGTTTTCCTGATAGGCATGTGTGAAGGGGTGTTCCCAGATTATCGCGCCCGCAGCCCGAAAGAACTTGAGGAAGAGCTAAACAGCGCATTTGTAGCTCTAACCAGATCGAGGCGTTGGATTTACATCACCTATCCCCAGAATCGACTAATGCCATGGGGTGAGAACAAGAGCCAAATCCCCTCTCGATTTCTTGATAAGATGAACTAACACAGTAACACCATGACGGAAGACACTACCAAGCTCATCCGCAACAGGACGACGGAATTTCTCATGTTCACCGCCCAGGCTGGCGAAAAGAGCATCGAGGCCCGCTACGAGGACGAGACCATCTGGCTGACGCAGAAGCTGATGGCTGAACTCTTCGCCGTGGATGTGCAGACCAGCAGAGAGCATGTGCGAAACGTCTATGAGTCGGGGGAACTCCAGCGGGAGGCAACTATCCGGAAATTCCAGACAGTTCAAACGGTAGGCCCGCGGCAGGTAGCGCGCACGGTCGATTTTTACAATCTTGATGCCATTATTTCCGTTGGCTAAGGAGCCCTCCCATGGACAACCGCTGGGTGAAGGAATTTCCCGCTTCGATCGAGGTGTGTGACCGCGAGGGGATCCTCGTGGCGATGAACGACCGTGCTGCTTAGCAAGAGGGGGGCCGTCACCTGCTGGGTACCACCATCCTCGATTGCCACCCCGAACCGGCTCGCGGCAAGCTGCGCGACCTCTTGGAGAGCGGCCGGACCAATGTCTACACCATCGAGAAAAAGGGCGTACGGACGCTGATCTATCAAGCCCCCTGGTTCCAGGACGGCCAGTATCAGGGCTTGGTCGAACTGTCCCTGGTCATCCCCGAGATCATGCCGCACTACGTGCGCGGCGGCTGAACAGACCTTTCTTCCCGCCGACGGCTCGCTCTCGATCGGCTCGTATCGCAGGTGCCTCGCCGGCACCACGGTGCGCTGTTGGCACCACCATGACGCGGATTATTGAAGGAATACCAGATTGTTATATGCGGCACATTGCTTGCCCCGTTGTCTTCGCCCGCAATTCGTGGAGGATCCCGTGAACCGCATGGGTTTCTTACCTTAGGAAGGGTAACGTTTGAGGTCGATACCATGGTGTGGTCAAGGTTCTTTCCCCTCATCACCGCCCTCCCCTTCTTGGTTTTGGCTTTCGTGGGCACCGGCGCTTGTCTGGACGATCAAGACGAGGTCGTCGATACCTGCTACTCCACGACCCGGACCTTCCTCCGAGCTGCCGCGACCGGCGAGGATCATGTCGAGAGCGTGCTCTCGCGTCCCTGGCTCGAGGTCCCGCTGCACCTCTACGGACCTATCTCGACCACTCGTCGCGCCACGCTCGAAGAGCGTTTCTTCCTCGTCTTCGACGAGCCCATGACCGCGTACCTCCGCTCGCTCGGCGCTCCCCTGCACAAACTCGCGGTCCACGCCTTCCCGGGCAACGAGGTCTTTGCCCGCGGAGAGGTCCTGGCCGCCTGCCGGAGCCTGCTCACCAAGGTCAACGGTTTTTACCAACCCCAGGATCACAGCCTTATCCTCTATTATCAGGTCGAGAACCCGGTCGTGCACGAGGCCGCCCATGCCCTCGACGATCTGTTGGAAACCTATGGCTTCGGCTGGGGAACCTATTTCTCGCGCAATGGCGGGATCGGCGACCTCTACGCCGCTCACCAGGAAGGTCGAGCTCTGGGGAATCCGGTCAGCGAGTATGCCAATACCAATGAACTCGAGTACTTCGCCGAGTCCCTGGCCGCCTACCACGACCAGGACAGTCGTTTGCGCCGCTCGGACCCGGCCATGTGGTACCTGCTGCACACCTTCTTGGACGGAACCTCTCCCGACCGCTACAACAAGGGAGTCTTCTCCGCGGAACACATCGACCACACCCTGACCACGCTGACGTCCTCGAACCTGCCCACGGCTTTCGAGCAACCCGAGGAGGCCCTGCTGCGACTCGACGAATTGATCGGGCCGGCCCCGGCCTTCGAAGAACCGGATCCCTCCTGGCGTTACAACCTGCCCGATTGAAGACGCTGTCGCTGCGGTAGACGGTCCTCGGCGATGGGCAGCGTCGTGCGTTGGATACCGTCATAGGCTCGCAAGGCAGAGGCCACGGCAGCGGCCGTGGGTACCACCCCGATCTCCCCGACACCCTTCGCTCCGAACGGCCCACGGGGATCGGGTACCTCGAGGAGGCGCACCTCGACCGCCGGCATCTGCCAAGCCCGCAACACACCGCAGCGCCCCAGCTTATCCGAGACTAGGCGACTCTGCTCGAGTCGGAGCTCCTCACTGAGCGCATACCCCAGACCCATGTGGATCGAGCCCTCGAGCTGGCCCTCGAGCTGCACCGGGTTGATCACCCTCCCGACATCGTGGGCGGCCAGGACTCGTCCGATCCGCCCCTCGTCGTCGAGCAGGACGACCTGCGTGGCATACCCATAGGAATAGTGGGTCACCGGCTCGTCGGTCTCATCCTCCGGAGCGGTAGTGTCCTCGCAAGCCCACTCGCCGCGATACTCCCGACCGACCAGCTCGGCCAGCGGATACCGTGCAAGATCGGCGGAGAGGAACTTGCTCGCGGCGATGATTCCATGACCGAGCAGCGAGGTACCCCGCGAGGAGGTCGTCATCCCGGCTCTGACCTCCTCGGCCGTCTCGACTCGGACCTCGCACTGCGAGGGGCTCAGCCCGGTTTCTTGGCACAGGGCCTGGATCGCGACCGTGGAGAGCCCCTGGCCCATCTCGCTCCACCCATGATGCAGGACCACGCGGCCCGGAGCGACGATCGAGAGTTTGCAACGGCCGATGTCCGGCTTGCCGTTACCCACGCCGACGTTCTTGAGGCCACAGGCGATACCCGCATACCGTGCCGAGGTGAAGTCCTCGCGCACCGCCTCGAGCGTTCTTCGCAGTCCGACACCCGCGTCGAGACGCTGCCCGGTGATGGTGCGCTCGCCGTCCCGAATCGCATTGTCGTAGCGGAACTGCCAGCGGTCAAAACCGCCTTGGGCGCACAACTCGTCGATACAACCTTCCACGGCGAAGGTGACCTGCGGCACCCCGAAACCGCGCATGGCGCCACAGGGGAGGTTGTTGGTGTAGACCGCGCGGCCGCGTACCCGCACGTTGGGAACGACATAGGCCCCGGCGGAGTGCCCGAGCGCGCGCTCGACCACCTTCATGCCGACCGAGGCGTACGCCCCGGTGTCCGCAAGGATGTCGGCGACGAGTGCGGTCAACCGACCCCGATCGTCACAACCGAGAGCATACCGGAGGGTCATGGGGTGGCGCTTGGGATGCACGCGCAGCGATTCTTCGCGGGAGAGCGCGACCATCACCGGTTCATGGAGGAGCAAGGCATAGAGCGCGGCATGGGCCTGCACGGTGAGGTCCTCCTTGCCGCCGAAGGCCCCCCCCGCCGGGACCTGGATCACGTTGAGCAGGTGCTCGGGTAGGTCCAACAGCCGGGCCAACGCGGCGCGGTCTTCATACACCCCCTGACTCTGCGAATGCACGGTCAGGCGATGGGGCGAGCCGCTCGCAGCCGGCACGGCGAGACTTGCCTCGGGTTCGAGGAAGGCGTGCTCGACCCGTTGCGTGTGATAGACCCCGCGGGCGACATGGGCCGAGGCCTCCAGAGCCTCTTCGGGCCTGCCCCGGACCAGCTCGTGGTCGTAGAGCAGGTTGCCGCCGAGGTGCAGGACCGGAGCCTCGGACCCCAGCGCCGTTTCGACGTCGCTCACAGGCGGGAGGACCTCGTACTCCACTTCGATGGCCGCCGCGGCTCGCCGCGCCGCTTCCTCGCTGGTCGCCACGACCCCAGCCAGGACATCGCCAACACAACGGGTGAGCTCACCTTCGGCCACGAAGACCGGCCAATCGCGGACGATCGACCCTACCAAACGCTCGCCGGGAACGTCCTGAGCGGTGAAGATGCGGCGAACCCCTTCGACGGTGAAAGCCGGGGAAAGGCGGAGCTGTCGGACCACGGCGCGCGGGTGATCGGCGAGACGCAACGCACCGTGGAGCATCCCCGGCACCTTGAGATCGCGAACGAAGGCTCGCTCACCCAGGACGAGGGCTTCGCCCTGGTACCTCGGCAAGAAGATCCCGATGAAACCCTCGGCGCTCACCTCGGGCAAGTCCCCGCCTTCGCGCAGCAAGCGGGCAGCCAGGAGCGCGGCCTCGACGATCTTGACGTACCCGGTGCAACGGCACAGATGAGGAGCGAGGGCCTCTCGCACCTCCTCGGGCCGAGGATCAGGATGGTGGTCCAGCAGCACCTTGACCCTGACCACGATACCCGGCGTGCAGAAACCGCACTGCACCCCTCCCGTCAGGAGAAAAGCCCGGGCGAAGACAGCCCGTTGCCGCTCCGTAAAACCTTCCAGCGTCCGCACTTCTCGGCCGTCGACCCGGTTCATAGGGGTACGACAGGCCAGGACCGCGCGGGCTCCGAGCTGGACCGTACAGCAACCACAGGCCCCCTCGGAACAACCGTTCTTGAGGCTGCGCAGACCGCGTTCTTCGCGCAGGAAGACCAAGAGGGTCCGGTCGGCAGGACCGGAATACTCGACCTCTGCACCATTGAGCCTGAAACGCATGGTCACCTCGAAGTCCTTGCCGCCGAAAGAGAGGGGGATCCGTCACAGAGGGGAGAGGGTCAAGCGAGGTGGCCGGCCAACGCGTCGGGAAGGGCTGCATAATAGGCCACCGCGGTCACCAGGTCCTCGATGCGGACCCTATCGTTGACCGAGTGGGCATCGACCTCGTTGCCCGGTCCGAACCCGATGCTGGGAATGCCGAGCTGCCCCATACTGGCGATACCATTGGTGCTGAAGACCCACTTGCTCACCCCGGGTTTGCGTCCCAAGGCCTTGGTCGCGGCCTCAACCCCGGCGCGAACCAGGGCATGGTCCTCGGGTAGGACCCAGGTCGGGAAATACTTCTCGGTGGTCAGCACCTTCCCCGTGTGCGACGGCGTATCGTAAACCGGGAGTTCGAGGGTCATCTTCTCGGCATCGAAACCCGGCAGGTCGCGTATCTCCTGCAGCGCGCTGTCCTTGGTCTCGCCCTTGGTCAAGCGCCGGTCGACGTGGATACGGCAACTGTCCGGTACCGCGCACAGGCTGGGGGTCTTACAGGCGATGTGGGTCACGGTGCAGGTCCCCTTGCCCAGGAAAGCGTCCTGGGCCAAGCGTTCGTTGAGACGCTCGATATCCCCGACCAGGGGCAACATGCGGTAGATGGCATTGTCCCCGCGCTCCGGGGCGGAACCGTGACAGGAGATACCCCGGGCTTCGACCTCGATCTCCATCCTTCCTCGATGACCGCGGTACACGTCGAGATTCGTGGCCTCGCCGATGCAGACGTAGTCGACTTTGCCGAGGGTGCGTTCCAGGGCGTGCCGCAGACCGAGTCCGTCGCAATCTTCCTCTTGGACCGAACCCACCACGAAGAGGCTGAAGCGGCTCTTCGCGCCACCGTGGTCGGCGAAGAGCTTGGCCCCGTAGACCTGGACCACGGGGGCCTGTTTGTTGTCCGAGGCCCCGCGGCCGAAGATAAAACCGTCTTCGAGCTTTCCTTTATAAGGGTCGTAGCTCCACGAGGTCGGGTTGCCGATACCGACCGTGTCGATATGCCCGTCATAGACCAGCCGCACCGGTCCATGGCCGATGCGACCGATGACATTGCCATAGTCGTCGATGAACGCCTCGTCGAATCCGAGGTGCTCCATCTCGGCTTTGATCCGCTCGGCCACCGTTTTCTCCTGGGCGCTCTCGCTCGGCAGCTTGATCAACTCCCGCAGAAAGCGCACGCAATCCTCGCGATACCCCTCGGCCAGCCGTCGATGATCCATACGACCCCTCCCTGTATAACGCTCCTTCCCGATGGGCATCCGCCCCCTCGGGGTGGAAAACACTACCTCGTTCGAGGTCCGAGGGGAAGAGGAATCCGCGGCTGGCAGTACGTGATCTGTCTTGGGTGGGGCAAGGGGTCCTGTCGCCTCTCACAACGACGCCGCTGCATCCTGCGCGTCGCTTGCAGGTCCGCATCCATGCGGCCACCCCCACCATGCTCATGCTTGCGCGTGGTGGGGGTCCCCCGTCGGCGCCACCCCAACATGGTGACAAGAACAACCTGCAATCCACCCAAGACTGTGGGGTTACGGCTGGCATTTCTGCGCGAGAACTGCTAGCAGGACGCACGAGTTCCCTGGCCGGAGGTCCCCATGCACGATCCCCAACCGCTCGCTGGTATTCGCGTCCTCGACTTCACCAGGCTGGTCCCGGGACCCTTCTGTTCGCTGCTCCTCGCCGACCTCGGCGCTACGGTGATCAAGGTCGAGGACCTCCAGCTCGGCGATTACACCCGTTTTCTGCCTCCCATGGTGACCCCTACCAAGGGCAACCTGTTCGAACTCCTCAATCGGAACAAGCTCGGGCTGGCCCTCGACCTCAAGCAACCCCGCGGCCTCGACGTGGCGCGCCGGCTCGCCGCGGGCTGCGACGTGGTCCTGGAGAGCTTCCGTCCGGGGGTGCCGGAGCGTCTCGGCATCGCCTATGAGCAACTCCTGCCGCTGCGTCCCGGGCTCATCTACTGTTCGCTGAGCGGCTATGGTCAACACACGGCCCTGGCAAAGCGCGCCGGCCACGACCTCAACTACCTCGGCCTCTCCGGCTATCTCGCCAACCATGCAGCCGGGGCGTCCCCCGGTCTGCCGGGGACCCAACTCGCCGATCTCGTCAGTGGGTCCCTGCATGCGGTCATTGGCGTGCTGGCCGCCCTGCTCCGCCGTCAGGCCAGCGGCAAGGGCGCCTACCTCGATCTCTCCATCTGCCACGGCTTCCTCGGTCTCCTCCCCGTGCTCTACGCCTCAGCGGCTGCCGTGCCCGAAGCCGATGACCCCTTCGCCGGCTACCTCTTCGGCGCCAACCCCCAATACGGCGTATACGCCACGGCCGACGGCGGCCATGTCACCCTGGCCGCGATCGAACCCAAGTTCTGGACCTCCTTCTGCGCGGCAGCAGCACGGCCCGATTTGCTCACCGCCGATCTTGCCAGCGCTGAAGGCCGTAAAGACCTAGCCGCGAAACTCACAGCGCTCTTCGCGACTTACACCCAGGCTGAGGTGACGGCTCGTTTCGGTTCTGCCGACTGCTGTGTCGAGCCCGTGTTGGACCTGGCGCGAGCCCTGGCCCTGCTCGATCGCCCGGAATATCCCTTGACCACGACCGGCAGTGTGGAGGGCCGTCCCTTCCGCTACCTCGCCCCGTTGCCGTTGTTATTGCAAGGGCAGGCTGCGGCCGTCGCGCCTGTTCCGGCACCGGACCACGGGCAACACAGCCGCGAGATCCTGACAGAGGTCGCGTCCTATGACAGGAGTGACATCGACGCCCTGCTCGCCGCGGGGGTGATCAGACAGGCCTGAATCCATCGGTTGCGCACTCCTTTGTTTCGCCGACCCACAACATGGGGTTTCACAAAACCAGAGCCATCCCGGCTCCGCCTTAGGCCGGGGTCCACCAAGAATGAAGGAATAATGAAAGATTTACAATATATTATATCCGGCATATAGCTTGCTTAGAGGTGAGATCACAACTCCTGGAGGTGCCTTATGGACCACATCCGTTTTCTGGGCTCCATCATCAGCATGATCGCACTGGTTGCCCTCGGCTTTGGTGCTTCTATCGCCTGCACGGGTGAGGAAGGGAGTATTCCCAGCACTCCGGCACTTGATGAACTCTACAACCTCGACCTCACGCTCTACCCCTATGGGAATGCTGAAAGCGGTTGCCGCTGGGAATGGGGTAACGGCTCCAATAGCAACCCCACTCGTGATGTCTGCTATCGCATGTCGGCGACCGGTGGTGCGGTTGATACCATTGATGGAGATATTGACCCCCTCGCTGCCTGCACCACCTGTGGCGGTTGCCGTTGGGAATGGGGCAATGGCTCCAACAGCCACCCCACTCGCGATGTGTGTTACCTCATGTCCGCGACCGATGGTGCCACCCACACCGTGGACGGCGATCTGGATCCCGAGTTGGCTTGCCGACTCTGCGGTGGTTGCCGTTGGGCTTGGGGCAATGGCTCCAATAGCCACCCCACTCGCGATGTGTGTTACCTCATGTCCGCGACCGATGGCGCGACAGCCACCGTGGACGGTGATCTCGATGCAGAAGAAGCTTGTCAGCTCTGCGGTGGTTGCCGCTGGGAATGGGGCAATGGCTCCAACAGCCATCCCTCCCGCGATGTCTGTTATCGCATGTCGCCGACCGATGGTGCAACCTCCACCGTGGACGGCGATCTCGACCCGGATCTCGCTTGCGAACTTTGTGGCGGTTGCTGACCCCCCCATACAACTCCCCCTCTGTTTGCCTCCCGCGCCTACCCTGCGCAACTTGACCAACCCGTCCGCTCGCTGCTAGAAGTCTCTTGTACCGAGTACGCTACCTCTTCCCAGGGACCTTCCGGCCATGCTCTCGCAACACCGGACCCTTGGGAACAACCTCCTCGAGGAGGCACCGTGGCAACACTGCTTCACGTTCTTTACCTTGGCCTGTTCATCTTCGCCCTGAGCGGTTGTGATGCCTCGAAGTCGGCCCAACCCTCCGATACCACGGCCGACCCCTCTCACTCCGGCAACATCGACCTCGGCCACACCGACCTGGACCTGCTCGTACAGCTCCCCTCTGCCCTCTCCGAGGAGACCGGAGGGGTCACGGTCGAGCGTTCCCTCGGCGCCGACGCTGCCGACGCGGCGCGGCAAGCTGGTCTCGACGTCGGGATGCCCGCTGGAGGGTCCGTGGCCGCGCTGGTCTCGGTCACGGCGACCGGAGAGCGTTCCCTGCAGCGCGATACTCTCGGCCTCTCGCTACCGGTCACCGTCCTCCCCGAGAACCTCCCCCCCTCGGCCTCACTCCACCTCGTCGACACCACTACTCTCGCCGCACTCCCCGCAGCAGCCCTGCCCGCCGCCGCCTTACCCAGCGCTGCGCTCCCTGCCGCAGCCCTCCCCAGTGCCCTCCTGACAGGGCAAGGCTTCCTCGCGACGGCGAAAGACTTCCGCCCGGACAAAACCGACCCACTCGACGAAGGTACCGTGGCCCTCCTGGCCACCGTGTTGGTCCACAGCGGCGAAGAGACCTTCCACGCGCTCTGTCCACTCTCACGCGGCACCGACACCTCCGACGATGCTCCCACTCTGCACGCCGCGTGCGATCTCGACGGTGAGTTCTCCTCCCCACGCCTAGATCTCCTCCTCATTACGGCTCCGATCAGATCCCTCGGAGAGGTGAGCCTCGACCACACCTCTCCGTTATTGCTGCGAGACGCGATCTCTCGCCCCAAACCGACCGATGGGCCGCCTTCCTGGAACGACGTCGCCACCCTCGAGGTCTTCCCTCGGGTCACCACCTTGCACCTGCTTGAGGTCAGCGATGATCCCTCAGAGCTCCTCCAAGTGACCAGCCCGCAGCTACCCACCTATGCTCGCTTGGTCAATCAATACCTCGTGTTCGACCCTCCGACCGACGCCGCGGGTACCACCTCGACCATCACCCTACGCGCCTGCGACAACGGACATCCGAGGCGATGCTCGACCAGCCAGGTACACCTCGAGATCGCCTCTGTCCCCCCGATCCAGGGGACCGGCCTCTCCACCTGTCACGACGATCACTCCCTCATCGATTGTGCGTCCCTGAGCCCCGAACGCCGGATGCATCTCGGTATGACCCAGAAAGCTCCCTGGGAGCTTGTCGAATACGACAACCAGTTCCTGGACCGCACCACCGACCACCGCTGGGCGCTCGGCGATCCCGCCGGCGGTCTCGATCTCGCGGCCGCCACCGCTGCTTGCAGTTCCTTGGCCCTCGAGGAGCCCTCGGCCTGGCGGCTCCCGACCCGGAGGGAAGTGCTCGGGTTGGCCACCTTCGGCGAGCTCGACCACCTGCTCTTGGATGCCTTGCCGGCCGGGACCGGGATCACCCCGCCCGAGGTATGGACCACGAGCACCTATCTCGGATCGGCGAGTCTGGTCTGGACCG
>Ga0156395_1093_pt1 | contig 11973 bp, 7 predicted proteins | sample RifOxyA3_FD_108039 | JGI IMG/M metagenome (GOLD analysis project Ga0156395, IMG submission 108039) | Deltaproteobacteria bacterium RIFOXYA12_FULL_61_11 | reverse complement strand
GTACGGTGGGCAGGTAAGGGGGAGCAAGAATAGGTTCCGTTGAAGTCGCCGACTCAGGCTCGACTCGAACTACGGCCGGTGCGACCGGGGGCTGATTGCGCTCTGTTGGCGGTGGCGATACGCCTTCTCCGGGATATGCGAGCTTGGCAAGTTCATGTCTGAGGTTCGTAACTTCCGTAATGAGACTTGCGACCTGCTTCCTCGTGGTATCACTTTCCAAACACAGGTCTTGATGCTCAGCTTCCAGCAGACGGATGTGCTGCGCTCCACGCCTGGCACGCACGATGGCGATGATATGGAGGACAATCGGAAAGACCGCGGCGAGAAGTCCGAGAACAACGAGTTGTTCCATGCATCACCCAAACGAAGTCGGCGAGCGGTGTCCTTACTCGAGCAGCAACAAAACCTGGTCCGCGACCTCGTTCTCATAGTCGAAGGTACAACCGCTCAGGGCCACGGCGCCGCTCTCGGTTAAGCGGAGGTCGTTCGGCATCACCCCCTGGATCGGCAGGGTATCGAGGAGTTGCCCTTGGGCATCGAGGTGCAGCAGTATTGCATACATTTGCGTTTGCGGGTACGACCCTGAAAACTGCTGTCCGAGGAGGAGGAAGCCACCGTCGGGCAGCTCCAGGACTTCGACAGCCCAGGCGATACCTTCGCCTTCGTCGGTGGTGTAGGTCCACTCGAGATTGCGCTCGCTGTCCAGCTTGTACACCTTGAGTCCGCCTTCCAGGTAGCTCGTTGCACTGCCAAGTACCAGGTATCCTCCCTCCGCAGTCGTCCTTGCCTTGATGGGGGTCGTTACATTGAAGCTCGAGGGTAAGCTCTTCCGCCACAACTCATCGCCCGAGACATCGCTCTTGATAAGCCAGGCCTCCTCGGCATCACCATCGACCAGGGGCCAGAGAAATCCACCATCTTCAGCCTCAAGGACGTCGCCGATCACCGCACGGGTGCTCGTCCCCATCTCGGGGAAGGATTGCCAAAGTTGGTGTCCTTCGGCATCGGCGCGAAGCAGGAAGGGTTCCTGCGTCATCTCATAATACTCGTATTCATAATACTCATCCTGAACGTAACCGGCGGCGATAAAACCGCCGTCGAGAGTGACGTTCATGGAAGTGAAAGACGCAGGTTGGTCGAACGGGTAGGTGTGCTGCCAGACCAGGTCGCCCGAGGCATCCAGGGCTAGGATGGTCGGCACCATCATCTCTTCTACCGTACGCAGACCAGCAACCAGGTACCCCCCGTCCGGCCTGGCTACGGCAGCGGTCAACGTGGTCAGGCGAGGATTCTCCAGGATCCGGGTTGCGTCTTGTTCGCCCTGGGCATCAAGGAAGGTGATCAGAAGTTTTGCCGTATCCTCCGACTCCCAGAAGTCGTACCAGGTATCGTACAGGCCGATCAAGGTGAAGCCTTCTGCGTCGGCGCGGGGTAGGTAGCCCAGATACTCCGCTTCCTCGGTCCCATAGGTCCCGTAGAAGACAATAGGCGAGTGCAGCTCGATACTGGCTTGAGCCGCGTCCGAGAGGTTTCCGGCCAGGTCCACGGTCCAGACGTAGAGGGTCTTCTGGCCCGAATTCCAGTCCTGGAAGGTATAGGCCAACTCGAGATCGAGTTGCTCTGCCGGAGTGTCCACCGTGAACTCGGTATAGGCCTCGCTCAGTCCGGCTACCGAGTAGCCCACCTCGAGGAAGTCGTCGAAATACTCTTCATTGTAGTAATACCAGTCGTCGTTGGACGACCAGAGCACCGGTGCCTCTTCGCTCTCGGAGACAATAATCCGGGCGATCCGCCCGCCTGGATCGAGCACAGAGACCGTCACGGCTACCTCGAGGTTGTCGGTGCTGACTTCACCGTGCTCGAGTACGACCTCGCTGACCTGTGGCGCCGCGGTGTCGAGCACGACCTGTTGGACCACGACCTCGCTTGCATTACCGGAAAGGTCCGCGAACTGGGCCAATACCTCTTTGGGTCCGTCCCCACCGATGCTGAGGTCGAAGCCTTCATAGTACCATTGGTACTCGATCCAGGTTGTCTGCTCCAGGTCGGCCTGGGTCAAGGCCAGCCGCATCAGATCCGCATCGTAGGCGTAGAGTTCTACGTCGGGGAAGGGCTCGTTGGTCCAGCAAGTTTCTTCATAGCTCAATTCGTCGTAGAACCTGGAACAAGAAAGGCTGACGCCACCGGCTTCCGGCGGCCAGATGTCCACCAGCGAGACGACGTAGCCGCGGTAAGCGGTGTGACCGGCGGCATCGAGCGCCAGGACGAGGAAGCTGTAGTCGCCGGGGGCTTGCCAGGGGCCCGGTTCCCAGGTGACCTGGCCCGTCGCGGCGTTGATGGCCATATCCTGCGGCGCGGCGAGCAGGTAGAAGGTGACCGGAGCGGTTGGTTCACCCAGGAGCTGGACCTGGTAGTCAAGCGCAGTGCTCTGCATCGGCGGTATCGCCTCGTCGCCGAGGTCGAAAGGCGGTTCGGCCTGGCCGCCCGGACCGAGTTCCACCCAGGCATCTCCCCGATACCAGAAGTTCTTCTGCTGGGTGGTGTCGTAGTAGAGCCAATTCTCCTCGGGTGAAGCGGGCGGCTCGGCCAGGCTGCCCTGCCAGAGCACTGGTCGTCCCGGTTCGCCGCGGCAATCCTGGACATCGACCGTGCCGTCGGCGTTGACGTCCTCCTCTTCGTCCTTTTTGCCGTCGCCGTCGAGGTCCCAGCAGGCTTGACCCGCGGTCGCGCTTGGACCGCGGCAATCCTGGACATCGACCGTGCCGTCGGCGTTGGCGTCCTCTTCCTGGTCCTTCGTGCCGTCGCCGTCGAGGTCCCAGCAGGCCTGGCCGTCCTCGCCGCGCAGCAGACTGACCCGGTGCTCGGTGCCGCCGGCCTCGTTTTCCAGCAACAGCTTGTAATCGCCCGGTCCGAGCTTCTCGGGTTCGAGCAGGGTCAAGAGCAGAGTCGTGGCGTTCTCGAACGAAACGCGGATCGGCACCGGGGCTCCCCGCGGATCGAAGACCTCGACCGTGCAGTTCGGTCCGAAGTTGCGCCCGAGAACGACGAGCGCGTCGCCGATCGATCCATCCATTGCTTCATGTCCGAGGACGGCGTTGATGATCGGTGCCTCGGCCGGTGGGGCCGTTTCGCTGCTGTCGGGGCTGACGTCCGTCGGCTTCTCACCAGATTCATCGGGTTTCTCCCCGGTCGGCTGGCAACCCAAGGCAAGTGCCACACCGCACACAATCCAAAGAAAACGCGTGAGAAACATGGATCACCTCGTCGTGAAGAGTTGTCCCGATCCTCGTCGAAGATCGTCGTTGTAGTTACTTCGGGATGGAGCAGCATAGCAGGTTCGAGCAGGCGAGGCTATCAAGATTTTTGGCACGAGCATCCGAGAAAGTCCGGCCGGTACGCTGGGGGGTCCTTACCCGCGACCCTGGTCCTCGTCGATCAAGATCTCGTTCACTTGTTGCTGGGTGTAGCCCGTGCAACGATAGAATTCTGCCTCGGTCAGAGCCTTGAGCGAGGTGGCGCGTTCGCCGTTCCACATGCTGAACTGGTAGATGCACCCGTTGAGTTGGAGGTCGCGGCACTCCTCGCCGGGGAATTCGATCCAGAAATCGACCCGGGCGCGATCGCGCTGCACCGTGATCACCCGGCCGATGGCTCCTCCCTTCACCTTGAAGGAGCGGACGACTTTCGTGTCGTCCAGCGCGAGGTCATAGGTCTGGCGCAGGCTGAACAGCGTGGTGACGAACATCCCCTCCTCGACCGTGTTCGCGGTCAGGAACTCTCGTTTGTGGAGAAGGTTTTCCAGCACCACGGTGGGTACCCGCAGGGCGTTGAGCACCTCGCGCTGCCGCTTCATCTCCGAGACGGTGTCCGATTCGTGGGCCGCCAGAGCTACCGAGCAGCTCAACAGAGCCAGGGTGAGTGCGAGCTTCTTCATGGGTTCCTCCGAAGGATCATGGTTGCGACGGTGTTCCGTTGCTTGGGTGAGGTCGAGTACAATTCTTGGGCCACAGTGATTATCTGTATTTTCATACAGTAAGGATTCTGTGGTGCGCGAAAGCGTATCGGTTCCGATACACCCGCCGAAGAGTGCCTCCAAATGTAGACTCGCGCAACCGCCCCGGGCTCTGCTATGGTCGGGACAGAAGAACTGACGTGTTAGCGTCCATGACCCGCACCGCCCTGTTCCTCGCGCTGCTCCTGCCCGGTCTCCTCTTCGGTGAGGCGCCTCCGGCAGGTCTCCCGGCCCCCGCGGGCTGTCCCTTCTCCGACGTCGTCGAGGAGGTCCCGCGGTACTGGGCCCAGGCCCTGCTGCACTCGGACTGGGACCTCTACCTCACCGCGGAAGAACAGCACCAGCCGGTGCAGACCGCGCAGTTCGACAAGGGCGAACTTCCGGCGCACCCGGTCTTCGCACCGCTCACCGTGGTAACCCTCAACCCCCCTCTCAAACCCACTGTTGCAGGTCCCCCGGTTCTGAACGACGAGCTGGGCGCCGAGCATGCCAGCCATGTTCTGGGCCTGCAGACCTCGCTCGACCGGCGGGCTTCGCTTGCGCCGCCCTGGTCGGTCAAACACCATTATTTCGATTACGCGCCCGGATTGGCGGGGATAGCCCCGGAGGACAGGACCGCGTTGGATGCGGCGTACGATGCCCTGTTGGCCGAGTTCCTCGAGAAAGTTTTGACCGACCCGGACATTCGCGTGGTCAACCTCTCGACCTCGTACTTCCACGACCGAGCCTCTCCCAGAGTGCAGGACCTGCTCGGGCGGATCAGGGCGCAGAACCGCACCCTCTTCGTTTGGGCCATGGGCAACGAGGCCGTGCTCGCCGACTGGTTCCCGACCACTCTCCGCCAGGTGGTCGGGGTCACCAACCAAGGGCTCCAACTCGACCGCTACTACGCCCTGACCAGTAATTTCGGACCTGCCGTTGCGTTCGCAGCACCGGCGGACAAGCGCGTGCGCACCCCCTTCGGCCTGTTCGCGAACACCTCTGCGGCCGCTCCTATGGTCAGCGCCGCCTTCCAAATCCTGTTCAAGGTCGCGCCGACCCTCACCGCGCTGCAAGCCAGACAGGTGCTCGAAGCCACGGCCACCGACCTCGGGCCAGCCGGCCATGATCCCGAGACCGGCTTCGGTCTGCCCAACCTCCCCCTCGCCGTCTTGTTGGCCCGGGCGCTCACCGGAGGTACTGCCGGTGAGGAACTCTCGCCCTTGGCCACGCCTGAGCAGGACGAAGAGCACTGGGAGCGCACCCGTCTCCGTCTGCGCGAGTTGGCACAAGAACTCCAGGGGGCCCGAGTTTTCTCGCCCGGGAAACCCCTGCCCGAGGAGACCGACGCGTGCGAACCGAACTGGGATGCCTATACGGCGGCTCTCCAGCGCTACCATCGGGCATCCAGGTCCGAAGAACGGGCAGCAGCGCGGGACAACCTCTGCGAACTCTACCGCCGTGCCGGAATAGATTGGGGCGTATTCAACTTCTGCCCCTTCGAGGCTATTGCACCCCTCTTCGACCGCTCGACCTATCCGCGCGGATCCAAGCTCGACCTCTTGCGGAGGCCCGGTGCGGTCGCCCTGTTCGGCGGGATCGACCGAGCTTCGAGAACACGTGACCCGGCCGAACTCTGTGTGCTCTTTGCCTCTGCAGAAGCGCTGAACCTCTCCGACTGGGCTGACAGGGTCGGCAAGGCCTGGCGGGCAGGAACGCTCGGCGACGAGCATGTGGCCGAGCTGTTAGCCTTGCCAGGAGCGAAACGGGTCGAGGGTTGGTCCACGCTGGTGACCGCATTGTGCAAGGCCCAAGGGCGGTTGGCATTACAATCGGTGCTCGTCCACCCTTGGGTCGTCGCCGAGCCGGCTTGGGGCAGGTGGGTCGAGGAAGCCCTGGCCTCGCATCGGTTGGCCTACGAAGTGCTCGCTCGCTTGTTGCTCTGGCGCGAGGATGTGCGCGGCAAGGAAGAATGGCCCGGCCTGGTCGAGGCCTTGCTCCGTTCGGGGGATCGCACGAAGGTGACGATCTGCGCGCGGCAGGTCCTCTCCCGGCCCGAACTCTTCACCGAACCGCGCTTTTCGACCTGGGTCGACTTGGCCATTGCGGGCGGGGCGGGTCCGGAGCTGCGGAAGGGCTTGCTCGGGAAGTCCGAAGCACGCGCTCTGCCGCAGTGGCAGCACTGGATGGAGAAGACGGCTCCGCTTCCTGCGGAATAGTCTGGGCGTCCTTTATTCGGTCGAGCACCGGGCCTCGGGGAAACGGGCGGCGAGGTCCTCCGGAGGTCCAGCACATCCGGGCAAGCGTTCAATCCCTCGCTCGGTCCAGAGATAATGGTAGCCGGCCTCGAAGGTGAACGGCAGGTCGGCCGTCCAACACGGTGTGTGCGGGAAGCTCGGGTAATCCTCGGCGCACGTGTGGCAGAATTCGTTCATCCACGAGGCTTTCAAGGTGAGTGCCGTGTTCCCGGGGAGCCTGATGCAGGCGAAGGAACCGAAACGGGCGGTGAAGCGATCCTCGTCGGGGTGGGTCTGGATAGAGCCTTGCGGGGCCGGACCGGGTCCGTGATTGTCCAACCCCTTCATGTAGCACTCCTCGTCGCCGGGACAGGAGGAGAACGCCGCGATCAAACCGCCGTCTGACGCCTGGACCTTCAGGGTCAGGAAGCGATGCAGGTTGGTGTGCGACGACCATTGCACCCCGTAGTAGGTACCCCAGATTTCCGGAGCGTCGTAGTCGAAGGTCCTCGTGTCGCAACGCCCCTGCGGCCATTTCTCAGGACACACCCAGCATCCCGTGGTGTCGGAGGGAGCGTAGACCCCGGCCATGCAGTGGCCGCCGTTCCATTCGGCGATGCAGTGTTCGTAGCGGTCTTTATCGCCTGCACAGGCGGGAGCGCCCGTACCCTCGATGCGTTCGCACCGCCACCATGCACGGTGCTCCGGGTCGCAGGCCACGCGCATATTGTACCAGTATGGCCACAGGTCGCCGTGCAGGTAGGCGTACTCACCGGTGCAGGTTGGAGGGACCGGGACGACCGGTTGCGGTTCGGGTTCCTGCGCATCGGCGCTCACCGAAGCTTGAACCGGGATCGGCGGCTCGGGTTCACCGGGAGTGGTTTGGCTTTGCTCGGGGACAGGCCCGGGGATGAGCGGCGAGTCGACGGGTTCTTCCGGCGCGACGATGGGTTCGGTGCAGGCCAGGATGCCGAGAACGAGCAGGCCGAACAGGAGAACGTGCAGGATCGTCCGATACCTAGCGAGAGGAGTAGCCCCGACAGGGACTCGGCAGCGTTTGCTCACAGATACTTGCCCACCAGCGGAGCAAGCCGCCGGGCGACCTCGGGGTCGATGGCGTCGCGTTCTGTGGTGATGGTGTTGGCCAAGGCGCTGCGGCAGGGGCAATCGTAGGGACCGAGGTCCTTGACCACCTCGCTGATGATCGACTTCGCCTTTTCCACGTTCTCGGCGAAGAGGCGCATAACGGCCTCGACCGAGACCGAGGCCTCGGAGGTATGCCAGCAGTCGTAATCCGTGGCCAGGGCGATGGTCGCATAGCAACATTCGGCCTCACGGGCCAGCCGAGCTTCGGTGGCATTGGTCATGCCGATGACCTCGACGCCGAGGGAGCGGTAGAAGAGGCTCTCGGCGCGGGTGGAGAACTGGGGACCCTCGATGCAGACATAGGTGCCACCCGTGTGGTGCGGGATGGACAGGCGTTCGGCGGCCTTGGTCAGCTTGGCCCGGAGATGGGGACAGAGAGGATCGGCGAACGGTACGTGAGCCACGAGTCCCTCGTCGAAGAAGGTACCCGGCCGCTGTTTGGTACGATCGAGGAACTGGTCGGGGAAGACCAGTTGGCCCGGGACGATGCTCTCGCGCATGCTGCCGACCGCCGAGACCGAGAGGATGATCTCGACCCCAAGGGACTTGAGCGCGAACACGTTGGCGCGGTAGTTGATGCGATGCGGCGGAATGCGATGCCCCCGGCCGTGCCGGGGCAGGAAGAACACCTCGCGGCCCCAGATCTTGGCTTTGAGGATAGCGTCCGAGGGCGGTCCGAACGGGGTGGAAACGGTCAATTCCTCGGTGACCGCGAGGTTGTCCATCCGGGTCAACCCGGTGCCGCCGATAATGCCGATGACCAAATCCTTGCTCACGAAAATCCTCCTTCAGCCTGGAGTTACAGTGTGAGGGCATCCAAACAAACCCCTTCGCACCTGTCAAGGCAGGCGAGGCCCCTGGACGGGAAATCCAAGCCCACGCACGTGGCCGTGAGGGGATTGCACCTCTTCTGCAATAGTGCTATGGTCCCTGCCTGAGAAAGAAAAGCGGCCCGGTCTTGCCACAGCGCGTCATGTGCGGTATCCTGGAGGGGCTCGAGGACTCGTGGGGGGTTTCATGAAGAACTTCAATATGGTTGTCTCCCTGTTCGCCCTTTGTGCGCTCATGGGGCTGGTTTCCTGCGGACTTTCCATCAATGCGGGAGAGGACGAGTCTTCGCCCGGCTTGACCCCGCGCTTCGGTACCGGCGATACCGTGCTGCCGCGCAACATGTGTGACGGTTTGGAAGATGGTACCGACATCGGGCGGGCCTGGCGCGTGGTCTGCAACAACTGTTATGAGAGCGCCGGCACCATGTACCAGCGGGTCGAGGGCGCTGAGCTCGCAGCGGTCTACTGCGACTGCCCTGCCTGGCAGCACTTCGCCATGGACGAGCACAGCGATCTGGAAATGGGTTGGATCGGGGTCACCTCCCTCTTCGGGGCAAATCCCACGGTCGGCGGTTGCCGCGACGAGGTCTGCCCGACTGCTACCGTGACCACGGCTGCGGTGTGCCAGGAGCTCGTTGCAGAGGAAGCCAAGACCGCCTGCCAGGAGTGCCTGCAAGCCGGGAAACATTTCGATTGCGCGTTCTCCGTGGCCAACAAGCTCAAGCACTGTCTCGACCTCACGACGCCCCCAGCAGAACAGGCGGGCGAGCTCGAACCTTGTCCCCAGGGACTCGAGTGCACCCAGGGGGCAGCGCTCCGCGGTTGGGCCACGCACTGTCTCGGGGGAGCCGGGGAACATGAGTATTGTTGCCCGACCACCCGCACGCTGAACGCGGCCAAGACCGCCTGCGTCTTGCGGGACATCGGTGCCGAGGGTTTACCCTTGTGCGATCAGGACGCCGCCGGCGATGGGCTCCAGTGCACCAGCGATCGCCGGCCCTCCGGGTATGAGAAAACCTGCATCAACCTCGTTGGGAACGGCATGTGGTGCTGTGCGGCGGGAAAGGTCCTCTCGGACGACAAGTCCCGCTGCCTCGACCCGGCCGCGCCGGTCGACACCCTGCCCGATGGGGCGCACTCCTGTGTCGACGACCAAGCTTGCGCCAGCCGCTGTTCCAGCACCGGCGGTACTGCCGATTACGTCGTGACCCGCACCCCGAGGCGCGCCTGCACCTGCCCTGCGACCTATACCTTCGAGATCGGCCAGGGTTGCATTCATCCAAGTTGCGCCTCAGTGACTCCCCCCCCCCCGATCGGTTTTTCCACCGGTAACACGTGTACTCATTGTTTGCGCGCATCGGGTACCTGGAGCAACTCGACCTGTAACTGTGGTGCAAATAAGACTTGGGACAACACCAACCTCCGTTGCACCGATCCGGCTCCTGGTGGCGGCGAAACCCTTCCGACCTGCCCAAGTGGGCTGCACTGCACCTCGCAACGGCAGCCGACGGGATGGGACCGACATTGCCAAGATGCGGCCTGGGGTACCGAATACCACTGCTGCCCGAGCGGCAAGGTTCTCAATGATGCCCGGGACGCTTGCATCAATCCTCCTGCCGACACCGACGAACTCGTCGCCTGCGGCCATGGACTCTATTGCGTGCGCACTCAGCCGACCGGTTCCGCGCACCAGTGCATTTGGGCTGGGACCCCGGGCTGGTGCTGCGACCTGGGCAAGGTCCTCAACGATGCCAAGACCGCCTGTGTCAATCCACCGAGCGCCCAGGTCTACGATCCGACCAAGTGCTCGAGCATCCCGCACAGCAACTGCATGCAGCTCAACGTCTGCGGCGTCTCGAGGTCGCACTGCAACGCCCAACCCGTGAGCGGCACGGCCTCGATCAACCTCTCGCTGGGGTTCGTCGATTTCGCCGATGGGGTTCATTGTTGCCGGCTCGATTGGCGCGAACCCAACAACGTGAAGTGGTCCGGGTTGGAACCTGCCTGGGCGAACTGAACCCCGGGGTCGGCGGAATCCTGGTGGTCGGTTTTCTGAGCGTAGTGGAGGGGGGAAGTATGAGGACGTACCTGATCGCATTGGCGAGCGCCGTGACCCTGCTGGGGTGTCGAGGGATCACCCTGGATTCGGACCAAGCCTCCACGGGGCCGAGCTTCGTCCCGCGTTTCGCGGACGCCCAGCCCTTGCCGCGCAGCATGTGCGATGGCCTCGCGGACGCTTGGGCCGCGGAGGAAGCTGCCAAGAAGGTGCTCTGCACCAATTGTTGGGACAGCGGCGGTACCTTTTATACGGTCTTCGAAGGGGAGACCCTTACCAGCATGTACTGCGACTGTGGGCCCTGGAAGAAATTCGCCTCAAGTGACGCGGGTACTCTGGAGCTCGGCTGGATCGGCGTCCAGATGATGTTCGGCGGGACGCCCCAGATGTATTCGTGTCGCGAAGACGCCTGTACCGAGGCTTTCTTGACCACGCCCTCCCAGTGCGACCAGCAACTCTCCTCCGAGGAGGCCAGGGGGGCTTGCCAGGCTTGTTTCCAGGAGGGCTTCACCGCCTTCGATTGTGCAGCGACCCTTACCAACAAAACCAAGCGCTGCGCGAATCCCGAGGTGCCGGTCGTTGTCGGTGGCGGTCTGGAAGCCTGCCCAGCCGGTTTGGAATGCATCACCTCATCCGCTCTCCGCGGATGGCGGACCCACTGCATGGGAGCCGGGCCGACCGAGTTCTGGTGCTGCCCGACCGACCGTACCCTGAACCAGGCCAAGACCGCCTGCGTCAAACCCGGTTTCGGCGCCGAGGTCCTTCCCCTGTGTGACAATCATCCCGCCGGAGACGGTCTGTACTGTACGCCCGACCAGATACCCAGTGGGTACGGCCAACTGTGCATCAACATCCTCGGGGACTACACGTGGTGTTGCCCGGCCGACAAAGTCCTCAACGCGGCCAGGAATTCGTGCGTCGCGCCCGAAGCTCCGCCCGCGCTGCCGACCTGCGGCGGGGGGCTTTCCTGCCAAGAATCCCAGCCTACCGGCCCTGCCCACCAATGCCAACACGCCACCGGCGGTGCGGTAGGCTGGTGCTGCGATCCTGGGAAGGTGTTGAACGAGGCCCATACCGCCTGTATTGATCCGCCCATGCAACCGTGTAGTACCGGACTCTATTGTACTCCCACCACCAGGCCGGGCGAAGCGGCCGAGCAACAATGCCTGTCGAATGGAACCCCTGCCTGGTGCTGTCCGGCCGGCAAGGTCCTGAACGACGCGAAGAACGTCTGCATCGATCCCTCGGTCGCTCCGACCCTGGACCCCTGTGCGGTGGGGCTGTATTGCGTCACCGAACCCCGGCCCAGCGGAGAGACCCACCAGTGCCTGTGGCGGGGCAGTCCTGGTTGGTGCTGCAACAGCGGCAAGATCCTCAACGACGCCAAAACCGCCTGTGTCGACCCACCGACCCTGGCAAACTGCGGCGGTGGTCTGTATTGCACCACCTCGGCCTCGAAACCGAGCGGCGCCTCCAGTACGCAGTGTCTGTCTGCCGGGGTGGCCAACTGGTGCTGCCCGAGCGGGAAGCTCCTCAACGACACCAAGACCGCCTGTATCGATCCGCCGACGCTCTCCCCCTGCGGGAGCGGGCTCTATTGCAATCAGTACGCGAAGCCCACGGGGTCGGCCAGTACCCAATGTCTCTCCGGCAGCACGCCGACCTGGTGCTGCCCCAGTGGGAAGATCCTGAATGCCGACAAATCTGCTTGCA
>Ga0156395_1316_pt1 | contig 12013 bp, 8 predicted proteins | sample RifOxyA3_FD_108039 | JGI IMG/M metagenome (GOLD analysis project Ga0156395, IMG submission 108039) | Deltaproteobacteria bacterium RIFOXYA12_FULL_61_11 | reverse complement strand
GAACCAGGCGGTTGCAAGGGGGAAGGAAGGTCGGAGGAGGTCGTAGCCGAGCAGCATGACGGAGAAGGAGACGAGCAGCACGAAGGCCAGGCGTTCCCGGAGGAAGTGGTTGCAGAGCTTGCCGTAGATGGCGACGGACAGGAAGGCCAAGAGCATGGTGAGCAGCTTGGCATGGGGGACATACGCTGCCCCGGGACCTCCAGAGGCCTGGTCGAGGAAGACCGCGTACTTCACGCACTTGGTCCCGATGTAACAGAAGGTCAGCAGGAACAGAGAGCCCCACAGAGGCAGGGCCTTGGCAAGGTCCTGCCGTTCGATGGGATAGAAAGTCGCCTTGAGCCGCTGTAGCATGCGTCAGTCGGGCCAGTGTTTTGCGACCGTGGCCCGCACCAATTCCTTGTCGGCGAGCTGGGGGAGGGTCAGGTGGCCACTCTGCCCGGGGCGCTGGTTCCATTCGTTGGCCGTCTCCACGGCGGCCGGATTCCCGGCCCAGGCCCGCCGTGCGATGCCACCCATGACGTCCCAGGAGAGGGCCGAGGCGATGACCCCGTCGACCCGGGGCGAACCGTCCAGGACCAAACCGAAGCCGCTGTTCTTGGCCCGACCGATACCGACCCCGCCGCCGTTGCTCTGCACCACCAGGGTCATACCCCGAGCGGCGTTGCCGGCGAAGCAATGGATGGACATATCGGCGCAGACGTTGGAACCGTCGCGGATGTTGGCCGTCTCGCGGAAGGGCGAATCCGTGCCGCCGACGTCGTGGTGGTCCCGGCCGATCATGACCGGGCCGATCTCCCCTGACCGGACCATCTCATTGAAACACGTGGCGATGGTCACGCGGCCACGTTCGTCGGCATACAGGATCCTGGCCCGGGAGCCGACCACCAGCCGGTTGCGCTCGGCCTCGGCGATCCAGCGGTGGTTGTCGCGATCGAGCGGACTGCGCGAGGGGTCGATACAGGCCATGGCCGCGGCATCGGTCTTTCGCAGGTCCTCGTCCTTGCCGGAGAGACAGACCCAGCGGAAGGGGCCGAAACCGCGATCGAAACAGAGCGGACCCATGAGGTCCTCGACGTAGGACGGGAAGATGAAACCGCTCTTCTCATCGCGCCCGTTCCTCGCGACTTCTTTGCACCCGGCGTCGAAGACCGCCTTGAGGAAGCTGTTGCCGTAGTCGAAGAAGCGCGTTCCCCGCGCCACGAGGGCCTTGATCACCTCGAAGTGCCTCCGCAGCGAGCGGTCGACCAGGTCTCGGAAGCGCGCTGGTTCTTCGGCGATCAGCCTGCGGCCTTCCTCGAAACTCACCCCTTGCGGCGTGTACCCGCCGTCGTAGACCACGTGACAGGAGGTCTGGTCTGAGAGCAGGTCGACCTGCAACGTGCTCCCTTCGAGGTGTTCGAGCAGATCGACCACGTTGCCGTGGTAAGCGATCGAGAGCGGGCGGTGTTTCGCCAGGGCTTGCCGAGCCGCGGCCGTGACCTCGTCGAGGTTGTCGGAGCGCAGCCCGACCCAGCCCTGCTCGTGGCGCGTGGTGATGCGCGAGGCATCGACCTCGGCGACGATTCCCACGCCTCCGGCGATTTCCACGGCCTTGGCCTGGGCTCCGCTCATGCCGCCCAGCCCGGAGGAGACGAACAGGCGGCCGCGAAGATCGGTGTCCTCCCCCAGGCCGAGATAGATCCTCCCGGCGTTGAGCAAGGTCAGGTAGGTGCCGTGAACGATGCCTTGCGGGCCGATGTACATCCAGCCGCCGGCGGTCATCTGGCCGTAATTGGTCCCACCCATGGCCGCCGCGAGGTTGAAGTCGGTCTGGTTGTCATAGAGGCCGACGAGCAAACCGTTGGTCGAGATGACCCGGGGAGCCTCCGGCCGGGACGGGAACAGGCCGAGAGGGTGACCCGAGGCCACGACCAGGGTGTGGGCTGGGTCGAGACGCTCGAGATAGTGTCCGAGCAAGAGGTACTGCATCCAGTTCTGGCAGACCTGGCCGCTCTCGCCGTAGGTCACCAGCTCATAGGGGTAGAGGGCCACGGCGAAGTCCAGGTTATTGTCGATCATGAGCTGGAGCGCTTTTCCCTCCAGGCAACGGCCGCGGTAGTGTTCGATGGGGTGGGCCGTGATCGCCCCGGCCGGGCGGTACCGATAGCCGTAGATCCGCCCGCGTTGGCGCAGCTCCTCGAGGAACTCGGGAGCCAGCGCTGCGTGGTGCTCTGTCGGGATATAGCGCAGGGCATTGCCGAGGGCGATTTCGACCTGCTCCCTGGTCAAGGTCGCTTGCCGGCGGGGGGCGCGGCGGAGGTCGTTGCGGAAGACCGGGGGTGGGGGAAGTGGACCCTCGAGGACGGTAGACATGGTAACCTCCAGGCTGGACGTGGCGAGGGCGCGCCTCGCTCGCGAACGCCGAGTATAAACAGGAAGTCCTTGTCCGGCAATCGGGAAATCCGGAGAACCAGGGGCCCCCCTTTCCCGCTTGGCGACGCCCGGACAGGGGTGTACTCTCGAAACCCTCTAAGCTGCGACGGGGAGTTCGCGGCACTGCAGGTCGTGTGGTCGAGCGTACCGATGGCACCTACGGACATCCTCCTGCTCGGGCTGTGCGCCCGCTATCAGCATCCGTGCCTTGGCCTGCGTTGTGTGCTGGCCAACCTCGGCGAGTTGCGGCCGCGAGCCTTGCTGTTGGAACGGACCCTCGAACATGGTCCGCTGGCCTTGGCCGAAGTGGTGCTGGCCCATGAGCCGAAGATCCTCGGCCTCAGCGTTGCGATCTGGAACGTCGAGCTCGCGACCAAGCTGGTCGCGGTGCTCAAGACGGTGCGTCCCGAGCTATGCATCGTGCTCGGCGGACCCGAGGTCAGCTACGAGTCCGAGCAGCAGCCGATCTGCCGACAGGCCGATTATGTCGTCTGCGGAGAGGGAGAGTCGCTCTTCGCGGAGTTGGCCGGAGCAATACTAGCCGGTCGGCGACCGGAAGCACGGATCCTCCGGGGCCAACGGCTGCCGCTCGCCTCGCTCCGTTTCCCCTATGGCGAATACACCGAGGAAGACCTGCGCGAACGCTTCACCTATGTCGAGGCCTCGAGGGGGTGCGCGTATGCCTGCGCCTTCTGCCTGTCCTCCCTCGAACGGGGCGTGCGGGAATTCCCCCGAGGCCCCTTGCTCCGCGCCCTCGAGGAGCTGATCGAACGTGGCGCCCGGCACTTCAAGTTCGTGGACAGGACCTTCAACCTGGACCCCTCGGCCGCGGAACACCTGCTCTCCTTCTTCCTGGCACGGCCCGAACCCGACCTCTTCCTCCACGTCGAGCTGATCGCCGAGTTGCTCACTCCAGGCCTCCGCGACCTACTTGCCGCGATGCCCCCGGGCCGGATGCAAGGTGAGGTGGGGGTGCAGAGCTTCAATCCCGAGGCCTTGGCCGCCATCAACCGCCGACAAGATCTACCGGCCCTGGAGGAAAGTTTGACCTGGCTGCGCGAGCACACCTTTGTCCACGTCCATGCCGACTTACTGGTAGGCCTGCCGGGAGAGGACGTGCAGAGTTTCGCCGCGGGGTATGACCGCCTCTCGGCCCTGGGACCGCAGGAGCTCCAGCTCGGCATCCTCAAACGTCTGAGAGGCACCCCCCTGTGCGCGATCGCGGAACGCCGCGGTCTGGTGTTCTCGCCCCTCCCTCCCTACGAGCTCCTCCGTTCGGATCGCATGTCCTTCGAGGAGGTGAGCCACCTTCGGCACGTGGCGAGAATCAACGACTTGGTGGTCAACAGCGGCAGGTTCCCCTCGACCCTCGACCTCCTCTTCCGAGCCCCGTCGCGCTTCGAGGCCTTGTCCCAATTGACAACCTCCGTGATGCGCAAGGCCGGGAGGACTCACGGCATTGCCCTGCAGCGATTGCGCGACCTGATCAACCGTGCGCTGGCCGAGGATTTTGGCTTGCCCGGTAGTGCTATCGCCGAGGCCCGTGCATCGGACGAACGCCGCTGCGAGCGAACCGAGCCGGCGCCTCGGACCCATCGGCAAGCGCGCCACGCGGATCCCCCAAATCAAGGGTGAGTCGGGGAGCTTCGCAACGCGGTTTCTTCACCATGCTGCGCTCTCTTCAGGCGAAGGGCTTCACGCTGTGCGCTTGGCACAGCAGGCTAGGTTGTGGTGCTGATAGTGAGCATCAATATACTGAAACCACATCAAAGGCACAAAGCCGCATTTTCTTAGTGCACGATCGATCGCGGCGGCACTGAAACAGTAAAGGTGATCGGTGTTCGTATAATCCGGCAGGATGGGGGTTTCCAAGACCAACCGCCCCTGAGGGACCAACCACGTCCGCACCTTCTCGAGGCCTTCGAGCGGTGAGCGGAGGTGCTCGATGAGGTGATTCATGGTTATCAAGGCAAACTGCTCTGAGAAAGAGGCTTGCTCGAATGGACCAAGGTGTACAGTATATCCCAACCCCTGGGCCTCGTGGGCTAATTTTGCATTGATTTCAAGTCCTTCAGCGTGCCAGCCGCGTTGAGCAAGCACGTGCAGTAAGCGGCCTTCTCCACAGCCCAGATCAAGAGCCCGGCGAGGTTCTCCGAGTTGCTCTTGGTAGCTCGGTATTCCTAGCGCATCGAGCGTTCGTTGTTTGTGTTCCATCCAGGACTCCCAATGCTCTTTGTGCCGCGCTTGGTACGAGTCCTGATAGACCTGTTGATAGGCAGCATGTAAGTTGTTTTGACTGGGGAGTTCTGCAACATAGATCAGATTGCAGCGCCAACAGCGAAGATAACTATGCATCCAACTGGCTTTGATGGGCAGGGCAAAGCCTCCGCAGATCGGACAGGGCCGCCGCGCTCCCATGGCGTAGAGTATGCCCTTGAGCCAGTTGCGTCTAATTCTCTTGTGGTGCAGAGAGCATGCTCCGAAGTCGGACTCGATGTCCACACGCCGTCCTTGCGACTCCATCAGCGCCGTTCCCTGTAGACCGCGATCACGGGTATGCCGTCGATTCGGCGGGCCCAGAGCTCTTCGAGGTGGAGCTCGGGAGGCACGGGGGGTAGGTGGGGCCAGGCCGAGGCGCAGGAGCAGGGCGGATCGGGGTGGTGGAAGGCGTTCTTCAACCAGAAGACCTCGGGTTCTCCGGGCTTCCACTCTGCATATTCGAGACGTTCCCGGTCGGTAGCTCGCAGGATACGTTCGTTGTAGGAAGCGCCGGCGGCCGGTGCGGGTTGGCAATCCCATTGGCGGTACCTGATGCGGCCCGGGTAGGTCGCAAGAAGGTATTCGAGCGCTTCCCGGTATTCGGTCGCCCAATAGCCTATCTCGAAGCGTCCGAGGGCTCCGGCCAGTCCGCCGGTCAGCCGGTTGAAATAGAGGTTCTGCAACGGGTGGTAGCGCACGAGGTCATAGACGACCGAGCCGCCTTGGAGGAGCAGCAGCAGCCAGGGAAGGATCACTGCTCGGCGTACGAGAGACCGGTGGAGCGCCGAATATCTCCGTACGTTCTTGATTAGAACGAGCCCCCCGGCCGTAGCCAGGAGCAGCAATGAGGGATACAGATAGAAGAGGTGCCGCCACCCGTTGAACAAGGTGACGCCGGGGAGGGCCATGGCGGCGAGGTTGCCGGTGAGCACCAGGCAGGCGATCGACAAGGCGGGGCGCTCCCCGAGCCACCTCAGAGGGGACCGGAACAGGGCGAGGAGATTGGAACCCAGGCCGAGCAAGGCTAGAAGGAGCCAGAGGGGAGGGGTCGTCACGCCGATCCAGACGGCGGTAAAATGCCACGGAACCTCCCGGCCGTTGACCTGTGCGCCGAGATACCACTCCCAGTTCGGCCACGGGTCGGCCGCCGCGCTTTCGAGGGCGAGCAGGGGCCCGGTCAGGGGATGCTGCCACCAACTCGGGTTGAGGACCACGGCCAAGACCCAGGTCGCGAGCACGTATCCGAGGCTCGGTCCGAGAAGTGTGCTCGTCTTCGAGTTTGGGGTCCTCCGTCCGAGGACGAGCAGGAGGCCCATGCTCAGCACGGGGAGGAAGCAGCCCGCGATGCGGACGTCGATGGCCACGGCAGTGGCGAGGGCGTGGAGCAGCGTGCTTTTCAGAGTCGGGCGATCGACGAACCGGAGAAGGGTCAGGAGGGCCAGGTTGACGGTGAACAGGAAGCCGAGGTCCATGCTGTCGGTGAAGGCCTTGGCGAAGAGCCTCGGGCTCGCCACCAGCATGGCCACGCCGAACAAACCCCAGGTCCACGAGCCGAAGGTCGACCGGCAGAGGACATACAGCACGACCGCGGAGGCCCAGAAGAGCAGGTAGAGCAGGAAGTGCCGCAACAAGAGGGTGTCACGCGGATCCTCGAGACCGAGGAGCAGTTCGGGCAGGCCGAGGAGCATCTCCAGCAAGGGGCCGTGGGTGCGGGCGAAGGTGCCTCGGACCGGATGCCAGTAGTGCCCGGGATCCGAGAACTCGGGTCGTTCGACCCCGAGCACGTAGTCGAGCATCAACCGGCCGTAGAAGCGGTTGTTGCCCTCGTCATAGCCAACCCCGTAGTCCCGGAACACGGTCAGGCCGAGCAGGAGCAGCCCGAGGAAGATCAGCGGCACGAGGTAACGCGAAGGGTTCGTGTCAGGGCGCATGGCCGGGCTCCCGAGAATCGTAGGGCAGCGTACAAGGGGGCAGCCAGTGGTACAGTTCGACCAGTTCGGGGCCTTCGCGGTGACGGTGTAGGAGCGTGGCCCTGCCAAGGGAGGCTTCTTTCTCTGCCTGCGCGACGAGGTCCAGGGGGCGGGGGTCGGATTCTAGGGCAGGGACCGCCCACGAGGTCACGAAGAATAGGATCGTGGGTTCGGCGCAGAGCTCGTCGAGGTCCCCGTCGCGCAAGCGGCGGTGCACTTCTCCGGAGACGATGGTTCGCTGACGTTCCGTCACGAAGCCCATGGCCGGGTTATTGAGCACCTCGTTCCACGCGGTGAAGCCGTCGACCACGATCAGGGCCCCGGGATGTTCCAGCTCCACCAGGGCTGCCATGGTTCTCTGAGCTTGGACCATGTGGCGTTGGTTGAGATCGTCCTCGCCGTTGGTGCGAACCACGGTAGGAGACCAGGCGCTCGTCTCGAGGGCCAGCAACGCGACGACGCCGAGGCTCCTGAGACCGCGAGAAGGCAAGACGCTTCGGAGAGCGAAGAGGGCATACACCGCGAGCAGGGGCAGGAGGTAGAGGTAGTACCGCAACAGGGGTTGGTAGTCTTTGTCCCCGAAGGGTCGCTCGTCGCATTGCAGCCAATGGAAGAGCACGCTGAGGAGGAGAAGGACCAAGACCCTCGCCGACAGTCTCCCGGAGAGGATCCCCGTCCGCACGGTCGGGAGGAGCAGCCCGAGGACCACCAACCCGCTGAGCAGGAACCGGTAGTCGTCGACGAAAACTCGTCGGACGATCCACCACAGCCCCCAACCGGTCAGGGTCGGGTGGGCGAGGAAACTGAGGTTGTGGGGCCACAGGAACCAACCGAACACGAGGTGATTGAGCGCGAGCCAGAGGACGAATACGCCGAGCGGCGAGAGGAGGAGGAGTTGCCGGCGCAGGCACCGGCCCCGTGGCAACCCCGAACGCAGGTCGAACCAGAGTTCGACGCCGGCGAGTCCGGCGACGAGGAGCACGGCCGGTTCCTTCTGCAGGACGAGCAGGGAGCCGAAGACCACGGTCCATCGGTCGCTGCCCCACGTCAGGGCCAGGAGGAGCCAGAGCACGGTGGCGGTGAAGGGGACCGCCTCGACGAAGCTCTCGGCGTGGACGAAGAAGGGTGGCATGGCAAAGACCACCAGCGCGGCCAGGAAGCCCGTGCCGGGACCGGCGAGCAACCGGCCGAGTTCGTAGGTCGCGAAGAGGGCCAGGATGGCGGCCAGGGCGATCAGGAGCCGAGGCCACCAGAGAGTCCCGGCACCCAGCTCGAAGCCGAGCGCGGCCAGCCAGAGCAGGAGCTGGGGTTTGTAGGACCAGAATTCGACGAACGGATTCAGGCCGTTGGCGACAATGGCGAGGGCGCCATCCAGATAGGCCTTTTCGCTCCACCAGTAGGGTTTCTGCAGGTACGGAGCCTTGGTGAGGAGGACCAGGCCGCTGAGGACGAGGAGAACGAGGGAGCGCTGCCGCAGGAGCTTCGATCCCAGAGCGGTTGCCTTCACCGTCACCTCCCGGGCTCTGCCGCGTTCGCGGCCAGGCGCAAGACGATGGGGAGGGCGTTGTTGGCCAGCAGGAGCTTGCCCGCAGCCGTGGTGTGGCCGTAATTGCCGTAGAACGCCGAACGCTGATCGACGTAGCGCTCGACGTGGTCGGTGAAGTAGGCGGCATACCCGTCCTCGGTCACGGCCCTGAGGAAGCTGGTTTCGTTGTCGATCAGGGCCACCGGATACTTGGGCGACAGGTAGCGCCGGAGGAGCTCTACCGGCAGACAAGGGTATTGCGCTACAGCCAGGGGTATGCCGCGCCGATGGAGCTTTTCCTGGAGTTGGTGGAAGTTGGCCCGGGTGATTTCGTCGGCGGTGAGGGCGGCCGCGAGGCGAAGCCCAGGATCCAGGGCTCGCAGCCTCGTTTCCAGTTCGACCGGGGATTTTCCGAGTTGGAGATACGTTCGGATAAGCTGGGTGAGGGCCCAGTCGGCCTCACCGTCCAGTTCGAGATTGCGGCGCAGCGCCTCGCCGGCCCGGCGCAGCTCTCCTCGTTCGAGGAAGATCCTGCCCAAGGTGTTGTGCGCTCCGGGATTCTTGGGATTGAGGGCGGCGGCTCGTTCCAGGGCACTGATGGCCTCGGTGCTCCGTTCGAGGAGGAAGAGGACGATGCCCAGCCCGACCCAGGCCGAGTCATCGTCTCGATCGGCCGCGAGGGCTTCGCGATAGCAGCGCTCGGCGAGGCCGAGTTCGTTCCTGCTCTGATGGGCCCATCCCATCCTGGTCAGCACGCGGGGGTCTCCCGGGCGCACCGCCAGGGCCTTGCGGTAGTGCTCCAGGGCTTCGTCGTAACGGGCGAGTTGGTGCAGGGTGAAACCGAGTTGGTGATGGAGGTGAAAATCCTCCGGTGTCGTGGGCACCAGGGCCTCGAGCCTGCTCACTTCGCGTTCGAGGAAACCCCGGCGCTCGCGGTGGGACGGGCCGGGATTCGGTCGAGGTCCTTCCAGCAGTTCGAGGGGGGAAGGGTGCCCGGAGGAAAAAAGCTCTCCCGCGAGGAGTTGACGGATGAAGGAGACCAGCCGCAGTTCTCCTGCTAGAGCTTCCATCCGTTGGATCCAGGTTTCTTGATAACGGATGCGTAAGCCATCGTCGCCCGCCCCCAGCATGGCGATGACCAGCGCTGGTCGGTGAGCGTCGAGGAGGTCCTCCAACCTGGCAAGGATGAAAGAACTGTTGGTGTCCGGCCGGGCCGCGTTGATCACCCGGAAGCCGCGGTCGGGGTCGGCCTTGCGCAGCAGGGCTTCGAGTCGGGCGGGCCAGGAATCGTCGAGACCAGCCGAGATCGATTCACCCACCACCACAATACGGAACTCCTGGTTCGTGGGGTTCGCCTCGAAGCCTGTCTGGCCGAGCTCCCGGCTGAGACCGCCCAGACGGAGGGTCAGTTCGAGGCAGACGAGGAGGAAGAGAAGGCGCAGGGCGAGGATCCTCCCACGCCGGAGAGTCGGGCGGAGCTTCATGAGTGGCCTCGCAGGGCGAGGCGATCGACCTTGCCGTTGGGCAGAAGGGGGAGAGCCGCGTGGACGAGCACTCTCTCGGGGACCATGGCCGCGGGCAGGTGTTCTCTGGCGTGGAGGCGAAGCTCTCGGCCGGGATCGGGCAGCGGCCGGAGCAGTTCGACGTGGGCCAGGAGTTCGCCTGCACATAACTCGACCAGCGCGCGGGCCACGAGGGGATGCCGTTGCAGCACGGCTTCGATCTCTCCAGGCTCGCAGCGCAGTCCGCCGCGCTTGAGTTGACAGTCGTCCCGGCCGAGGAAATGCAGGGCGCCGCTCTCGGTACGCCGGACGCGATCGCCGGTCCGGTACAAGCGCCCCCGCGGGTGTCCGGGGGGCGTTCCCACGGGATCCTCGACCAAACACCGTTCGGTCCCCTCCGGATCCCCGAGGTAGCCGGACATCAACGTCGGTCCTCCGACCCACAGCTCGCCCTCTCCGTGCTCCACGTTCCGTCCGTGGGCATCCACCACCCGCACGACCTGGCCGGGGCAGGGCCTGCCGAGTGGGGGGACCTCGAGCGGTGGGGAGGAGAGAACGTGGCAGGTGCAGACATTGGTTTCGGTCGGCCCGTAGAGGTTTGCGAAGGTTGTCCACGGCAAGGCAGCCATCAGCTTCGCCAGAGGGCGAGGCGGACAGACCTCGCCTGCGAAGAGCGCCAAGCGGAGGGAGGTCAGGCGCGGAGCAGGACCTTCGAGAACCTCGGCGAGCCGGAGCAGGCGGGTAGGTACGACGTAGAGGACGCTCACACTCTCGCGTTCGAGGAAGGCGAGGAGGTCGCGAGGGAACACGGTTGCTTTTCGCGGCACGGCGAGCACCGTGGCTCCGGCCCACAGGGCGGCATGGAGTTCGAGGACCGACAGGTCGAACCCCAGCGGAGCTAGCCAGGCCACGCGGTCGGAAGGTCGGAGGGAGAAGGCCTCCTGGGCCCACGTGACGAAGGAAGTTGCCGCCGAGTGCCCGACCCGGACTCCCTTGGGAAGGCCGGTCGAACCCGAGGTATGCAGGACGTAAGCGTCCTCCTCGGTACCCGACAGGAAGCCTTCCGCTCCGTGTTGTGCGGGTCGGAGCGTGCCGAGGTTGCCTCGATCGAGCACGAACTGGTGGCCGTTCCAGGTGGTGGTTACTGGGTCTGCCAAGGCCGGCAGCGAGCGATCGGTGAGCACTGCGCGGACCGAAGCGTGGGCGAGAACCGAGGCTACCCGTTCGGCAGGACCGAGGGTATCGAGGGGAAGATAGGAAGCCCCGCAGAGGAGGGTGCCGAGGGTGGCCGCCGCGGCATCGCGTCCCCGTTCGAGCAAGAGACCGACTCGATGGCCCTCGCCGACCCCATTTTTTTGGAGGACTGTCGTCACGCCTCGGGCTGCGGAGAGCAGGTCGCCGGCGGTTATCGAGCCGTGGGGGTCGAGCAGGACCGTGCGCCCAGGTCGCTTGGTCAGGGCGGAGACGAGCAGGTGGGTCAGCGAACGCATCGTTGGGTTCCGGTCCTTGGTACCCGTTCATGGTCGCACAGGGCGGGACGGCTTGTACAGCGGGCAGGGTGCTCTGGCATTATGTTGCCGTTCAGAAGAGCCAGGGAACAAGATGACAGGCCTGTCTTGGGTGTAGTGCCCTGGAGTGACTCTACCTCGTCGGGGTGGCACCGACGGGGGGCCCCCGCCACGCGCAAGGATGAGCATGGTGGGGGCGACCGCATGGATGCGGACCTCCAAGCGACGCGCAGGACGCAGCGGCGTCGGTGTGAGAGGTGCCAGGACCCCTCGAACCACCCAAGACAGAAGGCATTTTACGCCATTGACGATCCGCTTCGCGGTCCTCGCGAGGAGGGGTATACTGGCCGGGAGTCTGCAAGAGACGAAGAGGTACGATGCCCCTCGTGGTGACCCTGATCGACGCCATCGGCCCCTTCCTGAATCCTCTCCGACCTGAGGACGAGCAGGTCGTGCTGCCGTACGGCCTCTTGACCCTGGCCTCCTGCGTGCGCGAAGCCTTTGGCCAGGCCGTGGAGGTCGATGTGGTGAACACCGCGGTGGAGGGGCGGGACAGGGCGTCCTTGGCTGCTATTCTGGAGAAGCGCCACCCCGACGTGGTGGGGGTACGCGGACTCCAACCCTACGCGGATCGCTATTTCGAAGCGGTGGTTGTCGCCCGGAACGCCGGTGCCGCTCTGGTGCTCGGCGGAGGGCCCCTGGCCACGACCTCACCGGAAGCTGCTCTCGTAGAAGGGGTTGATTTTGTTGTCATCGGTGAGGGGGAGAGGACCCTGGTCGAGCTGCTCGAGCGGTATCTCGCGGGGCGAACGCTCCGCGAGGTCGATGGTCTGGCCT
>Ga0156395_1086_pt2 | contig 12135 bp, 8 predicted proteins | sample RifOxyA3_FD_108039 | JGI IMG/M metagenome (GOLD analysis project Ga0156395, IMG submission 108039) | Deltaproteobacteria bacterium RIFOXYA12_FULL_61_11 | reverse complement strand
ATCCCCGCTCTTCCCAACCGCGACCTTCACCGGGGCTCGTTTGAAGATACCGCTCGGAAAGTCACGCCGCGCATCCCGGTCCACTCCACACGCCCTCACGGAGGGACCGACCAAGCCCAGATCCAGGGCGGTCTGTCGAGAAATCATACCGGTATCCTCGAAGCGTGCAAGGACCGAGGGTACGTTCCACAGCAGGGTAACGGCACCGGTGATATCGCGCATGGTCCGGTCGAGACGGTTGAGCAGTTCGGCGGCGCGCGGTTCCTCGAGGTCGAAGGCCGATCCGCCTGGCCGGAGGAGGTTCCGGCCGAAGCGATTGCCGCAGAGGAGCGCGGTCAGGTTGAGCAGTTCTCCACGCAAACGACCGCAATACGAAGAGGTGGGGAGATAACCGACATCGCCGGCCAGGGCCCCGAGGTCGCCGACGTGGTTGGCCAAGCGTTCGAGTTCCAGGGCAATCCCCCGTATTGCCTCGGCTCGCTCCGGTACCACGCATCCTGCCAGGGCTTCGACAGCCTGACAATAGGCAGTGGCATGACCAATGGTCGTGTCGCCGGCAAGAGTCTCCATGTGGGAGATTGTCTTGAGGGTTGGCCCCCCGAGAAGGGCGCGTTCGATACCCCGATGTTGGTAACCGAGGGAGATCTCGAGATGCAGCACCCGCTCACCGTAACACTGGAAGCGAAAATGTCCGGGTTCGATGACCCCGGCGTGTACCGGGCCGACTGCGACCTCGTGGACTTCTTCGCCCTCGACCCGGAAATAGGTCGTGACCCCTGGGAGAATCTCGGTAGCAGGATCACGGTTCCAGGCGTCGTTATCCTTGCGGTAGGACCGGTGGAAGCGGAGGGGCTTCAACCATGGATGTCCCTCAGGCGTGATAGCCCACTGCTCGGCGATTTCTCGTTCGAACCAATGAGCCTGAACACATCCGGGCGTCAGGGCTTGGTAGTGGTCCTCGATGTCGGTCGAGATCAGAGAGAAGTCGCCGCTCCCGCCGTGGGCCATGACCGCAACGAGTTGGAACGTGGTTCCCTGTCGGGGGACGGCATAGAATGCGGCGAGCCGTGCATCCTGCTGGAGCGAGTAGAGGACCTGTTCCCGAAATTTTCTAAAGGGAACAATTGGTAATGCTGCACGTTCTGCTGGTTGGCCATTGGTTAGGCGGAGAGGTGGAACGGAGTTCATGGCCGGCCTCCGATGATCTGAGCGGCGGACTCCATCATTCCGTGCAAGGGGGTGGGTAGCCACAGTCCGAGGAGGAGGAGGAGTCCCAGCGCGCCGATGACCAGCAGAACGTCAATGATGCTAGAGGATTGCGTCCTCGGAACCACCACTTCCTCACCCCAGGCAGCGGCGATGGCCAGTTTGAGTGCGCCGATGAAAACCAGGGCTGCTGCCGCCAGGAAGATCGCCAGAACGACCCAAGCCTCTTGGTGAATCGCGGCCCGGAGTATCTGCAACTCGCTCATGAAGATGGCGAATGGAGCAGAACCGATGAGAATCAGCACACTGACGAAGAACCCGAGCCCCCAGAGCGGCGAGCGGCGCATTGCACCAGCCATCTTGCCGAGATCATGGGTACCGTAGAGCTGCCCCAAGGAACCGATGGAGAAGAACGCGAGGATCTTGCAAATCGAGTGGTTCATCGCGTGCCAAAGACCGGCGAAGGTACCGATACCACCGAGTCCCAAACCGAGCGCAATGATACCCATGTGCTCTACGCTGCTGTAGGCGAGAAGCCTCTTGCCGTCATGCTGGAAGAGGATGAAGGCCGCCGCCAGGACCATGGAAATCATCCCGAGCAGCGTCACCAACGCCCGTCCCCATCCCAGGTGACCCGTAGCCCCCTCGACGAGGGGCAGGTAGCGCATGATGCAATACAACGCCGCGTTGAGCATGAACCCGGACAGGATCGCGGAGACCGGGGTCGGAGCCTGACTGTGGGCGTCCGGGAGCCAACTGTGCATGGGGGCCAAACCTGCCTTGGTGCCATACCCCACGAGGAGGAAGACGAAGGCCAGCTTCATCGGTCCCGGCGAAAGCCGTTCGGCTGAGCCGTCGAGAACGGTCCAGAGCAGGGTGTCCTCGGCGGCCAACCCCAGTTCCAGGGCCGAAGCGGCTACGAGGAGGGTGCCTATGAAAGCGAAGGCGACCCCGACGGAACATACCACCAGGTACTTCCACATCGCCTCCAAGGACAGAGGGGTGACATGGGCGCATACAAGAAAGGCGGTCAGGAGGGTCGTGGCCTCGATGCCCACCCACATCAAACCGAGGTTGTTGCATAGGAGTACCGAGACCATCGCGGTTCCGGAGCCAAACCACAGGGCTCCGAACTTGCGTCCGTCTTCGAGGTTGAACTCATCGTGAGCGATTTCGAAGCTGAAATAGTGTCGTGCGTAAAGAGAACTCGCCCCGAACACCATGCCGAAGATCAGGAGATGGTAACTCGAGAGCATGTCCAAGGTGAGCCAGTGACGAGCGGCGCTTAGCGTCCCCAGGTACATCACGGTCACAGCTACTGCTCCCAGCAAGAGCGCCCAGAGAAACCCCAGGAACGCGACTGCGCCGAGGATCCGCTGTGGAGAATGGAGCGTCAGGCACAATCCCGCCGAAAGCACTGGGAAGGTCAGTATCGGCCAAAGGATCCAGTCAGCAGCCATACCCTTCAACCCTGCATCCGGTTGAGACGATCGACGTCGATGTGGTCGAATTCCCGGCTGATCTTGTATACTGCAATGCCCATGAGGAAGACGGCGACGAAGGCATCCATGAGCACTCCGAGTTCGACGAGCATGGGTACCCCGCCTACCAGGGCGACGCCGAAAATATAGATGCCGTTCTCGACCACGACGTAACCGATCACCTGACTGATCGCCTTGCGCCGAGTAATGATCACCAAGAGACCGACCAGGATCGTGGTAAAGCCCACCGGAGCCATGAGGGTTGTACCGACGGGCGCTTGGGGGAGGACCAGGGTGGAACCCATCCAGAGCGAGAACATCAGCGCCGATACCGCGGCCAGGAGCGAGAGAATATAGCCGACGAACGGTTCGACCTCGCGGCACACTCCAGCATCGCGAAGAACTCGCAGTAAGAGCTTCGGGAATACAATGCCTTTTATGGCGACGCTGCCGACTACCAACAGCCATGCCCGCAGGGGATTGGCTTCATGATCCAGCAGCACCGGTAACAAGCCGGCGACGATCCCCTGCAACCCGACCATATGGATACAGATTTTCAAGCGGCTGGACCCGAGGAGTTGTAAATTGGTGAGCACGACGGTGACCAGGACGGCTTCAATGAGGGATGGATGGTTCATCGCTCACCTCACCGCCAACACGAGAGCCAGGGTTGCGAGGGTGGTTGCGCCCACGAGCAGGTTGGGTACCCGCAGGAGCCGCAGCCTTGCCATGGTCGATTCGATGCAACCGAGCACGATCGCCAGCAAGCCCATGCCCAGGAGCATGCTCCCCAGATCGAGGAACGCAACACCGGTGCGCACGGGAAGCACCAAGCCTACCACCAGAGAAGCGAAGATCCACAACTTCAGGGCTGAACCATAGAGGATGAAAGCCAGGTCGGGACCTCCATGATCGAGAACCATCACCTCGTGAATCATGGTGAGTTCGAGATGGGTATTGGGATCGTCGATCGGAATGCGCGCATTCTCGGCCAAGCAAACCACGAGCAGAGCCACAAAGACCAGAACGAGAGACGTCCCGTGTTGTAACCAACTCGTCACCGTGACTGCGCCAAGGGCGGATGAGAGCGAGAGACTGTGACTCTGGTGGGCCAATACCGCCAGACTCAGCATGAGGGTTGGTTCCGTGAGGGTGGAGAAGAATACTTCCCGGCTGGCCCCCATGCCCTCGAAACTCGAACCGACATCCAGGGCGGCCAGGACCGTGAAAAAGCGCGCCATGGAGAGGAGATAGGCAAAGAGCAGGAGGTCTCCGGGGAATCGGACCAGTCCGGAAAGTCCTCCCAAGGGGACCAGCAACACGACAACCATCAATGCGGCAAGCCCGATGATCGGTCCCCCGCGTACGATCCAGGTGCTGGTCCTGCTGTAGGTAGCCCCCTTGCCGAGGAGCTTCTGGAGATCAAAATAGAGTTGGAACAGGGGTTGGCCGTGACGGCCGGCGAAAAAGGCCTTCGTCCTGTTGATGATCCCGAGGAACAGTGGGGCCAATACCAAGGCAGCCAGAGGTGCCAGTAAGGCAGTTGCATCCATGCCCTATTTCCTCGTCCAGGTCAGGAGAGCAACGAGTGCCAACACGATGTAGAGCACATACACTTGCACTCGGCCTCGTTGCAGCACCTGCAAGTAGTGCAAACCTTTCTCGATCCCGAGGAACAGCGGCGCATACAAGCTCTGGCGGAACACATCGGGAGTCTTGGTGGAGAGCGAGGCCATTCGCGGGAAAAAACCCTTCGGCAATCCACCAAGATGCCGAGTTCGCAGGAAGATAGCAAAGCGTGCCACAAAAGGCTGAGCAAAGGAGGAGGCGGTATATTGCATGCGTGGCGTGGGTTGGGCGTACCCGCAATCCCAGGTCACGGTTTCTTCCACTGGACGTCTCCTCAACAGTCGCCGGCGGAGTACCACGAAGCCCCCTGCAAGGCTCAAGAACAACAGAGCAGCAAGTGAGAGGATCAAGAGAGGCTCGACCGTTTCCTGCAAGATCACCGATAGGTCATCCTTTGTCTGGAGGGTGAAAGAGGCGACCACCGTCTCCATCGCCGGTAACAGGCCGGCGGGGAAGATGCCGATCACAACACAGGAGAGGGCTAGGATCCCCATGGGAACGAGCATCAGTGCTCCGGGTTCGTGTCCCTCGGGGGTATGGGGATCACGGGGTTCGCCCAAGAACACAATACCAAAGGCCTTCGTGAAGCAGGCCGCGGCGAAGCCTCCGATGAGAGCCAAGCCAGCCACTGCTACGAGCGCCGGACCGAGGGCAACCAGCGCACTATGGGCAGTAACCGTCGAGAATGCCCCGAGGTAGATCAGGAATTCGCTGATGAAACCGTTCAAGGGGGGCAGCCCGGAGATCGCCGCGGCACCGATCAAGAAGAAGAAGCAGGTCACCGGCATGCGTTTCGCCAACCCGCCAAGCTGATCGAGCTCCCTGGTTCCGGTAGCATGGGCAACCGCACCTGCACTCAGAAAGAGGAGTGACTTGAAGAGGGCATGATTGAGGACGTGGAGAAGTCCACCCGCGAAACCGAGCGCGGCGAGTGCGGGAAGGTGCAGGCTGAGGCCGAGAAGCCCGAGCCCCAACCCTGTGAGGATAATGCCGATGTTCTCGACGCTGTGGTAGGCGAGCAGGCGCTTGAGGTCGTGTTGGGCGAGCGCGAAGAGAACCCCTAAGATGCCGGAACTCACGCCGAGGCCTACCAGCAGTACACCCCACCAGGTCGAGGGCGGACCGAGCAAGGTCACGATGCGCACCAAGCCATAGATGCCGGTTTTTATCATCAATCCGGACATGACCGCGGAAACGTGGCTCGGGGCAGCGGGATGGGCTTCGGGCAACCAGACATGGAATGGAACAAACCCGGCTTTGGTACCGAAGCCCACCAACGCCAGGAGGAACAGCCCCCCACTTGGTAGGAATTGAACCACCGGTGGAAACCTGTCGAAGTCATAGGAGCCTGCGGCTTCTCCGAGGAACAAAAACAGAACGAGGAGGAAAGCGGTACCGAGATGCGTGGCGACGAGGTAGATCCAACCCGCCGCTTGCACTTCGGGCCGTTCATTCTCGAAAGTCACCAGGAAAAATGAGGTCAAGGCCATCGTTTCCCAAGCGAGCAGGAACAGGATGCCGTTCTTGGCCAGGATGACCACAATCATGGACACCATAAGGAGGTTGTAAGAACACCAGAACACTCCAAGGGAGTTTCCCCTCGGCGAGGAACGCAGGTATTCAAGTCCATAGAACGCGGCGAGGGTGCACACGAGGTAGATGGGGACCAAGAAGAACCCCGAGAGCGCATCGAGCGCGACCGACAAGGTTCCTCCGGGTATACTCCAGACCATCGAAGCCAGTTCCGGAGTCCCTCCTAATACCTTGCTGACGGCCGACGGGAGACCGAGCATCGAGCCACCTACGATTCCCACCACTGCAATGGTTCCGGACCAACGGGAGGGAAGGAGAGGCAGCAGGGCGGCAAAACCGCAGAGAACGATCCAACCACATCCGAACAAGAGGAATATCATGGGATGAAGTATCACCTCCTGCCGAGAGTCGGCTCGGCAACAGGATTCGCAGGGGGCATTAGAGTACTGTTCGGCGATCCGTCAATGCCGAATACTTGAACTTGCTGCATTTGCACGGTATTTTTTGGTTTCCTCGATAGCGCGGAAGCCGGTGTGGCCGAGGGTGATGAAGAGCTCGACGGATCGACCCAGACAGGTGCTGCGCACCTCGTTCAGAGGGTATTGGCGATGGCGCGGAGTGCTGCGGACTCGTGGTCGATCTGGCGCAAGGCGCAGGTGGAGATCGTCGCCTCACTCGGGTATCTGACGCCCGAGATATGCCTGAACGTGTCGGGATCGTCCCTGAGCAGGTGGATGAGGATGTGCAGCAGGTCGGTCTGGTTCAGTTGGCGGTATTCCTCGGCCGTGACGCAACGGCGGCACGAAGGACCGTCGCCTCCCGTGCTCTCGTTCTTGCAGGCTTGCGTATGGGGGAAGCTCGTCCCTCCCTGCCGTTCCATAGTTTGCAGGGCTTTGACGTCGCGTAGGTAGCGGGCACATTTCGAGGACCTGCGTTCGCGACCCGCGATGATGCAGGCCCTGTCCTGGCTCTTGTCCGGTACCGACTCGTACGCGAACATAGAGGTATAGTTGAAACAGAACTTTCCCTTGGTCTTCAGATAGTCGGCGATGCGCTGTTCCGCGGCCTCGGCGACGAAGAACTCCTCGAAATCCTTGCCAGTCTGACTCCAGTAGCGGTTGGGATAATGGTACCCGACCGAGCCGACCACTCCTCGCATGGGCACATTGCGCAGCTCGACATACCGTCTGGGGGGTAACCGCTCACCGACACCATCGTCTTCGAGCGGGTGGGAATACAGGTAAGCTTGGTTCTTCTTGCGCATCATGCGCAGGAAGACCTGTTGGTCGGACATGCCCTCGGGGATGCGATTGACCGGGTTGTTGCGGTAGGCCGAGATGCGATCGGCCATGACCTGGGGCGAGGTCGAGTCCACGAACTGCACCGGCACGCGTTGGCCCGGCTGGGCCATGTGCTGTTCGAGCGCTTCGCGATTGCCAGGGGTAGTGAGGAAGGTCTGCACATCGAAGGCATCCCACTCCCGGGTGATCCTCGAGAGGTTCCCCTGAGTCAGCGGGATGCCGCGTTGCTGCATCGAGACGACAAAGGCCTGTTGGGCGAGGTAACCGAAGCTGCGGTGATGGCCGTCCGATTGGTATACCTGTGTCGTGCCGGGCATCACGGCCCCGTGTTGATCGAACCTCGGACCGGAATACACTCTGAGCGGCTTTGTTTCGTTGAAGAGCGGCTTGAAGGTACACGCTCCCATGGCATCACAGGCGAAGTTTCGGCCCATGAATTGAGCATAGGGGAAGGAAAGGGCATCTTGGGTCGGCGCGATGGTATTGAGATCGAGGTAGGCAGGTTGGTCGCTCGCGGCGACGAAGGAGTACCATCCGAACGCGAGGAAAATGAGCACGAGCAGAGGTGCGATCGGGCTGCGTCTCGGAGTGTGAGGGAAGGCGAATCGCACTGCGGTCTCCATTGCACGGGAACGCGAGGGGAGCGGCATTGCAAGGTCGATGCCATGAAATTCCAAGTACAATGCGTCAGGAAAATTCATAATCATTTGATTTTCTTTCTTTTGCCTCACGGCATTCGATTGGGGCTGCAAGTTGACGGTGTTCCTGTGGCCAGAAAGGTTACTGGAGCCTGTCATCGGCGGGTTCAGGGACAGGTCTGCTCACCGGCGTAAGCGATGATGAAAGAACTGATGTTTCGGGTCGCGTCCTTGAGTTGAAAGGTCTGACCGTTGGCCGAGAAGAAGGTGGCGTTGGTCAGGTTGCCGGTTTGATCGATGCGCACAGCGATGGTGAAGTCCTCACCTTCGAAGGGACCGAGTACGCCGCCATCCGTATTGGATTGGTATTTCCAGTCGCCGATATACAACTTAGTCGCATGTGCTTGGTCAGTCGATAGCAGTCGGAATTCCGGCCCCTGATAGCGACCTATCGCGCGGACATTTGCGTCGTCGGACTGCAGCACGGCATCGCGCAAGTTGTTACCCCTGACCGTAACGTTCCAGAGCACGGCGTTCTGTTTGTCATTGTCGTTCTCGGTGTTGTGGAACATGGTCAATGCAAGGCCATCGGTACCGTCGAAGAAAAAGACCTTGCTCTCGAAGTTGGTCGTGGGCGGTCCGATCAACGGGTGAGCCGAAGCGCTGGAATAATTGTAATTTGCCGCCGCGGTGGTGGGTCCTTGGTAGGTCGTGATGTAGCCAAGCAGGGGTTCTCCCTCGCGCTCGCCATCGTCGTTGCTGTCCAACCAGATGGAGAGGCGTTTCCCCTCGGTACAGGGTCCTTGCACCATTTCGATAGGGGGTGGATCCTCACTAGGCTGTATATCGTCACCTATTGTCAACGGGGGCAGGGTAGGATCGACGACCGGATCTTCGACTACCACAACCATTTCTCCGTTGGTCGACGCATGCAGGGGAAGCCTTGCGGTCAGGTCCAGGACATCCTCTCCTCGCCGCGCTGTAAGGATGACCCGCGCGGTGTCCAGATCGATATCACCGGGAGATATCGTGAGCAGACCGAGGTCCTCGTCCCATTCCATAGGTAGAGATTTTGGAGCGAGTTCCTCGAGGGAGAGGATCCAACCCGACGCGGGATCGAACCGTTCTCCCTCGAGAAAGACCTGACAGAGGGCATCACCGCTCTGATCCGTACAAGAGATCGTGAGGGCAGAGGCCCCACCGGGAACCTGACCGGATCCGGTCGCAGGAACCTCCATTGGATTTTCTTGGGAAAGGGCGGGATCAAGTCCGTCGAGCCGGTCGTTTTCCGTTTGCTCCAGGGTTGGAGCGGCGGGGTCGTGCGGTGTGGGCTCGGTCGAGGTTTGATCGTGGACCTGAGAGGGATCGGAGACGAAGGCCGGATCCTGACAGGAGGAGTAAAGGAAGAGGAGGAGGTATACACCACTGAGGAGAGCAGGGGTCCGTCCTGGTAGTAGGAAGGCTTGCATAGCGGCGATCCTCGGGTCAGGAAGGTTCGATACCGCAAAGATACCGCAGATCAGCACCGAAAACCAGGGACCCGTCGTCCAGCACAGTATTCAATCGATTGTTTGAAAAATAACACTATCTGTATGAATTTTGGCTTGACGAAGGCCGAGCCAAGGTGCGAAGTACCCCCCGTTCGCTTGCGAGGAGAGGACGATGAGCGACGTACGAACCTTCGACTATGAAGCCCGGATTCGTTGCTGGGTCCTGGCGTTTTGGGTCTCGACTCTGGTGGTTGGGCTGCCACTGAGGGGACAAGACATGACCTCGGCCGACCAAGGCGAGGAGGACGAAGGCGGGAACCCTGCCGTGGAAATCGGAGGGTTCGTGCGCGGCGAGCTCTTCCTGGGCAAAGCCCCGGGGGAGGACAAGGGCGAATGGAAGCAGGGTGGAGGCGAACTGGCGCTGACGTTTCGAGGCCGCCAGGGGAACCTGGGAGAAGGTTTCGCGGAGCTCCGGTTGCGCGAGACCGCGGGCAGCGACGGTCCCGAGCAAGAGTTGGAACTGCGCGATGCCTATGTCGCCACCTGGCTCGGTCCTCTGGACCTCAAGCTGGGCAACCAGATCATAGTCTGGGGCAGGGCCGACGGGATCAACCCGACCAACAACCTCACCCCGTACGACATGGGCCGCAGGTCGGCCGATGAAGATGACCGCCGCCTCGCCAACCTGGCCCTCCGCACCGACTTGCACCTCGGAACGCTACGGCTCGAGGGGGTCTATGTCCCGCTGTTCAAACCCTCGGCCTTCCCGGCCTTCGAGCTGCCCAGTCCGTTGGTGCTCGACTCTCCCCTGTGGCCGGATACCGCGTTCGAGAACGGTATCCAGGCCGTGCGTCTCCATTACGAAGGAAGCATCCTGGAGGCATCGCTCTCGTACCTCTACGGCTTCTCGACCTTTCCCGGTATCGAGTACCGGGGGATAGATACCAACGGGTTGCACGTAGGGTTCCGAGCCTACCGGCATCAGGTCTTGGGCCTGGATTTCTCCACCACGCTCGGCGACTACCTCGGCCTGCGCGGAGAGGCTGCTTGGCGCAGGGCGGACGGGGGAGGGGAGAAAACCTATACCCCCTTGACCGACCTTCGCTATGTCTTCGGGTTGGATCGTGAACTGGTGACCGACCTGAACCTCGTCGTGCAGTATTCCGGCCGTTATGTCTTCGCTTGGGAAGCCCTTCCCTCCCTGCCGGGTGGGGCCGGATCACCCGATCCCGCGCTCCTCGCTCTGCTCCCGGAGAGTGCCCTGCTCGAACAGATCCGCTCGAAGAACCGAATGCTCAACGGGCAGCTCGACCGGCTCAGCCATGGCGTGGTCGGACGGTTGCAGTGGGCCCTCTTGCAGGAGACCTTGAACCTCGAACTCGCCGGACTCTACACCCTGACGACCGAGGAGCTCATGCTCCGGCCGTCCCTGGTCCACGATCTTGCCGATGCCTTGGAAGTGCGGTGGGGCGCGACCGTGTATCGCGGGCCTGAAGGCACCCTGTTCGGCTTGATCGACGAGCGGCAGAGCGAGGTCTTTGCCGAGCTGCGAGCATGGTTTTGAGGAGGCCGTGGTGAACCCTCCCAAGACCTCGTATCCTGGTACAGCGGGACAAGCCCGGAAACGCATTCTCGAAGCCGCCACCAAGCTCTTCGCCCGCCGCGGATACGGTTCGACCGGCGTGCGCGAGATCGCCGCCGAGGCCGGGGCCAATGTCGCGGCCATTTCCTATCACTTCGGATCCAAACCGGCCTTGCTCGAGGAGATCATCACCGGCTTCTTCGAAGATTACTCGCGGCTCGTGCATTTTGCAGTCGACACCGGGGACCCGATCGAACAGCGCCTCCGCCAGTTCGTGCGCTCCGTGGTAAAGCTGTTCCAGGAAAATCCCGAACGCATGCGCGTGGCCCTGCTCGAACTGCCGTATGACCAGCCCGAGATCACCTCGGTCAAGATCGAGCGGGTGCGCGCGCTGGTCGACCTCTTCCGTTCCAAGATGTTGTCCCAACTCCCGGTCGACCAGGTCCAGGCGGTTCCCCTCCATGTCCTCGGACCGTCCTTACTCGGTATGATCACCTTCCACATCCTGAATCGCGACCTCCTCGCCGCCATCTTCGGCCTCGAACTCGACGAGCGTTACTACGCCGAACTCCCCGAGAGTCTGACCGACCTCTTTCTCCACGGGGCTCACGGCTTTCTCGAGAGAGCCCACCAATCGGAGCAGGAGCCATGATGCCGACCCGCGCACTCACCGACTTCGTCATCAAACACCGCGCAATAGTCCTCGGCTTCTTTTTTCTCTTCATCCTCGCCGCGGCCACGCAGTTGCCCCGGGTGACCATCGATCCGTCGATGAAGAGCCAGTTCCCCGAAGACATGCCTTCCCGCCTGAACATCGACCGCATCGAGCATTTGTTCGGTGGGACCGAATTCGTCATGGTCATGGTCCTGGCCGACGACGTCACCGCGCCGGCCACCTTGCGACGAGTCCGCGACCTGTCGCGCGCGATCGAGAGGCTCGATCAGGTCGAACGGGTCCTCAGCCTCTTCACCCTCAAGGACATACGAGGAGAGGATGGGGCCATGGTCGTCGATCCGGCAGTTCCAGCCTTGCCGACTACCCCTGAGGAGCAAACCAAGTTAATGGCCGATCTCTCGGCCAACGACCTGCTCTACGGCAATGTCGTCGCCAAGGATTTCACCGCTACCGCGATCCTGGCCCAAGTCGGCGACAAGACCGATGACTACCGGCTGATCGCGGCGATCGAAGCGGTCATCGACGCCAACCCGGGACCGGAGCTGGTCAGGCTGGGTGGGATGCCCTGGGTCAGGGCCAACATTGCCACGGACATCCAG
>Ga0156395_1105_pt1 | contig 12239 bp, 10 predicted proteins | sample RifOxyA3_FD_108039 | JGI IMG/M metagenome (GOLD analysis project Ga0156395, IMG submission 108039) | Deltaproteobacteria bacterium RIFOXYA12_FULL_61_11 | reverse complement strand
GTAGTCAGAAAACTGCAGATGTATCCTCGTCCATCTCTAGGCGCCCCAAGGGTTTCCGCTCGAAATGGACTAGGAACTTCAGATTAGGCATGCAAACCGAGTCCGGCTTGGGAGTCAGCCGTGGAAGTCATCCATCGTGTAGCATTTCATGTTGTACCCACCCGCATTCCCCCGAGGGGATAGTCCCGGATAGTTTTGTAGCAGTTTTGTAGCAGAGATGAGGATGTTCCCAGGAGGACGGGAAGGCTGCGATCATCACCGGTACGCTTCGCGTCTGTGCGCGACCTTTACGACAATGACGACAAGATGCTGGTCTTTGATTTCGTAAAGGATTCGATACCCACCTTGGCGCACTCGGTACCGCTCCTGACCGGATAGTTTTTCGCAACCGGGGGGCCGAGGGTCGATTGCAAGATCTTGTATCCGTTTGAGAATCTTTGTGACATAGAGGTTCGGTATGGTTCGTAGGTCTTTTGCCACTGATTTACAAAACCTAACCTCATAATTTGCCATGTGCCTTCAGGTCCTTGAGGAGATCTTCGTAACTCATCGTCTTCTCCCCGGAACGTTCGTCGAACGCTAGTAGATCCTCGTGGTCTTCCGCCAAGGCGATTTTCACGGCAGCGTTTACGACTTCCGAAACGGAACAGCTTGCGTGTGCAGCCTTGACTTTGAGTGCCCTATGAACGTCCGGGTCGAAATAAATAGTCGAACGTTTTGCCGATTCACTCATAAAGTACCTCAAGTACCTCCGAATATACGTTCGACTCTACCTCTAAAACGTTATGACGTCAAAACAGCGAGCATGCCCCCACACCACAAACCAGGTTGGACTTCGGATTATCGACCCCCATGTACCACTGGGCTCCGCTGCGCATCGAGACCCACGTCAGCCAAGACTCAGTGTGCATACCCCGCTCTCCTGACCTCCCTTGGTGGGTTCCGTTTGGGTTTTCTGTTTTTGGCGAAGTACAGGTCAGACGACCAGGAGTTCGCCGGGCGAGTCCTGTTCGGCGAGGAGCAGTCGGGTTGGGGTGGAGGCGAGCACGGCGGTGAAGGCGGTTCGGGCAAGGTCCGGCGTGTTGTTGTGCCGACTGAGATGGACGAGCACCACGGTGTGTAACCCGGCATGCAAGAGCGAGGAGAGTAAGGTTGCCGAAGCAGTATTGGAGAGGTGACCGTAGCGGCCGGCGACACGGCGTTTGAGTTGCTCGGGATACGGTCCGGCCCAGAGCAGCGCGGGATCGTGGTTCGCTTCCAGCACTAACACCTCACAATCGCGCAAGGAGTTGCTCACCGCCTCGGTGACGATGCCGAGATCGGTCGCGAGACCGAGGCTTCGACCCTGGTGCGAGATGCGGAAGCCGACCGGATTGCTGCAATCATGGGATACCGGGAAGGCACGAAGCTGGAGGGGACCGATCGAGAATGCAGTTTCGCAATCGAAGACTCGCACCTCGGGTAGGCCTCCGAGCTTGCGTTGGACCATGGGGACGGTTTTCTGGTGGAGGTAGACCGGTAGACCGAGCCGCTCCGCGAGTACGGCGAGGCCATCGATATGATCCCGATGTTCATGGGTGATCAGCACCGCGACCAGACGCTGGGGATCGAGCTCCTGGACTAGGCTTACCCGCCGTTCCAACTCTCTGTAGCTCAAACCGGCATCGACCAAGACTGCCTGGTCCTCGGCTTCGACCCACAGAGCGTTCCCGCCCGATCCACTGGCAAGGCAGCACGCGACCAAGTGGCGCATTCGAGCTTCCTCCCTCCAATGCACGACTATGGCATGCCGAGCAGGGTATGACAACCGCGCGATCGCTGGTGGAACGTAAGGATAAGGGGGGTCTTGTACCTGCCGTGGCCTTACCCGGAGCAAAACCACCCCAACCGCTGCTGTGGTGGCCTCCCTGACACCGGGTATTATGTCTTATTCTTTGAATAATAATACTATTTACTAGGCCCGGCATTTGCACGTTGCGTCATCCAAGGCCAGAACAATCGTTGGGAGTACACGCCATGAAGACCCTAACCCTCTTGTTGATTCTCCTCTGTAGCACCGCGTATGCCGGTGCGACGAAACTCGAACCCGGGGCGGCGAAGACCATCGCGACCAAGCGGATCGTCGCACATTTTCCTCCCCAGCCGTATTCGATCAACGGAGGTCCTCGATATCAAGTGGCTGAACTCGAACTGGCTGCCGAGAACGAAGTCGCCTATCGTTTTATGACCACGGTTACGAAAATCCTGGGTGACGAGCAAGCCTCCTTCACCCTCGCGTCCTATGTGCTCAAGGCGGACGGCCGGTTCTTCCTCGGTGCCATCGAGGGCATGGAACGGGGGATTCCCCGCTACGTCACTTTGACCCGCGTCGCCGAGAAAGTCCTGTCCCTCCTTTCCACCCTCTCCGGAGACAAGGCCCAACGGGTTCCGGGTGAAGATCACTATGCCAAGACTTACGGAGACTACTATTACACCCTGCATTTCTTTTTCGGTCAGCGGATCTTGGCCGCGATCCCCATTAAACCGGACCTGAGCAAGCTCCCCGCTTGGGCTCAGCAGGTACTTCGCCGAGGCGAGGACCATTATCTTGAGCGCATGTTCCCGGAAGCCTTCCCCGTCACCTTCGTCACCGAGCAACAATTGCGCGCTGGTCAGGACGTGGCACCGTACCTCCTGCAGGGAGTCCAGCTCTATCCCACCTTTGCGAGGAGTGTCGGTATCGAACCCTCACCCGAGATCCAGCCCATCAAACTCACGGGTTGGGCCTGTCGAGAGCAGGTGTGTGCCCAGGATTGCAGGGAACGCACCGCCGCCGACCTCTTGTTAGCTCTGAAATTATTCAGGAACATCACCACCTATGGCGATGTCGAGGTCATGCTCTTCGGAGGTGGGAACTATAATGATACGGTTCTGGCCACCTTCTCCAACACCAGCATTCACCATGAGGTGCAATTCGGCAGGTTGATCGCGGGGACTCAGACGAGGTCGAACGGCGAGTCGGTGGAGACGGTTGCCGAGTTGATCCTCAAGGGAAACCCGGATTCCAGTATTCCCGACCTCGTCCTGAACGTGCCTGCCCTTCGCGCCCTGCTCGAGAGCGCTGCCGTGGAAGACGCGACCGCGGCCGTCGCCTTGGCGAGGATTCCCGCTCTGAATACCCTGCCCTGAAGTTCGCACGGGTGATACTCGCTAGGTTGCGGCAACCTGATCTCAGGTGCCGATGAGTTCCTGGTAAATGAACAGAATACCGTGCTCGAGCGTGTCCCCGGCAACGAACGTGAGGACGTTCGGGTCGACCGGATGCCAGTCGAGGAAGCGATCATGGAGGGAGAAGTCGAGGACCTTCAGGGTTTCTCCGGAAGCGAGTTCCAAGATCCATACATCATCTCGTTCGTCTCGGTTCGAGATGTGCGCCAGGCGTTCTCCTCCGGGGTCCCAGCTCGGGTGACGCTCGTCGTAGAGGGAATGGGTGAGCCGAGTGGATTTCGAGGTGAGGAGATCGTAGACGAAGAGGTCGAAGTTCCCGTCTTGGTTGGAACTGTAGGCAACCTTGGTCCCGTCGGGAGAGAAACGCGGATCCACGCAAGCGGAATCGAGGCAATTGAAGAGCAGTCGAGCGATGGTGGTGGAGGCGAGCTCGAGTTGCCAGATCGCCTGCACTCCGCTCACGATCCTGGTGCGTTGGAAGACGATTCTGTCACCGAAATAATCGGCTTGTTCGTCAAGGGTGTCGGCTTCATCGGTGAGCACTTGTTCCTTGGTGCCATCCACGGGAGCACTCATCAGGCCTGCGCCGTTCGCGGTGACTTTACTGTAGACGAGACGGGAAGGTTGTCCATCAGCATGGCGCAACACCGGGAAGTAGCGGAAGGCGGGGTTGGTGAATGCAATCCGTTCGGCAGGGGTGTCCGAACGCCAACGTAAGAGGTACAGCTCGGAGTTGTCCGCATCGACCGGGAGGTTGTAGACGAGGAGGTCACCGTTCGGCGACCAGCGGGGCCAACTCCGTTTCTCGACGGGGTTCGTCACCACTTGTGCATGGATCACGGGATTGGCCGTACCGCGATCGAGGCGTCCGCTGGAAGGTTCCCCAAGGTCCTTGGAAGGATCAGGAGAGCTCCCGGTGCTGAGTTCGGTGCCATCGCAGATTACGCAGACCTCTCGATCGTCGGCGCAATCCTGCAGCAAGGTCAGGCAGACCATGAACAGCACTACGATCGAATTCGTGGAGACGCTGCGAGGAGGAACGAGGAAAGGCATGGACCACGCCCGGCGCGGAGAACCTCTCCCAGTCCTACGATGATCGAACCGGTTTTGGCAAGCACCGGACGCGCGGCGAGGTACAGGGTTGTCATTATTTTACCAGCGATGCTTGCAATGACATGCAATCTATGGCATGATTTTGCCTTCTTCAGGTTTTCGAGGAGGATTGCGATGACAGGAGCGACGAACAGGATTTTTGAAACCTTCCCGATCACCTTCCGTACGGAAGAATGCGACTTCGCGGGTACGGTCGAACATCTCGACAAAGACGGGGTGGTCATCGCGGCCGAGCGCTTGCTCGAAGCCGGGACCATAGTGGACCTCGAATTCCTGCAGCCCCGCACGACCCAGATCATACGCCTTTCCGGGAGGGTCCAGGGACCGAACGGAACTCCTAATACCATGGTAGTCCACTTCCGTTGGCAGAACGTCCGCCAGTCCGAGGAAGCCCAGGAATACTAGGTCACCGGGCTCCCGCCGAAATTTTTCCATGAACCTATCGCGACTCTCCCCCGATCCGATCGGCCCGAATGGGAATTGTCTTGCCACGGCGGAACTCATTTGCTAAGAGGCCTCCAGTATTGTTCCTACCCGGTCTGGACGTATTCCGAAGGCCGGCTACTCCTCCCGGGCTCATCCGGTCAGAGCGAGCAGGAGCAGGACGAGGATTTTCACGATACCAGGAGTGGTCATGGCGAAGTACACATCGGAACAGCTCAGGAACATCGGGCTGATGGGGCATGCCGGCGCGGGGAAGACCTCGCTGGGTGAGGGAATGCTGTTCTCCAGCGGCAGGATCGAACGCCTGGGCAAGATCGATGACGGCAACACCACCCTCGACTACGAACCGGAAGAATTCGGTCGGCACATGTCGATCAGCACCTCGGTCGCCAACTGCGAGTGGCAAAAGTACCGCATCAACATTTTGGACACCCCGGGCGACATGAATTTCTTCGCCGACGCGCGTTGCAGCATCTCCGGTATGGACTGCGTGATCCTGGTCGTGGATGCCGTCGACGGGGTCAAGGTCCAATCGGAAAAAGCGTGGGACCTTGCCCGCGAGCACGGTCTTCCCACCCTCATCTTCATCAATAAAATGGAGAAGGAACGGGCGAAGTTCCAGGACGTCCGCGCCGATATCCAACGTTCCTTCGAAGGTATCAATCCCCTCCTGCTCCAAGTCCCTGTGGGGGAAGAGACAACTTTCTCGGGTCTGGTCGACGTGCTCGAGAACAAAGTGCACACGGTGAAGGACGAACGCGGTACGGTGAGCAAGGACGAGGTTCCCGCCTCGCTGAAGGACAAGGTTGCCGAGATCCTGGAACAAGCCGTCGAGAAGATCGCGGAATGCAACGATGCCACCTTGGAGAAATATCTCGAGCAGGGCGAGTTGAGCCCCGAGGAGATCCAACTCGGTCTGCGCCAGGGTATGGCCGATGCTCGTTTCACCCCTGTCCTGCTCGGTTCGGCGCACAAACTGATCGGGGTGCGCGAGTTGCTCGATTTCATCGTCGCATACTGTCCCAATCCCCTCCAACGCAAGACGATCAAGGGGACCAAGCCGGGTACCGCAGAAGAGTTGTGTTTCGAGACGGTCAACGAGGCCCCGCTCTCGGGTTTGGTCTTCAAGACCATCGTCGATCAGTTCGCCGGCCGGCTCAATCTGGTGCGCATCTTCTCGGGCAAGACGAGTTGTGATGCCACGGTCTATAACCAAACTCGCAGTCAACGCGAGAAGATCTCCAACGTTTACTATCTCTTGGGCAAGAAAACCGAACCGGTCGGCGATATCGTCACCGGCGACATCATCGCGGTGGCGAAACTCAAGGGTACCTTCACCGGCGACACCTTCTGCGACGAGAAACAGGCGATCGTACTTCCCTCGGTGAAACCGCTACCCGGTTTGATCAGCTATGCGGTACATCCCAAGACCAAGGGTGACGAGGATAAGATCGCCAATGCCCTCAACCGCATCCGCGAGGAAGATACCGCGCTCACAATCAGCCGGAGCGAGGTCAGCAAGGCCATGGTGATGACCGGTATGGGCCTGGTCCACCTCGAGACCGTTGCCGAGAAGATCCGCCGCAAGTTCGGCGTCGATATGGAGTTCGATACCCCCGAGGTCCCCTACCGCGAGACCATGAAAGGCAAGATTCGGGTCCAGGGTCGTTACAAGAAGCAGTCCGGCGGCCGGGGCCAGTTCGGTGACTGTTGGATCGAGATGGAAGGCAACAAGCGCGGCGATGGCTTCCAGTTCAACGATAAGATCGTCGGCGGAGTCATTCCCAAACAATATATACCCGCGGTCGAAAAGGGCATTGTCGAAGCCATGATCAACGGCGTAATCGCCGGCTTCCCGGTGGTCGACCTCAAGATCGACGTGGTCGACGGCTCGTACCATGACGTCGATTCTTCCGAAATGGCCTTCAAGATCGCCGGATCGATGGGCTTCAAGAAAGGCTTTGTCGCGCCGGAGGCCAAGGCCACTATTCTTGAGCCGGTCTACACCATGCAGGTGGTCATCCCCGAGGAATATCTCGGCGATATCATGGGCGACATCACCTCACGGCGCGGTCGAGTCTCGGGTATGGAGGCGAAAGGGAAGAACCAGGTCATCAAGGCTCAGGTTCCCCTGGCAGAAGTACTCACCTATATCAATGACTTGACCTCCATGACCAGCGGCAAGGGCTCCTACACCATGGAATTCTCCCATTACGAGGAAGTCCCTGCGGTCATCGCCGACAAGCTCAAGGCCAAGTACGAACAATCCCGGCATCCGGAAGAGTGAGTCTGGTTCTTTCGGATCATCCTCCATCCATGGTCTCCCGGTCTACGCCTCTCTCCGGACGGTGCGGGATCGAGTTGTTGGCCCCTGCCCGCGATCTGCCCTGCGGTCTCGCTGCGATCGACAGTGGTGCCGATGCCGTCTACGTGGGGGCTCCGCGTTTCGGTGCCAGGGCGCGGGTGGGGAACGAACTCCGGGCTATCGCCGACTTGTGCGCCTATGCGCATCGTTTCTGGGTCAAGGTCTACGCCACGGTCAATACCTTGCTCCGGGATAGCGAACTGGACGAGGCGGTGCGTCTGTGCCGCGAGCTTGCCGAACTCGGAGTCGATGGCCTCATCCTCCAGGATCTCGGTTTGCTGCGCCGGGAGTTGCCCGATCTGCCCCTCATCGCCAGTACGCAGCTCGATAACTCCACCCCTGCCAAGGTCCGGTTCCTCGAGCAGGTGGGCTTCTCACGGGTCATCCTCGGCCGCGAGCTCTCGCTCGACGAACTGCGTTCGATCCGCGAGGCTAGTGCCATCGAGCTCGAATGCTTCGTCCACGGCTCCTTGTGCGTCGGTCAGAGCGGCCGATGCCATCTCAGTCTCGCCCGGGGAGGCCGCAGCGGTAATCGAGGGGAGTGCGCGCAGCCCTGCCGGCAGCGGTACCGACTGCTCGATGGGGAAGGACGCGAGCTTGCGGGGGGACACCTGCTCTCCCTGCGCGACCTCGACCTCTCGGCCCAACTCGGTACCCTGCTCGACCTGGGCATTACCTCGTTCAAGATCGAAGGCCGGCTCAAGGACGAGGTCTACGTGCGCGATGTGGTCGGCGCCTATCGTCTCCGCCTCGACGAAGAGTTGACGCCGCGTGGGCTGCGTAAAACCTCCTCCGGAACGACCCGGCTGGGTTTCGAACCGCGGCCCGAGTGTGGCTTCAATCGCGGCACGACCACCTATTTCCTGCTCGGGAGATCCTCTTCCATCGCGGAACACCGCACCCCGGCCATGCTCGGAGAGGAGCTCGGGGTCGTCCGCGCGTTGCGCGGGAGGACAATCGAGTTGAGCGGCGAGGTGCAGCTCACTGCCGGAGATGGCGTATGCTGGTTCGACCGGGACAACCTCCTCCACGGAGCCTCGGTGTTGGCGGTCCACGGAGCTAGAACAACCCTGGAGCGGGTAGAAGGACTCGAACTCGGCGACCGTGTCTGGCGGAACCGCGATCAGGCGCATCGGAAGGCCGTTCTTGCCGGACGCAGCGTTCGGAGTATCGAGGTGCGTTTTTCCCTGCTCGTCGAACCGGGAGCGCTGCTCCTCTGCGCTACCGACGAAGATGGGTTGACCGTCGAGAAACGTCTGGCCTACGCCTGGGCCGCGGCCGACCACCCCTCGGATGCAGCGGCGACCCTCGAGCGTCAGCTCCGTCGCACCGGGTCCAGCGGGTTTTCGTGCAGCGAGTGTCAGGTTGTCTCAGCCGTGATGCCCTTCCTCCCGGTCTCCATCCTCAATGGACTGCGCCGCGCTGCTCTCGAGGACTTGCTCGCCTTGCGCCTGCGGGCCAGGCCTCGGACGGGTCGAGCCCCCTGTGAGGCCACGGCTCGTAGTCCTCTGGCGACGGTAGGGTACGAGGATAACGTTCTCAACCGGGAGGCCGAGGCCTTCTACCGCTTCCACGGCGCAGAGGTGGTCGAATGGGCGCCGGAAGCCGGCGGTAGTTTGCAGGGGAGCCGGGTGATGCGTACGCGATACTGCGTGCTCGAAGAGCTTGGGAGATGCCGCCGGCGCTCGCCGGAGTTGGCACCCCTTGGGCCTCTTACCTTGGTTGACGAGCGGGGTCGGAGCCTGCGGCTGGAACTGACCTGCGGGGATTGCGGTATGGACCTCGTCGAACTCGGGCTCCTGACCCCTGCGGGATCCGATGCGCCGGGTGGAGAGGATCGTTGAGTTCCGGGGTTTCTTCCAGGAGATTCTTGTGGTATGACTCTGGTTCAGTTGCCCTGCATTGCGGAGCGCTAATGCGCCGCCCGCCCCAACTCAACCCGATCGGGCTTCCTCTGCTCATCCTACTCCTCTTGTTGCAAGGGGTAGCCACGGCCGACCCGGTCGATCTGCTCGGCGAACCCCTTGTCCGGGCGTCGGCCAAGAGTCTCGGGATGCCGGTCAAACAAGACTACACTGCCGCAGAGATCACCGCGGCCCTGACCCGGCTCTCGAAGGCGAACGTTGCCAAGATTGCCGCAGAAGTTGGGGTCCTCGGTCCCGAGGAAAAGGCGTTGCGCGACAAGATGGCCACCTTGGCCTTCCCGGTCGTCCATCGCACCAAGTTGAAACGTCTGACTGACCTCTTCGAGCATCGCCGCCTCAACACCGTGGGCGACAACAAAAATAAGGTGTTGCCTACCTTTATGCAGGCCGAGCACCAGCTCTTCGGCGCCTGGGGCGGAGTTTTCGCCACGGTCGGGTATCCGAGCGGCGACATCCGTTACGGAGACGTCGCGCTGGTCCTCGACGAAGCCAAGCTCCCTGCGGGAACCTGGGCCTCTCGGTGGAACGGCGCCTGGTTCCTCTCCCGCCATCGCGGGGTGGATCTCACCAAACCCTATGCTTATGTGGCTGAACACGCGCGCGGGTATGCCGATACCATCGTCGTCAAAGCGCACTGGAAAGAGTACTATGCGTTACTCGTGCTACAGTATCTCCGCCAGCGCAGCGAACGGGAACGGCTCGACCTTCTCCAGCAACTCCTTGCGGCCAAGGGCGTCGATCAGTTCTGGAACCTGATCATGCACAACAACCTCGGCCGACTGGAGGCCAAGATTCCCGGCTCCGTACCCCAGGAATGGATTCGCCAGGTGATCGTGCGCAAGGTCAACGAAGCCGAGGTGCGCGAGCTGGCAAAGCATGCGCCGATGCCCTTCATCTACCATTGACTTTCGTAAAACTTTCGGCTACCGTAAGGTCATGACGCGCTCCCCGCGCGGAGGGGTCCCATGGCCGATCGTCCGGTCCTCTACGTCCACTGCCCCGCCTTTCCGATAGCCGTCGAACGTACGCTGGATCCCGCTTTGCGCGGTAGGCCGGTGGTCCTCGCCGCGCTTTGGTCGCCGAGGGCGACGGTCCTGCACGTCTCCTCCGAGGCCCGCGCCGAGGGGGTGAGCAAAGGGATGCTCGTGCGAGCGGCCTCGCGGCGTTGTTCCGGCCTGCGGGTGTTGCCGCCGAGGAGCGAGTTGTACCGGCGGGCCGAAGGCCGCCTCCGAGAGCTGGCCTCACGCTTCTCTCCTCTGGTCGAAGAGGGGAAGCCGGGCAGGCTCTATCTCGATCTCTCCGGCATGGCGAGGTTGTTCGGCCATCCCCCCGACCTCGCCCATCGGCTCGAACGCGAACTCCGAACCGGCCTGGCCTTGCAGTTCAACCTCGGGCTGGCCGCGAACAAGCTGGTCAGCCGTATCGTTGCCAAGGTGTCGCCCCGCGAGGACCTCGCCGTGGTCCGGTCGGGTAACGAGGCAGCCTTCCTGGCTCCTCACCCGGTCTGGTTGTTGCCCTCCCTTGCCCTGGGATGCTGGCGCGAGCGTCTCGACGAATTGGCGGTGCGGCGTATCGGGGATCTTGCCGGGCTGCCGTCGCGGGCGATGCGATTGGTCTTCGGTAACCAGGCCCCGCTGCTCGCCGCTGAGGCCGTCGGCAAGGACGACAGCGCGGTGTGTCCCGCTCCGGTAGGCTCCCAGGTGGTCGAAACCGTGGCCTTGTCCGAAGACAGCAACAGCTCCGAACGGCTCCTCGGCGAAGTCTTCCTCCTGCTCGAGCGCGCTGCCGGCACGCTGCGCCGAGCGCGGTTGGAAGCCGGGAGGGTGGCCCTCGAACTCCTCCATGCCGATCACGAGCTCGCCGCCGGTCGGGTGGTCCTGCAGTCGCCGACTGACCTCGAGGGCGATCTGCTCTCCGCGGCCGGCGACCTCCTGCAACGCATCCACACCCGCCGGGTGCGAGTCCGCCGCGTGCGGCTGACCCTCGACCTGCTCGAAGCTGCCGATCGTCCGCGCCAACTGACCTTGTGGGAGAGCCACGAGAGTCTCGCCCGACGCCGGCTCTGCCAGGTCCAGGACGCGGTCCGGGCCCGCTTCGGCGAGAAGGCCCTGCGCCGCGGCTTGACCTTGTTCGCCGGTGGAACAGAGAAAGAACTGTCACCGCGCCCATGAACGAGGTCCTGCTCAACGTCCACACCTGCTTCAGCATGCAGCGTGGCGTCGATCAGCCCGAGGCCATGTGCGAGGCAGCGGCGGCGAGAGGGTGTCGGTTCTTGGCCTTCACCGAGCGCGACGGTCTCTACGGTGCGGTGCGCTGCTTCGAGGCTGCCCGCGATCGCGGGCTCGTGCCGCTGATCGGGGTCGAGTTGCTCTTGCACGGGCTGCCGACCGTGCTCCTGGCCGAGAGTCCGGAGGGTTACAGCCGAATCTGTCGATTGGTTTCGGGCTACCACCGGCACGAGGACTTCGACCTCATCGCCGAGCTGCGCGGCGACTGCAATGGGGTGGTCGTGCTCACCCCGTTGCGTGAGCTGGCCCTGGAGCTTGGTGCGCAGGGGTATCTCGCCCTCTCGACCCTCGAGCAGAACACCCACCAGGAGGTTCTCTGGGCGCGCCGCAACGGCCTTACGGCCGTGGCCCTGCATCCGGTCTGGTTCGCCGAACCGGAGGGCTACGCCCTGCACCGATTGCTGCGGGCCATTGCCCGTTGCAGCTCGTTGGAAGCGGTCCCACCCGGGGAGTTGGTCTCTCCCAGGGCCTGCCTCGACGGACTGGCCGACCTGCCGCGGATGTTCCCCCAGGATCCGGCGCTCCACCATACCCGACATGAGATCGCCGAGCGCTGCGCTCTCCGCGAACCGCCCTGGGGCAGCCTGGTCTTCCCGGCCTTCGGAGCCTCTCCCGAGGAGTCCTTCCGGCGACTGCGCGAGAAGAGTCTCCAGGGTTTACGCGAGCGTTACGGCCGCCTCGACCGGCCCATCCTCGAACGTCTCGAACACGAGCTGAACCTGATCCGGAACAAGGGGTTTGCCGATTACTTCCTGGTGGTCGAGGACATCGTGAGCCGCTCGGGCTTGACCTGTGGCCGGGGCTCGGCGGCCTCGTCGATCGTGGCCTACGCCTTGCGCATCACGCACGTCGACCCGCTGCGCCACGACCTGTTCTTCGAGCGTTTCCTCAACGAGG